>Ga0068714_10000694_pt1 | contig 60353 bp, 56 predicted proteins | sample MTBNYHSulfiMetaG_FD_62988 | JGI IMG/M metagenome (GOLD analysis project Ga0068714, IMG submission 62988) | Enrichment culture microbial communities from rom New York Harbor, USA that are MTBE-degrading - MTBE-NYH (New York Harbor Sulfidogenic)... | ecosystem: Environmental > Aquatic > Marine >... | reverse complement strand
AATGACCCGGTAAACCTTTCCACAGGCAACTTTATTCTTGAAGCGACTGATTTAAAGATCCCCACGGTAGGCATCCCCCTGGAGTTCACCCGCTTCTATAACTCCACCGATACATATAACGGCCCCCTCGGCCGCGGTTGGACCCATAACTTCAACACCCAACTGACCAAAAACAACGACGGCTCGGTAAACATCACTTACGCAGACGGCCATGTTCTCCTGTTTAGCTTTGACGGCGCCAATTACACCCCGCCGGCAGGCTTTTTTGAAAAACTTACCGCGGGTGCGAACAACACCTATATCCTGACCTTCAAGGACCAGACCCAGTACAATTACAACTCAGCCGGCCAGTTGACCACCATAACGGACAAAAACGGCAACAGTATAAGTCTTACCTACACCAACAATTTATTGACAGCGGTCACCGAACCCGCCGGCCGCGGCTTTAATTTCTCTTATGACGCCAATAATCATATCAACAGCGTCACTGACTCGGTAAACCGCGCAGTATACTTTGCTTACGACAGCGCGGGCAACCTGGACACGGTACAGGACGTAAACGGCGGCATCACCAATTACGGTTATGACACGTACGGTTTGACAGATATCACCAACCCCAACGGCAACACCATCGTACATAACGAATACGACAGCAGCGGCCGGGTCATCATGCAGGCCGACGGCGAGGGCAACGTAACCCGGTTTGCCTACGATCCCGTCAATCAAAGCACGGTCATGACCGATCCCAATGGAATTTCCGCAAATATTTCCTTTGATCAACAGTACCGCACCACCAGCATTAGTTATCCGGATAACATCACTGAGTCCTATACCTACGATGCCCACGGCTGCCGTAATTCTGTTACCGATAAAAACGGCCACACCACCACCTATACCTACGACAACATGGGCAACCTGCTGACCAAGACAGACCCGGCCCCTTTGGGCTATACCACAACCTACGTCCACGACAGCCTGAACAACCCGGTGCGGGTCACCGACGCTGCTGGATTCGTCACCGATTACACATATGACGAAAACGGCAACCTGCTTGCCGTCAGCAAAGCGGTATCCGGCGGCACCGCCACAACCTCATTTGCTTACGACGAGTACGGCCAGGTGATCAGCATTACCGACCCCAATAACAATACCACTGCGGTGGCATATGATCAGTACGGCAACCGTACGGCGGTGACCGACCCACTGGGCAATATTACATCCTACACCCATGACCTGAGCGGCCGCAAGCTTACCGAAACGGATCCCAGGGGCAACCAGCCGGGGGTAAGTTCCGAATCATACCGCTGGATTTATACCTACGACCAGGCCGGCAATTTGCTTACGGTGACCGATCCGCTGGACAACGTTACCACCAATACTTACGACGCCAACAACAACCTAATTAGCACCACCGACCCAAAGGGCAGCACCACCACCTTTGCCTATGACCAAAACAACAAACTAATTAACCAAACAGACCCGCTGAATAGCGTGACAACATACCAATATGACGCCAACGGCAACCTCAGTTCGATCACCGACGCCAATAACCATACCACCGGTTACGGATACGATTTCCTGGAACGGCTGATATCCACCACCTACCCCGACGGCAGCGAGGAAACCCTGACCCTGGACGGCAACGGCAACGTAATCGCCAGGACAGATAACAAGGGCAATACCACCAATTACGAATATGATGCATTGAACCGCCTGATCAAGATCACCGACCCGGCGGGCGGCTCTATAACCATGCAATACGACCCCCTGGGCAACCAAACCAGCGTCACGGATCAGCGGAGCAATACCACCGTCTATACCTATGACCTGGCGTCACGGCTGCTGGCGGTAACCGATCCGTTGGAGCATACCACCGGTTATACCTATGACCTGGCGGGCAACAGGTTAACCGTCACCAGCCCCCGGGGCACCACCTGGACCAACAACTACGACAGCGTCAACCGGCTGGTTAAAACCACCGACCCGCTGGGCCATGAAAGCACCCTGCAATACGACAGCGCCGGCAACGTGGTTATCAGCACCAACGCCAACGGAGTCAGCACCACCTATACCCACGACGCTCTGGACAGGCTGGTATCCATAACCGATGCTTTGGGTAACACCACGGATTACACCTATGATGAAAACAGTAACCTCGTTGGTGTCACCAACGCCAACGGGCACACCACCACCCACACCTACGACGAAACAAACCGTCTGACGGCCGTAACCAACCCCCTGGGTCAAACCACGGGATACACCTACGACCCGGTGGGCAACCGGATAAGCAGCACCAAACCCGACGGCAACACCATCAACTACAGCTACGATAGCAGTAACCGTTTGGCGGAAATCACCTACCCCGGCTCCAGCCGGGTCAGCTTCACCTACGACGCCAACGGCAACCGGACCCAAATGACCGATCCCGAAGGGACCACCCTGTATAGCTACGACAACCTGGACCGGCTTACCTCGGTGACCAGGGCCGTCTACTCCATCGGCTACGACTACGATCCGACCGGCAACATCACCTGCATCACCTACCCCGACGGATTAAATGTAAGCTACACATACAACGGGCTAAACCAGCTTCAATCAGTATCAGACGCCGTGTATACCGCCATTTTCACTTACGACGAGCTGGGCAATGTAACCGGCGAACAACTGCCCAACGGCGTTACGGTAAGCTATGAATATGACGATAATGGCAGACTTACCTCACTGCAGCACGTCAAGGGCGGTGCAACCTTGACTGGGGTGGAATATGCCCTGGACAACCTGGGCAATAGAACCAGCGTCACTGACGAAAATGGGAAGACAACCACCTACACCTACGATAATCTCAATCAACTAACTGAAGTACAATACCCGGACACCGGTTCAGTTACCTACACCTACGACCCCGTGGGCAACCGCCTCAGTGCTAATAATACAAGCTACGCCTACGATAGTGCCAACCGGCTGCTCCAGGTAAATACAACACCCTACGGCTACGACGCCAACGGGAACCTCATCTCCGTGGGTGAATCGGTGTACTACGATTACGACTATGAAGACCGGCTGATACATTTTGCAGACGGTACCAACACATACCAATACACCTATGACGGAGACGGTAATCGCCTGACCCAAACAGTCAGCGGGGCCGTATATGAAAGTTACAATTACATTTACGACATCAATGCAGGACTTCCGCTACTATTGGCGGAAATAGACAGCCAAGGGAACATCAACAACTACCGGTACGCTAATGGACTATATAGCCGCACCGGTCCCGGAGGCATGCTGTTCTACCACGCCGACGGCCTGGGCAGCGTATCGGTGGTAAGCGATGTCTACGGCGAGACACTCAACCGCTACACATATGACCCTTTCGGCAACCAGTTAACGGCTACCGAGACCGTGGACAACATGTTCCGCTTCACCGGCGAGCCGTACGACCCAAGCGGATTAATATTCCTGCGGGCCAGGTACTACGATCCGTCCACAGGCAGGTTCCTTACCCCGGACACCTACCCAGGTGAACTAAACAACCCGCTTTCGCAGAACCTGTATGTGTATTGCAGTAATAATCCGGTACTCTATATAGACCCTTTGGGGCATATGACAGCTGGGAAAATCTGGGGAGACTTTAGAAAAGGTGTCCAGGAAGTAAATAGAGAAAATTTTTCCGAAAGCTGGAATGTAGCAAAAGATAGCGCTAGAAAAAATTGGAATGATATTAAGGATTCATCTGTTTACCAAGAATTAGCTCCAATAGCTAATGATTTTATTGAATGTCCCTTAATACCTGCTGGTGGCGTAAAGACTGTTGGATCGAAATTAATTAAATTTAATTCGGGTAAAAAAATATGTGAGGGCGCGAGTTCTGCCGCTAATGCTGCTGCTAACTTAGGTAAGTCTTACGGTAAATTTGGAACTGTTGTTAAAAATCCTGGTATTAAAATAACTGATTTCTCAGCACATGGAGTTAATCAAGCTATAACACGTGGTGTTACAACAAATGTAATTAAGAGTACTATGGATAATCCAACTGTTATATTATCTCAGCGTGGTGGAAATGCTTTCGCTTACGTTTCAGGTGATGCTGTTGTCGTTATCGATAAAGCAGGAAAGGTTATTACAACATATGGGAAAAATTACTTTGATGCAACTGTTAATCAAGTACTAAAGGAGGCAATGAAATGACAAATAAATATTTCTGCCCCTTATTAAATAAGGAGATTGAAGAAGGAAAATGTATAGAAATTAACTATGAATTAATTAAGGCTAAAAAAGAGGAGTATTTAATTGAAATAAAAAAAATGCTTAAGAAGTCAAATGACGAAATTGAAAAAATATGTGAAACCTGTAGCAATTACCCTTTATGATATTATCCCTTAGTTAGTTCTAAACTACACAAAGACGAAAACGAACTGCTCAACCGCTACACCTACGACCCTTTCGGCAACTATCGTTAACGAAACTATAGAAAACATGTTCCGGTTCACCGGCGAAACGTACGACCCGAGTGGCCTGGTATTCCTGCGGGCCAGGTACTACGACCCGTCCATAGGCAGGTTCCTCACCCCGGATACCCTACTGCCTATCCTATATTCTAAACGAGGCGACTAAATTGACTCAGTATATTGATATTAGGGTGAGCGAACAAAGTTTTGAATTAAGCCAAAGCAAGATCACAGGTGAAATATGTTTTGTTATTGACAACCAGTTTTTTCCTGAACAAAATTGGAATGATTTTGTTGTAGTCATCTTATCATGGTGGTTAGAGTCTCTCATGAAATTAATATTGTCAGATGACGGATCATCCTATGACTTTTCTTTTATGGATGGTCCACTCTTGGTACGTGGAAAAAAGATTGATAATGACATAATTAATTTGGAATTTGTTAGGAAAAAATTAAATGGTGATGAAATACAACTAACAGCTAGATGCAGTGTTAATGAACTTAGGGAATCATTGATAGGTGCTGCCAGGAAAACGGTTAAAATTCTTGAAGCAAAGATGTGGGTTACTGAAGAAACCAGAAAGCTAAGGAAACTTCTTAATTCACTGATTTAAACTTATTAATTGAGTAGATCCTGGCATATGGGGTAGCTTGTAGCTTCCCCTTCGTCTTTAAATAACCTGTACGCTAATGGATTATATAGCCGTACGCTCCCGAAGGCATGCTGTTCTACCACGCCGACGGCCTGGGCAGCGTTTCAGTTGTAAGCGACGTTTACGGGACTCCTATAAACCGCTACACCTACGACCCTTTCGACAACCCACTTACCGTTAACGAAACCATAGACAACATGTTCTGGTTCACCGGCGAACCGTACGACCCCAGCGGACTGCTCTACCTGCGGGCCAGGTACTACGACCCGTCCATAGGTAGGTTCCTTACTCCGGACACTACGTAATATATAATGGAGGTTCTGTTGATGGATAAGATTAATGACTTAAATCTGCATGATAGCATAATAGAGAAAATAGTTATTGATCCGGCTGATCACATAATCACTTTTGAATTAGAGTGTATTGTCAATCTAGCTGAAGCAGTTAATCCTAATATGTTCAAACCGATTAGAAAGAAGGCAATATTTACCTTAGTTAACTATAAAAAGGTCAATATAGATAATAAATGGGATACTGGCAAGGAAACTATCCTTGATTTTGACTTTTTGCAAGACGAAAAGGAAGCAATGCAATTTAACATATATACAACAAGTGGTTCAGAAATATATATAAGTTGTAAGGAATATTCTTTAGTTTTTGTAGGGGAAGAACATATAGAGAAAGATTTAATTATTATTCCAAAAAAGCAAGGGTAAGCATGGAGCCGACAGACTAGTTGCTATATAATTAGACTTAAATAGTCTGAATTATTTTTCGTAGAATCCGTAGAAAAAAGATTTGGGTAGAGAGAGGTGAACATATCGTGGTGCCCGATCAAGATACATTAAGGACTGCTTGGAGAGCCTTTGTGGATGGTCAAAAGGATAGCTATCGACATGTGAGACCTACAATACTTGAATCTTGGAAACGATGTCAGCAGGCTAAAGTCAACCCGTTTCAAAAGTCTGTTTATAAGACCCAAAATCAGGAGGTATTGGAACAAAGAAAGCCAAAGAACCGTGATTGGTTAGAAATCGCCCGCCCGGTAATGAGGACTTTATATCGTTTCGTTGCCGGGTCAGGCTTCATAGTCACAGTGGGTGATACTGATGGCTTTTTATTAGAAATTTTGGGTGATCAAGAGGTAATTGATGACCTTGCACAGGGAAATTTTGTTCCGGGGGCTGATTGGAGTGAACAAAACGCCGGCACAAACGGTGTGGGAACCGTACTCGTTGCAGGTCAGCCGCTGCAAATTTTCAGTTATGAACATTACTGTATCTGTGCGCACCGCACGACCTGCTCAGCCGCGCCAATTCGTGATACTGACGGAATAATTGTTGGCGTGCTTAACATGACCGGTTCTTTCAAAAAAGTGCATCCGCATACGTTGGGTATGGTCGTGGCCGGTGCAGATGCGATTACCAGGCAGATGGCAAGCGAAAAAGCCTGGCGGGAACGTGATGTGGCTAACAAATTCAGGGAAGCGATTATTGAATCAATCTCAGAGGGAATCCTCGCTACGGACCGCAGCCATACCATAATCCAGATGAATCATACCGCCGCCGATTTACTATACACTAAACCTGAATTGGCTATTGGTAAAGATGTGCGCGAAGTCCTGCCGGGTGGTGGTGAGGACTGGGAAAATATTATTAAAGGTGAGAAATTTATTACCGATCTTGAACAAGATATCACCACACCCTTCGGAACAGCAAAAATAACGGCTACTTCCCGTCCGGTCCGGGCGTATAACGGGCAAAATGAAGGCATCGTTTTGGTGCTGACAGCAATGAACCGTGTGCGAAGATTGGCTCAAAGAATGAGCGGGGCTGTCGCCAGGCTCTCTTTTGAGAATATGATCGGTGAAGCTCCTGGTTTTAAAGACTGCTTAGCCCAGGCTAAATCAGCCGCTCACAGTGATTCCACGGTGTTATTGCTTGGTGAAAGCGGTACCGGTAAGGATATTTTAGCTCAAGCCATACACAATGAAAGCTTACGATCCCCCGGGCCTTTTGTAGCGATAAACTGCGGAGCCATCCCCCGTGACCTTATTGGAAGTGAACTATTCGGTTACACAGAAGGCGCTTTTACCGGCGCCAAGAAGGGCGGTAGCCCGGGAAAGTTCGAACTTGCCGACGGGGGAACTATCTTTCTCGATGAAATCGGAGATATGCCTCCGGAACTGCAGACTACCTTGCTAAGGGTTTTGGAGCAAAAATCAATCACACGTATTGGCGGATCCAAAGTTTTGCCTGTTAATGTACGTGTAATTGCCGCAACTAATCGTGATTTGGCTCTGGAGGTCGAACGGGGGAATTTTCGGCGGGACTTGTATTACCGCCTCAATGTAGTTTCAATACGTTTAATGCCGCTCAGGGAGCGCAAAGAAGACATTGAATTATTGTTCAGGCATTTTTTAGAAAGACATTGTGCTCAGATGGGAAAATCCGTTACCTCTATCGATCAGGAATTATGGCCCTTGATAAAAGCTTATGCCTGGCCCGGCAATGTTCGCGAGTTGCAAAATGCTATAGAAAGAGCTCTTCACTTTCTTAAGGATTCATCATTAGGTACGGAGCACTTGCCGGAAGAGGTACGCAAGGTTGCAATTACTTTTGAGGGTAGTGTTGCTTCTTATAAACAAACAGAGATAGCGAACGCCGAATATGAAAAGAATGAAATTATTAAGTTACTGCATGATAACGGGGGAAATATTACGCATGTTGCAAAAAAGTTAGGTATAGCCAGGAGCACTCTATATCGTAAGTTAGTTAAATATGGATTATATAGAAATGTTACGATTACGTCCGGACACGACATTTAACCATCCTTATTTTGCTCCGAAATCGTTGCTGCAATTTCATAAACGATACAACTGTAGTGTCGCTACAATCGTATCGCCGCTACAATTGCCACCCAACACATATTTTTCTTTATGATTAGCTTTAACACGGCAGGATACCGGGATTTAGAGACTTTTGTCTATTTCTCCCATACTTTTAAGTATGCTATCATGATGGCATAGAATTTGCGTCCTCATAATTTGTAAAGTCAATTTACAAAAGGAGGAATTGCAAATGACAGCGCCTGACAGCAGGATGTTTTACACCGGTTGTGTCCTTTGTTATCACAGCTGCGGGTTGGAAGTGACGGTTGAAGGCGGAAAGGTGGTAAAAGTCAGCGGACAGAAATCACACCCTCTCAATAAGGGAGAGATCTGTCCCAAAGGGGAAGTATTGATCGAACACTTATATCATCCCGAGCGGCTCAAATACCCTTTGAAAAAAGTGAACGGAAAATGGGAAAGAATCACATGGGAACAAGCTCTCTCAGAAATAGCGGCAAAATTGAATGACCTGAAGGCAAAGTACGGCCCTTCCGTAATCGCTTTCTTTTGCGGCTCCATAGGCGTGGAGAGCACGGAGATGGTTTCCCTGACTCACAGGTTCGGGACTGCCCTGGGTTCTACGCAATTCTTTTCCGTTGAGAGCATCTGTTACCGGATGAGAATCCGCAGCAGGCAGATAACCTTCGGGAAATACCCTGTGGAAGAAATGGACTCGCCTCTTTATGTATTATGGGGACACAATCCGGAGGCCTCGGATTTTCCCCTGGCGCTCGCTATAGAGGAGAACCTGAAAAAAGGGTCGAAGGTGGTTGTCATCGACCCCAGGAGAATCCCCGTTGCCGACAAAGCGGAAATGTATATGGCAATAAGGCCGGGCACGGATGGAGCGCTTGCCCTTGCGCTCATTAACGTGATTATTAATGAGAAACTTTACGACGCTGAATTTGTGGAAAAATGGACTTACGGTTTTGATAAGCTGGTGCCCCACGTTCAGCAATATACTCCCGAGTGGGCCGAGCGGATTACCCAGGTGCGGGCTGATGATATCCGGTCGCTTGCCCGCCTTTTCGCCGGAACCAGAGGCGCCGGCATCTACCAGGGCACCTGCACTCAGGATCAGTGCGCCAACGGCAGCCAGACGGACCGGGCTATTGCCATTCTCCAAACCATTACCGGGAACATCAATGTCCCCGGGGGGTGGGTCATCAGTCCCAGGTTAAGGCTTGCCAATATCAGCCTCCCCTGCGAGGAAAAACCGCTCGGGGCGGTTGAGTATCCTCTCTTTTACGAGTTATGGGGAAGAAAGAGCCCTTACGCCATCCAGAACATGGTCCCTGAGAGTGTCCCCGATAAATTGAAGGCGTTTATTGTTGTCGGCGGGAATCCACTGGTTACAGCGCCCGACTCAAACGCGCTGAAGGAGGCTTACCGGAAGCTCGACCTTCTCGTTGTGTACGAGCAGTTTATGACGGAGACAGCTCAAGAAGCCCATTATGTTTTGCCCGCTGCCAACCAGTTGGAGTACGCGTCTCTTGCCTACAACTACAACGTATGCCACAGCCTGCCTTATCTTATGCTGAGAGAGAAGGCTATAGAGCCTTATTATGAGAGTAAATCCATCCTGTCCTTCTATACGGAGCTCGCTCAGGTGTGCGGCATAGGCGACAAGTTCCAATGGAAGTCCGATGAAGAACTGGTAGCCCACGAAATTACTCCGAGCGGGATTGATTTTGAAACCCTCAGGCAGAACAGGGGAGGCGTCTATTATAAAGAAAGGTCTTATGGGATTAATGAAAAAACTTTTGGCACGCCGACCGGTCTAATCGAAATATATAGCCAGGCTTACAAGGACGTAGGGTTTGACCCTCTGCCTACTTATCTGGAACCCACCAAGAGTCCCCAGGGACCGCGCTGGCATGAACTTGGGAAAAAATATCCGCTGGTGCTTTCCACGGGAACAAGGGACGTGCATTATAACAACAGCCAGCTTCACAATATCAAATCTCTTCAGCTTAAGATACCTTACCCTAAAGCGGAGATTGGCCCGAAGACTGCCGCGAAATATGGCGTGGCGCACGAAGATGACGTCATCATCGAGACTGACCGGGGTTGGGTTAAGATGAAAGCTTCTGTAGATGAGAGAATAATGGAGGGCGTAGTTTTAGTCCCGCACGGCTGGCCGGGAGAGGCAAACTGCAACCGCCTGACTGATTGCCAGTGCCGGGAACCGATCATGGGCTACCCTCAGTACAAAGGTCTTCTCTGCAACATCAGGAAAGCCGTTTAATTGCGCCCTGTATGCAGTGAACTCGTTTAGTTTCCGCTGTATCTGTTTGATTACAGAAGTGAAATTTCTGATGCGAGCGGGGATGTGAGACGGTACCAGCACATACAAATATACCTACGATGGCGACGGCAATCGCCTGACTTAAACAGTCACCGGCGCGGTATATGGAAATTACAATTACATTTACGATATTAATGCAGGACTTCCGCTGCTGCTGGCAGAAATAGACAGTCAAGGGAACGCTAACAACTACCTGTACGCAAACAGACTATATAGCCGCACCGGTCCCGGAGGTATGCTGTTCTACCATGCCGACGGTCTGGGCAGCGTATCGGTGGTAAGCGACGTTTACGGAGCACCGCTCAACCGCTACACCTACGACCCCTTCGGCAATCCGCTTACCGTTAGCGAAACCGTGGATAACATGTTCCGCTTCACCGGCGAACCGTACGATCCAAGCGGGCTCATATTCTTGCGGGCTAGGTATTACGACCCGTCCACGGGCAGGTTCCTCACCCCGGACACTATAACGGGGCAGCTTAATGACCCGCTGTCGCAGAATCTGTATGTGTATTGCGGCAATAACCCGGTGGTGTATATAGACCCGTCGGGTCACATAAAAGTCTGTAAATAAAAAGTTTTATTTATTCTAACCCCATAATTTCTAAATACGCGCAAAAAGCTTTTCCCGATGATCCACAAGTCGTTGCAAAATCAATAGCTAAGGGTACTATACAAGGAGCAGTTATAGGTGGATTTTTAGGATCTGCCGGAGGACCGCCGGGCACTTTGGGAGGAGCTTCATTTGGAGGACATGCAGGAGCAATAACTGGTTCTTACTCTGGCTTAGCCAGATATAAAGTTGGTAAGTGGCTTTGGAATGATAAGAAAAGCCCAGGCTATTTACGAAAGATAGACACATACAATGACAGCAATGAGATATATAATAATAGCAATGATAAAAGTAGCCCAGGGTATTTACGCGTAATAGATACTAATGTTAATTTACAGAATAAGGGTTACCCAGGTTACTTGCGTATGTTGGACTAAGGCAAAAATATATTCGAAAAAGGGGTATATTAATTTGAATCTCTTATTAATATTACTTTATCTTTTAATGAATGTCTTCTTTGGTCTAATAATAATTTACTCAATCATTCAATACAAAGAATATATGGCTAAAAATCAACAAAATGCTTCGTATCAACTTGACAAGGTTACCAAAAAAAAGATTCTTATTCTAGGAACAACAGCATGGGTGGTATCAAGCGTCATCTTAGAATTATTCTTTGATTTTATCTGATGAGTAATCTTTAGTCTATGAAGCTTTAAAAATTAATGTTGGCCCAAAATAGCCTTGGATAAGACTGGTTTGCTGGTAGCGATTTCCCATAGCCATTAAGGTTACAAACAATATTTTTTCAAGGATGACAGCAGGGTTGACTTTCCTGTTACCCTGTTTTAATCGATTGTTACTGAGAAACTCCGATGGGAGCGACTTCTGGAAGGGCTACCTCGAGGAGTTAATTGACATAAATGAAAGGATTGAACGCTGGTCAAGAAATTATTATCTTGCAAGCGAGCAGTTAAGCACGGTCTGGAAGGTCTATCCCGAACTTTGTGTAAACTCCAAATCGATGTGAAACAAGGCAGTATTTTTGAGGGGGACAATTGGCTATAAACAGTTGTCTCCTTTTTAACGCATTATACTTTAGGATAGGTGATTAGAAAATGAATTTTTCTTGGCGTATAACTAAATATAACCCTAAGTACCGCGACGTTAAGGGCAGGTTTACCAAAAATGAATGGACCTCAATTTATGACATCGGCAAAGTGTTTTCAGGAAAAGAATTAACAATTCAAAAATACTTAAAAACCGAAGAATTATATGTTGACGCAATTTTCTACTTCATTAACCATCTAGGGATAACTACTTTGGAAGTAAACAGTCTAGAAAAACGGTCAGACAATATAGAAATCCTTAATTTTCATCAACTATATACGGAAGAAATGTCTAATATATATAAAACAATAAAAGAAGGTGATATGTTGACTTTAAAAGGCATAGCAAATTTGTGCCGCTTAGTTCTGCGGGAAAACATTTGGTGCTATTTAAAAAATCATTCAAATCTCGTTATATATTTCGGATATGACTATTATATGTTTATAGGAACTTCTGTTGCATGCGATAAAGCGATTGAAAAAATAATTCGTTCTGGTCTATATGTTGAGCCATTTGAATTGCCAGTAAATGCTATATAAACTAAAGACTAAAAAAAATGGGGACAAGGGAACAGTGTCCTTTGTCCCAGTTTAGTTGATCTGGTAAATGATGCGACATACCACCAAGTATGTCATCCCTGCTACGAATACTTTTGGGGTAATGGACACTACCGGTGCACCGCGGACTATGTTTAAACCGGATCCTGCAATACACGGTTATCCTACGAACCTAGATTATTTTTATGCTCAATAACTAAGGAAGTGATGTATCTATGCTCAATAATAAGAAATTGATGCACTGTAGGGTATGTGGTCTAAAACAGGAGGAACCACCGTGGGGAGAGGATGGTAAATCGCCCACATATGATTATTGTGCCTGTTGTGGAGTTGAATTCGGTTATGGAGATGCTATGGTAGATGCATGCCGACGATGGCGGAAAAAATGGATCGAAGGTGGAGCAAAATGGTCTGAACCTGATAAAATGCCTTCAAAATGGAGTTTTCATGAACAAATTCGAGAAGTACCGCGCATCTTTAGATAAGTTTTTTTATGTAATTATATGGAACCTAGCATGAGTTTACGAAATAGCAGAGTCCAGAACGTCTAAGCCCAATAACGACAAGCGGTTCAGGAGTTAGTAGACCTAGTCGACGGCCTGGGCAGCGTATCGGGCAAAACCGTCAGAGATTGGCTTGCCGGTAAGAGCTACCAGGAACAATATCAATTCGGTCTAGATGTTCTAAAAAAAATTGGCGTCAAATAAGTAAGTAGTTGTAAATGGAGGATTGTTGTCGTGAAAAAGCACGATGTAAAAGCGTTGATTGAGGATTTTATAAATAATGCTGTTATTCAAGAAAATGCCACTTATGAAGGTGATTACAAGAAAGGAAATAAAGCAAGTAAAAAGCTCTTTAAAATTGGCAAAATAATGGAACAGGATAGCGAGATTGCAGAACAAATGTTAGATGTCCTGCTTGAACACGAAAATATTAACGTAAGAATATGGGCTTCAGGTAAGGCTTTAGACTTAAATTACAAAACAAAAATCACAGAAGATACGTTAAGAAGCATTTCAAAAATGCCTGAGGCTGGTATACTTGAGTTGAATGCTGAAATGTCATTGAAAGTCAGAAAGTTAATATGACGGCGAAAGAGAAGCTTTACTTTATTAGATTATTGACCTAAGTGGAACCAACTGGGCGCGCTGCAATTTACCTACGTGAGCATTCTGGGCGGAAGCACCGAACACCTCTCCCGGGTTATTGATAACCTGAAGCAGCCTTTGCTCAGTGGCTACGGCTAACTCCAACCCAAAATTTCCCCCTTTTTTCTTGACTAATTCAACCGGTTTGTTTATTATTATTGTGAAAATGTGTTTTTATAATCGAAAATAGCGAGAGAAAGTGTACCTAGGGTTCCACGCCGATGGCCGGCGGTTCGGTCCAAGCGGTACAGGCAGCGCGTAAAATTAGCGCGGCTACACCGGTCGGGATAAAAGCCCAGGCGGGTAGGTTTCCTCAACCAGAGCCTACTGCCGGGGCTTATCTATTTTTAAAAGTTTTTAACCGGTTGATGTTTTTTTAGCCGCCGGGCGGCTAAAAATAACGGCAGATCAAGGAGGTCTTTGATGGATAAACCGCTGGTGGGAATCGTCATGGGCAGCGACTCGGACCTGCCCGTGATGAAAAACGCGGCCGCAGTACTGGACGAGTTTGAAATTCCATGGGAAATTGTTATTTCATCGGCCCACCGGGCGCCGGAAAAAACCGCGGCTTACGCCAAAGACGCGGCGTCCCGGGGGCTGCAGGTCATTATAGCCGGCGCCGGCGGGGCGGCCCACCTGGCCGGGGTGATCGCCGGGCATACGCCGCTGCCGGTGATTGGCGTGCCCATCGCCTCCGGCGCCATGCAGGGTACCGACGCCCTGTACGCCACGGTGCAAATGCCCCCGGGGATCCCGGTGGCCACGGTGGCCATCAACGGGGCCAGGAACGCCGGTATTCTTGCAGCCCAAATCATCGGCGCCGGCCGGCCGGATGTAAGGGAAAAAATTGTTGCTTTCAAAGAGCAAATGGTCCGGCAGGTGGAGGATAAATCACAGCAATTACAGACCCTGGGCATTGCCGGTTACCTGGATAAAATGGGGGGAAGCAAAAATTGATTGACCGTTACACACTGCCTGAAATGAAGGCCATCTGGTCCCAGGAGAATAAATACCGCAAGTGGCTGGACGTGGAGATCTGCGCCTGCGAAGCCCTGGCCGAAAAGGGTGTCGTTCCGGCGGACGCACTGCGGGATATCAAAGAAAAAGCAAATTTCACCGTGGAGCGGGTGGACGAAATTGAAGCCGTCACCAACCACGACGTGATTGCCTTTTTAACCTGCGTGGGCGAATACGTGGGCGACGCGTCCAAGTACATCCACCTCGGGCTCACCTCCTCGGATGTGCTGGACACCGCCCTGGCCGTGCAGATCAAGGAAGCCGGCGAACAGATCCTGCGCCGGATGGAAAAACTAAGGGCAGTGCTGCTGGAGAAAGCCCGGGAACACCGCAACACCATCATGATCGGGCGCACCCACGGCATCCACGCCGAGCCCACCACCTTCGGGCTGAAAATGCTGCTCTGGGTGGCGGAAACCGAACGCAACATCAAGCGGATGAAAAATGCCGTGGAAACCGTCAGCGCGGGTAAAATATCCGGCGCGGTGGGCACTTACGCCAACATCGATCCCTTTGTGGAGGAATATGTATGCCGCAAACTGGGCCTCAAACCGGCCCGGGTATCCACCCAGGTGCTGCAGCGGGACAGGCACGCCGAATTCATGACCACCCTGGCGGTGATCGGCAGCTCGCTGGACAAGTTCGCCACGGAAATCAGGAGCCTGCAGCGCACCGATATACTGGAAGCCGAAGAGTACTTCAAAAAAGGCCAGAAAGGTTCCTCGGCCATGCCGCACAAACGCAATCCCATCACCACCGAACGGATCAGCGGATTGGCCCGCCTGCTGCGGGGCAACGCCCTGGTGGCCATGGAAAACGTGCCCCTGTGGCACGAGCGGGATATCTCCCATTCCTCGGTGGAAAGGGTGATTATCCCCGACAGCACCATCACCATGGATTACATGCTGCACAAGTTTACCGACATCATGCAGAACCTGCTGGTTTACCCGGAGAACATGAAAAAGAACCTGGACAAAACCCACGGGCTGATCTTTTCCCAGCGGGTGCTGCTGGCCCTGGTGGACAAGGGCCTGTCCCGGGAGAGTTCTTATGGGCTGGTGCAGCGCAATGCCATGCGTTCCTGGAACGGGGGCGAGGATTTTAAACAGTTGCTGCTGAATGACGGTGAAATTACCGCCGTGCTGCCGGAAAACGAAATTGAAGGGCTGTTCGATTTCGGATACCACCTGCAGCATGTGGACGACATATACAAACGGTTCGGGTTATAGGAGGCCATAAAAAATGCAAAAAAAAGAAATGATTTACGAGGGCAAAGCTAAGAAGGTTTACCGCACCGATGACGAGAACCTTTTCTGGGTGGAGTACAAAGACGACGCCACCGCCTTTGACGGGCTCAAAAAAGGCACCATTAACGGTAAGGGCGCGCTGAACAACAAGATTTCGGCTTACTTTTTCCGGCTGCTGGCCGAAAACGGCGTCGAGTCCCACTTTGTGGAGGAAAAATCCGACCGGGAAATGGTGGTCAAGGCGCTGAAAATCATATTGGTGGAAGTGGTGGTCCGCAACATCGCCGCCGGCAGCCTGTCCAAACGCCTGGGTCTGAAGGAAGGCGTCGTAATGCCGTCCACCGTGGTGGAGTACTATTATAAAAGCGACGAACTGCATGACCCGCTGATCAACGACGACCATATCAGGGTGCTGGAACTGGCGACCCCGGAACAAATGGCCCAAATTAAGGGAATCGCCCTCAAGGTTAACGATGTGCTGCGCACCCACCTGGCCGAACGGGAACTGGACCTGATTGACTTTAAACTGGAATTCGGCCTGCACAACGGGCACCTGATGCTGGGCGACGAAATATCGCCCGACACCTGCCGTTTCTGGGACAAGAACACCAGGGAAAAACTTGACAAGGACCGTTTTCGCCGGGATCTGGGCGGGGTTGAAGAAGCTTACCAAGAGGTATACCGCCGTCTGACGGGGAAGTAAATGTTCAGGAGTCAGGAGCCAGAAGTCAGTATTCAGAATAAAAGTCCGGTTATCGTCCAGAGGCATTCTAAATTCTGACTACTGAATTCTGACTACTTAAATATGGGGGAGATATTATGGGAGGCTGCCGAACCAGGTGTCGGGAAAGAACCGATTGGCCTGACAAACCCCGGGAAGAATGCGGTGTATTCGGCATTTATGCTCCGGGGCACGATGTGGCCAGGCTTTCTTATTACGGACTGTACGCCCTGCAGCATCGCGGGCAGGAAAGCGCCGGCATCGCCGTGGCCGACGGAGCCAAGGTGCAGCTTTATAAAGGCATGGGGCTGGTGCCGGAAGTTTTTTCAGGCAACCAGTTAGACAGCCTGCAAGGCTGCGCAGCCATCGGGCACGTGCGCTACTCCACCACCGGTTCCAGCCACCCGGTTAACGCCCAGCCGCTGTTGTTTCGCTATTCCGGCGGCATGCTGGGCCTGGCGCATAACGGCAACATTACCAATGTCACCGAGCTGCGCTCCCAGCTGCTGGCCACCGGCTCGGTATTTCAATCCTCCACCGACAGTGAAGTTATCGTCAACATTATTGCCCGTTCGGCGCAGCATAACCTGGTGGACGGGCTGATTAAAAGCACCTTTGATGTCCGCGGCTCCTACTCCCTGGTGATTATCACCGAAAAACAACTGCTGGCCATGCGCGACCCCCACGGGTTCAGACCCCTGTGTTTGGGCACCCTGGGTGAAGGCGGCTACGTCGTGGCCTCAGAATCATGCGCCCTGGATACCGTGGGGGCGAAATTCCTGCGTGACGTGCAGCCCGGTGAAATTGTCATCATCGACAAAAACGGGCTGGAATCCATCCAGATGCTCAAACCCCGCCAGCACTCCCATTGTATCTTCGAATATATTTATTTTGCCCGGCCGGACAGCAAAATTGACGGGTTCAACGTGCACCAGGTCAGGCACGAAATGGGCCGGACGCTGGCCGCGGAATACCCGGTGGAAGCGGACCTGGTGATCCCGGTGCCCGATTCCGGCACCCTGGCGGCCCGGGGTTTCGCCGCAGCGTCGGGCATTCCCTTTGAAGAGGGTTTGATGAAAAACCGCTACATCGGGCGGACATTCATCCAGCCCAACCAGGACATGCGCGACCTGGCCGTAAGGCTGAAGCTGAACCCCGTCAGGGAAGTGCTGAACGGCAAACGGGTGATCATGGTGGATGACTCCATAGTCCGGGGCACCACCAGCAACAAGCTGGTCAACATGCTACGGGACTGCGGGGTAAAGGAAGTGCACATGTGCCTGAGCTCTCCGCCCATTACCCATTCATGTTATTACGGCATCGATACGTCAAATAGAAAAGAATTAATCGCAGCCCAAATGTCGTTGGACGAAATTCGCCGCACCATTGGCGCCGACGGGCTGCATTATCTTTCCCTTGAAGGGTTGCTGGGTATTTTCGGCGAGGCGCGGGATAATTTCTGCACCGCCTGCTTCGACGGCCACTACCCGGTGGAAGTGCCCAAACCCAGGGACACCGGCAAATACAGCCTGGAATAATTCTGTAATTACTGCGGAACGGAGGAGACGCATGCCGGAAAAGAAACCGGTCACTTATGCCGAGGCGGGGGTCGACATAGACGCCGGCAACCGCGCGGTGAAACTGATGAAGAAATCGGTGGCCTCGACCTTCAGACCCGGGGTGCTTACCGGTATCGGCGGGTTTGGCGGCCTGTTCGCCATTGATACCGCCAAGTACCGCCAACCCGTCCTGGTATCCGGTACCGACGGGGTGGGCACCAAGCTGAAAATTGCATTTTTGCTGGACAAACACGACACCATCGGTATTGACGCCGTGGCCATGTGCGTTAACGACATCCTGGCCCTGGGCGCGGAACCGCTTTTTTTTCTGGATTACCTGGCCGTGGGCCGTCTGGAGCCCGAAAAGGTGGCGGACATTGTATCGGGGGTAGCAGAAGGCTGCCGCCAGGCGGGCTGCGCTCTAATCGGCGGGGAAACGGCCGAAATGCCGGACTTTTACGGTCACGGTGAATATGATATTGCCGGTTTCGCCGTCGGAGTGGCTGAACGGGACAGGATTATCGACGGCGCAAGCATAACTCCCGGCGATATGCTCATCGGTCTGCCTTCCTCAGGCCTGCACAGCAACGGTTATTCACTGGCCCGGCGGGTGCTGCTGGATAACCGGGGATACCCGGTGGATTATGTGCATCCCGCGCTGGGACGCTCCGTGGGTGAGGAAATGCTGGAGCCGACCAAAATTTACGTCCGTCCGGTCCTGGATTTAGCCGTGCAGTGCACCGTCAAGGGCATCGCGCACATCACCGGCGGCGGGCTGCCGGAAAACGTACCCCGCATGCTGCCGCCGGGGACTGCGGCCCAAATTGATACCGGCGCCTGGGATAAACCGGCGGTATTTGAACTGATCGCCCGGGAAGGGCCGGTGGAAAAACAGGAAATGTACCGGGTATTCAACATGGGCATCGGCCTGGTGCTGGCGGTGGCGGAAAACGATGCCGGGACGGCGCTGGAACTGCTCGGGCAACAGGGCCAGGACGCCAGGGTCGTCGGCAGGGTGATCCCCGGCGACGGCACGGTAAAATTGGACTAAATTTGGGTAGTGCCGTGTGGTGGTACCTGGAGCGAACATAGGAGGCTTATTCAAGGAGCGAACGAGGCGTAGGAAAAGCGGCGAAAAAGCTGTCAGGGGACACACCCGCTGAAGCTTGGGTATTCCTTATAGGACGGGAATGTCCCCAACGTATAGGCCCGAAGGGCCGAGTTATGCAGCCGCCCGGAGCCGAGTGAGCTCGTACAAGTATAAGACCGAGTCAGTGAGTGGAAGGTACCACCACACGGCATGTCTTGCAATAAATAACCTCAGCGGGGGGGAAAGTATGAGTATATTGAACGTGGGAGTACTGGCCTCCGGCCGGGGATCAAACCTGCAATCCATTATCGACGCCTGCGCAGCGGGCCGGATACCGGCCCGGGTGGCCGTGGTGGTCAGCGACAACCCCGGTGCCTACGCCCTGGAGAGAGCCCGCCGGGCGGGCATCCCGGCGGTGCATGTCGGGGCCGGTGACTTTGACACCAGGGAAGAATACGAGCGGCAGATCATACATCATTTGACTGTCCGCAATGTCGGTCTGGTCTGCCTGGCCGGTTACATGCGCCTGGTGGGTGGGGAATTGCTGCAAGCCTTTCCGGGGCGCATTCTGAACATCCACCCGGCCTTGCTGCCCGCCTTTCCCGGGCTGCACGCCCAGAAGCAGGCCTGGAACTACGGCGTGAAGCACAGCGGATGCACAGTGCACTTTGTGGACGAGGGCATGGACACCGGCCCCATCATCATTCAGGCCACTGTGCCTGTTTTGGAAGACGACACGGCCGAGCAGCTGGCGGAGCGCATCCTGACCGAAGAACACCGTATTTACCCCGAGGCTGTCAGATTGTTTGCCGAAGGCAAACTGTCCCTGGAAGGCCGCCGGGTCCGCATTAAAGAGTAAGCTTAATGGCACATATTTCCATCATCTTGCAACAAATCCAACTTGCAACACCTGGCACCAAAGGAGATGATTGTTATTAAAAGGGCGTTGATTAGCGTTTCAAACAAGCGGGGCGTGGTGGAGTTCGCCCGGGATCTGCACCGCCTGGGCTATGAAATAGTTTCCACCGGCGGCACTGCCAAAACGCTGCGTGAAGCACAGGTACCCGTCACTTACATTTCAGACGTCACCGGTTTTCCGGAAATACTGGACGGCCGGGTGAAAACCCTGCACCCCAAGGTGCACGGCGGCATTCTGGCCATGCGCAACGATGAACACCTGGCCCAGCTCCGGGAGCAGGAGATCAGCCCCATCGATCTGGTGGCGGTAAACCTGTATCCCTTCAGGGAGACCATCGCCAAAACCGGCGTCACCCTGGAAGAGGCCATCGAGAACATTGACATCGGCGGCCCGGCCATGGTCAGGGCGGCGGCCAAGAATCACCGTTTCGTGCTGGTGGTGGTCAATCCGGAGCGTTACGGCGACGTCATCAGAGCCCTGGACAAAGGGGCAGCGACGGAGGAATTCCGCCTGGAACTGGCCATGGAAGCATTTGCCCATACCGCGGCGTATGACGGAGCCATTACAGGTTTTTTGTCCGTCTTGCAGGAACCCACCGGGCCATTTCCTTCCCACTGGCAAAAAACATATGAACTGGTCCAAACCCTGCGCTACGGCGAAAATCCCCACCAGCGGGCGGCATTTTACCGCGATCCCGGCGCCACAGGCGCCTGTGCGGGCAACGCCAGGCAGTTGCACGGCAAAGAACTTTCCTACAATAATATCCTGGACCTGAATTCGGCCTTTGAAGCCGTCAAGGAATTCAGCGCCACCGCGGTGGTTATCGTCAAGCACAACAATCCCTGCGGCGTGGCCTGCGCTGCCAGCCTTGTCGACGCGTACATAGGAGCCTACGAGGGGGACCCGGTATCGGCCTTTGGCGGTATCGTGGCCTGCAACACAAAAGTGGACGCCGCCACCGCCGCCGAAATGAACAAGATTTTTATCGAGGCCGTTATCGCGCCGGGATACGACGAAGACGCGCTGGCCGTTTTAAAACAAAAGAAAGACATCAGGCTTTTGGAAACCGGGCCGCTGGAACAGGTGTCCGGTGACCGCTCCGGTCTGCGCAAAATCAACGGCGGCCTGCTGGTGCAGGATATAGATCTCGGTTTGGTGGATCCCGAAAAACTTAAAACCGTAACCAAACGCGAACCTACCCGGGAGGAAATGGACGACCTGCTGTTCGCCATGGCGGTGTGCAAGCATGTCAAGTCCAATGCCATTGTGGTGGCCAAAAACAAAAAAGTGCTTGGTGTGGGCGCGGGCCAGATGAACCGGGTGACCTCGGCCCGCATAGCGCTGACCCACGCCGGCGAGGCGGCCCGGGGCGCTGTTTTGGCCTCGGACGCGTTTTTCCCCTTCCCGGATACCCTGGAAGAAGCCGTAAAAGCAGGCGTCACAGCGGCCATCCAACCGGGCGGCTCGCTGCGGGATGAAGAGTCGGTGGCTGTTGCCGACGCCGGCGGCATGGCCATGGTGTTTACAGGCATGCGTCATTTCCGGCATTGAAAAACATGGGAGGTAAGAACCCGTGAAAGTATTGGTTGTGGGCGGAGGGGGGCGCGAACACGCCCTGGTGTGGAAATTCAGCCGCAGCCCCCGGGTGAAAAAAATATTCTGCGCTCCGGGCAACGCCGGCATCGCCGCGCTGGCGGAATGTGTGAATATCAAATCCGAGGATGTGCCCGGGATTCTTAATCTGGTGCGGCGCGAAAAAATTGACCTCACTGTGGTGGGACCCGAGGCGCCGCTGGTGGCCGGACTGGTCGATTCCCTGGAACAGGAGGGGTATCCTGTTTTCGGCCCCCGCAAGAACGCGGCGGAAATAGAGGGCAGTAAAGTACTGTCCAAGGAGATTATGCTCAAGTACGATATCCCCACCGCCTGGTACGGCGCATTTGACAGCGCCGAACAGGCGGCAGGTTACATCAAAAAAATAGGCGCTCCCTGCGTGGTCAAAGCGGACGGCCTGGCCGCGGGCAAAGGAGTTATTGTGGCGGAAGACGTGGAAACCGCGCTGGCGTCCGTGGATTTGATCATGAAACAAAGGGCCTTCGGCGCTGCCGGGGACCGGATTATTGTGGAGGAACTCCTGCGGGGCGAGGAAGCCAGCATACTGGCTTTTACCGACGGTAAAAATGTTATCCCGATGCTGCCGGCCCAGGATCACAAACGCGTATACGACAACGACCGGGGTCCGAACACGGGCGGCATGGGAGCCTACGCTCCGGCGCCGGTAATGACCGAAGCACTGCAAAAGACGGCGTTGGAAAAAATATTAATTCCCACGGTGCGCGGCATGGCGGAAGAAGGCCGCCCGTACCGCGGCATACTTTACGCCGGACTGATGATTACCGAACGCGGTCCTTATGTTTTGGAGTTCAACGCCCGTTTCGGAGACCCGGAGGCCCAGCCGATCCTGATGATGCTGGAATCAGACCTGGCCGACGTTCTGGAAGCTCTGCTGGCGGGTGAGTTAAACAAGGTGGACCTGCGCTGGCACAAGGGCGCCTCGGTCTGCGTGGTGCTGTCGTCAGGCGGTTACCCCGGTAATTACCGCAAGGGGGACGTCATTACCGGCCTGGACAAGATGCCCGAAAACGTGGTGGCGTTTCACGCCGGCACCGGTTTAAACGGCAACCGGGTAGTCACCGCCGGCGGGCGGGTGCTGGGCATCACCGCCCTGGCCGAAAACATCCCCGCCGCCATCGACCTGGCTTACCAGGGAGTGTCCAAGGTCCATTTTGAAGGCATGCACTACCGCAAAGACATCGGTAATAAAGCATTAATAAAGACATAGCAAGTATGTTCTATTCTATAATTATCAGGCGGGCTTTTAAACATCAATTGGAGACAAAAGTGTTGGAGACATTATACTTTGGGGACATTCCTCCGTAGGAGGTGTGTCCCCTTTAGGTGTGTCCCATTTCCGTTGCTGGTCCCCCTTTCGTTGAGAGTAAATGTCTTCCGCTTCGCGGTTATAAAGCCTGCTGCATTAGCCAATTTTTTTTAAAGCTATTATTTCAAATCTATTAACAAATTCTCCAAAAGTGTGTTATACTGGTATAAGTATAACGCTGGAGGCAATTTTTTTATGCGCATTGCTAAAAAAGTCTGGCTTCATCAGAACGGAAAAGCTTTTGGTGACGGGCCATATGATTTACTTTTAGGTATTGAGCGGTTAGGCTCCCTAAGAAAAGCCGCTTCCGAAATTGGTATGTCGTATTATCAGGCCTGGCGCCTGATTCAGTCAATTGAAGGTCGGCTTGGTTTTTCATTGATTGAACGACAGGTGGGTGGAACTTCTGGTGGCGGTTCGACGGTGACACCTGAGGGGCGGATGCTAATGGTACGATACAAAGCTTTTAGAGAGGAGTTAACGGTAGTTTTGGAACAGCTTTACGAAAAGCATTTCGGACAAATGTTTGTGTCAGAGTAATTTTTTTAACAGCGTTATACTCAAAGTAGTATAACAAAAATCTATTTGCCTGGCTAAGTACTAAGAAACTATTTAATAATTAATTTTAATTATTTGAGGAGGTATAAACATGTCTTTGATGGAAGAAGCCCGGAAAAGATTCAAGGTAATCATTAATGAGGCCGGCTTATATTCCGGGGAAGCGATCGATATAGTTTCGACGCGGGATTTGTCTCCAGGGGAAGCAATCGGCTGTCCTGACCGAACCGATTTTCCCTTGCTAAAGGGTAAGGAATTTATGATGCAAGCGACATATCGCGGCAGTGTGGGTCAGGCTTTTACAGATCAACCGGGACAATTTCATAGTTCGTTGGAAGAGATAGTACAATTGACTTTCGACACGCATCAGAAGAGAGCAGTTTTTGTAGCCACTTTAAATGCGGTAATGCGTTATTTAGGTAAAATTAAAGGTACGGATCACTGCAAAGATAAAGAACCCAGACTTTGTGCCCGGCAATTACCCCAATACATTTTCGAACGTTATGGTCAATCCAAAATTGCGTTCGTTGGTTATCAACCAGCGATGATTGAGGAGCTGGCAAAACACTTTGAAATGAAAGTCAGCGACCTTGACCCAAACAACATTGGACAGAAGAAGTTCGGAGTTTTAGTAGGCGGTCCAGACCAAACCGCGGCTTACATAGATTGGGCGGATATTGTTTTAACAACAGGGACAGTTCTGGTCAACGACACTTTGGCGGAACTCCAACGGGGAAAACCACTAATTTTTTATGGAGTCACAATTGCCGGTCTTGCCGCACTCTTTTCATTGCCCCGGATTTGCTTTTACGGGCGATAAAGGGAGGGATTGTTTTTGATTAAAAAGTTATTTGTATCTATAATTTGCGGGGTTTTTTTGATTATACTGGGTGGCTGTGGCCAAACACCGGCAACACCGGAAAATAAGGATGCGGTCGTAAACGTAAATGTGGCGGTAGAATATACCGATCATGCAGCTGCTTTCTATTTAGCCCAGGGTAAAAATCTTTTTCAAGACGCAGGGTTCCATGTTAAAGACATCAAGGTATATTCAAGCGGCGTTGGCGTTGCCGCGGCATTTACCAAGGGTGGCTTGGATGTTGGTTACATGTGCCTGGTTCCCGCGATATATACATATGCAAATGGCGGCGTACCAATAAAAATTATCGCTGGTACTCATAAGGATGGCTACGGGTTGGTGGTAAACGATGCAAAAATTAAACACTTGAATGACCTGGAAAAGGATAATATAAAAATTGCCAACGGGCCCAAGGGAACGACAACTGACTTTATGCAAATGCTTTTACTGGAGAAGGAAAATCTTAACCACCAAAAAATATTGGCCAACACCGTACGGATGAATGCGGCCAAACAGCTAATGGCTTTAAGCAATGGACAAGTAGAAGCTGTATTTGTTCCTGAACATTTTGCAGTCATGGCTGCATCATTTCCCGGGATGAAAATGCTGGCAAGCAGTCGTGAGATATGGCCGGATATGCAGGGGAGCGTCATTGTGGTTACTGAAGATTTTCTCAAAAATCGACCGGAAGCGGTTGAAAAGCTTAAAAAGCTCAATAAGAAGAGCATTGAATTGATCAATAAGTACCCCCAAGAAGCAGCTGAAATCGTAGCTCATAATTTAAACATAAACCAGTCAATGGTAAAAGAAGAAACTCAAAGTCTGCAGGCGGATCTGAAGGTTACTCCGGAACTTGTGGCCAAATCAATGACCAATCTTAGGAGCACCCCTGACATTACTGTACAGGACGTACAGGCCGTCATCGATAAAATGTTCGCTTACGGATATATAACTAAATCTTTTGACGCTGCGGAAATTATGTCGGTTAATTGATTAAAAGGGTTTCCAATGAAAAAAAGAACAATATTAAAAAACAATTTTCTATATCTATTACCGATATGTTTTTTCCTTGCTTTATGGGAATTGTCGGGGCATATTGCCCAAACGCCCTTATTTCCACCCTTTAGCAAGGTGATTATAGAATTCCAGTTTCTACTGAGCAATGGCATACTTCTCCAAAGCCTGGGAGCAAGTTTGGCAAGAGTCTTAATTGGATATATCCTGGGGAGCTTAGCCGGGTTATTTGTCGGCATTCTAATGGGAGTACACAGGGTAGTGGAACAGAGTTTAAGCCCGTTAATCAGTATATTGTTTCCAATTCCAACATTAGGATGGCTGCCGTTGTTAATGCTATGGATTGGCATCAATGAGGCGCTGCCGATTACATTGATATTCATCTGTGCTTTTTTCCCGGTTGCGTACAATACAGTGACAGGAATTAAAGGAGTTGAAGAGGAGTACGTAAAAACCGCCCGTACCCTTGGAGCGTCTAAGTGGTTTACCCTGCGGCATGTAATACTTCCCATGGCTTTACCCAATATTTTTACAGGTCTGCGCTTGGAGGCAGGTATGGTCTGGCGTACAGTAATCGCGGCGGAAATGTTTGCCATCCCCACAGGTATCGGTGCACTGCTGACTAATGCTGAAACCTTAATTAGGGTAGATATTATTTTGGTTTGCTTAATGTTATTGTCAATGATGTGCTCAATCTTTGAGCGAGTGTTTTTGTGGTTGGAACATAAATTAACAGGCGCCTGGAGGTAAATAATGCCCTCAATTCATTTACGTAACATTACCACGCCATACTGTTTAAAAAATGTGAACCTGGATATCAAAAACGGCGAGCTGATAGTGCTTCTGGGATTCACCGGCGCGGGCAAAAGCACGTTATTAAATGTCATCGCCGGATTGACGGAATACCGGGGTGAAGTATTCTTCAATCAAAAAAATATGAATAATATCCCCACCGAAAAACGCGATGTTGGTTATCTTTTTCAGGATATCTACCTGTTTCCGCATTTAAATACATACAATAATATCGCTTTTGGCCTGCGGGCAACTGTATGCCCGGCTGACCAAATAACCAATAAGGTTGAATCAATTCTTGACCTTTTACATATCGGCCATTTAAAAAAGCGCTATCCGAGGGATCTCAGTGGAGGTGAAAAACGACGTGTGGGTTTAGCACGTTCTCTAATTATGGAACCCAAAGTTTTACTATTAGATGAACCGCTAATCAATCTTGATCCTGTTACGGCAGGAAACATTCGTAAAGAAATTAAGGCAATCCATAGCAGGTTGAATTTAACTACTCTTTTCGTTACCCACGATTTTGACGAGGCACGTGAACTGGCGGATCGAATTGCTGTGCTCGTAAAAGGTGAGTTGAAGCAGCAGGGTATGGTTGATGATATTTTTTACCAACCCGTAATGGAGATTCGGAAATTTATAGCAATCAACTAAAATTGATCACAAATTTGATTATCAACTCTCTCTTAATAAGGAGAGAGTTATCTTTTTCATATTAACACTTTGCTTAATTAAAGGATTTTGAAAGGATTTTCAGTCCCCCTGTCGAATTACTGATGGTTAATAATGAAATAATATCCAAAGCAAGCAGACAGCGGCTCCGGCTATATTAAACGAGGGGGAAATTTGCTTGGCATACATTGGAAAACTGCGGGATCCGATGCTGGACCAGCTATTCCAGGCCATTTTGCATTTACATGATCTTGACGAATGCTACCAATTCTTTGAAGACGTCTGCACCGTAGCCGAAATAAAATCCATGGCCCAAAGGCTGGAAGTGGCCAGAATGCTGGAAAATAACTATACCTACGGGGAAATAGCAGTCCGCACCGGCGCCAGCACCGCAACCATCAGCCGGGTTAAAAGGTGCCTTCATTACGGCGCGGACGGGTACAAAACAGTCCTGGCCAGGTTGAAAACAAACGCCGGTAATCAATAAACCGGGAAATAAAAAGTTATTGACACGGCGCGGGTATTGCTTTAGGATTTTATTATATCATCACTTTAACGCAATAAAGGGGGCCAATAATGATCCCGATTATCACCCCGGGGGAAGAACGCTTTTCCGCCCTGTTGCAGGGAAGAGCATTTGACCTGGAAAAGGTTGAAGCAACCGTGGCTGAAATCGTCAGCGCGGTTAAAAATGGCGGGGATAAGGATTTATGCGCCATTACCGCCCGTTTGGACGGCATTGTCCTGGAACCATCCCGCCTGCCTGTGACTGCAGATGAAATAAAGGAGGCCTATGGCCGGGTTACCGAAGATTTTTTGGCCGCCCTGCGCCGGGCCGCCGATAATATTTTTCGCTACCACCGCCGCCAGCTGAAAAATTCATGGCTCGACCCCCAACCCAACGGCGCGGTGCTGGGACAACTGTTCACCCCGCTGCAAAGGGTGGGTATTTACGTGCCCGGCGGCAAAGCATCCTACCCTTCGTCGGTATTAATGAACGCCGTCCCGGCGGCGGTGGCCGGTGTGCGTGAAATTGTCATGGTCACTCCCCCCGGCAGGGACGGCGCGGTAAACCCGCATACCCTGGTGGCGGCAGCCGAATCGGGGGTTACGGAAATCTACCGGATTGGCGGGGCCCAGGCGGTGGCAGCCCTGGCATACGGTACCGCCACTGTAAAAAAAGTGGACAAAATAACGGGGCCCGGGAACATCTACGTGACGGCCGCCAAACGCCAGGTTTACGGTGTTGTGGATATCGACATGCTGGCGGGGCCCAGCGAAGTGCTGATCGTGGCGGATGACACCGCCAGGGCGGATTTTGTGGCCGCGGACATGCTGGCCCAGGCCGAGCATGATGAGATGGCGTCGGCCATTCTGGTTACGCCGGTGCGCCGGCTGGCGGAGAATGTCGGGCAGGAGCTGGCGACCCAATTGGAGCAGCTGGATCGCCGGGCCGTGGCGGCCAGATCTTTGGCCGATAAAAGTTTTATTGTCCTTACAGCCAACCTGGAAGAAGCATTCGAGGTGGCCAACCGCTTTGCCCCCGAGCACCTGGAACTGATGCTGGCCGAACCGTACCGCTGGCTTGGGCGGGTTGCCGCCGCCGGCGCGGTTTTCCTGGGCCACTATTCACCGGAGGCGGTGGGGGATTACATAGCCGGCCCGAACCACATATTGCCCACCAGCGGCACGGCCAGGTTTTTTTCACCGCTTAATGTGGATGCCTTTACCAAGAAGACCAGCCTGATTGATTATTCACCCCAAGCGCTGCGTGAAGAAGGCGGGCACGCCATGACGCTTGCCGAAACCGAAGGACTGGGCGCGCACCTGGCATCAATCAAAATCAGGCTTGAAAACGCAAAGGAAAATAACAAGCACGCCAACGGCAACAGCAGCCGTATGCCAAAGGATAAACCCGCAGATATTTCATTCGTCAACAGCCATGGTTTACGGGATTTTCCGGGGATGCAAACATTAAAACCCGCCTTTGGCGACCTGCACAGGGATACCAGGGCAAAAAAAACCGACCGGGCCGGGCAGAATGACAGCGGTAAACCACGGTCCGCCGGCCCACCCGGAAAGGATGAAAGTTTATGAACAATTTTGATGCCGGCAGCTTCGTCCGTAAGGGGCTCAGGGGACTGACTCCATATAAGCCGGATTTATACCCGGGTTTTACCAAACTGGACGCCAATGAAAATCCGTACGCATTTCCCCGGGAAATTCAGGAAAAAATATACAAAACCGTTGGCTCCGAAGCTTTCAACAGGTATCCGGACCCCATGGCGGATGAACTGGTCAGTGAGATTTGCGCCTGCTACGGACTTTCCCCGGACCGGATCATGGTGGGCAACGGTTCCGATGAACTAATCCTGAACCTGATGCTGACCTTTGGGACCGGAAACCGGGTGGTCATAACGCCGCCGACCTTTTCAATGTACGGCATTCATGCCCGGGTGGCCGGGGCGGAAATCGTGGAAGCACCCAGAGACCAGGAATTCGCCCTGGTGACGGATGAAATCATCCAGGCCGGAAACGGCGCGGGACTGGTGGTAATTTGCTCGCCCAACAACCCGTCCGGCAATTCCGCCGCCGCCGATCAGATTGCCGCCATTCTGGAAGGCTGCCGCTGCCCGGTGGTAGTCGACCAGGCCTACCTCGAATTCGGCGGCGCCGATATGCAACCGCTGCTGGCCGATTACGACAACCTGGTTATTTTACGGACCATGTCCAAGGCTTACGGCCTGGCCGGTTTAAGAGTGGGTTACCTTTTTACCAGTCCCGGCATCATAAATTATCTGTTAAAGGTTAAACAACCATTCAACCTGAACAATTTTTCCCAGGCCGCCGCCCTGGAAGTACTGCGCCACCGGGACCTGTTTACCCGGCAGGTGGCGCAAATAACCGACGAAAGGGGAAAAATGTACCGGGCGCTGCAGGATATGCCGGAGATCCAGGTCTACCCGTCGGATACAAATTACCTGCTCTTTGCCGCCGGTGACAGGGCGGGCGAGGTTTATCAAGGCCTGCTGCGGGAAAAAGTGCTGATTAGAAATTTCGGGGATCCGCCGCTGGCCCGTTACTTACGGGTGACTGTCGGCACCCCGGAGGAAAACAAAATATTTTTAAGCGCTTTAAGGAAGGTTATTGAGACCCCGGGGGAGAAAAAAAATGATTGAGAAAAATTTCTCGCGCTGCTCAAACATTCAACGGGTAACGGGTGAAACCGACATTAAATTGAGTCTATGCCTGGACGGTAACGGCGAGGCGGTAATCAACACCGGTGTACCATTTATGAACCATATGCTGACATTGTTTGCCGGGCACGGCGGATTCAACCTGGAACTAACCGCCGCCGGCGACATCGATGTGGACGACCATCACACCGTGGAAGATATGGGAATCTGCCTGGGACAGGCTGTCCGGGAAGCGCTGGGCGACAAGGGCGGCATCCGCCGTTACGGCCACGTGATCCTGCCCATGGACGAGGCCCTGGTGCTGGTGGCAATGGACATCAGCGGACGCAGTTACCTGTCCTTTGACGTGCCCATGCCCCGGGCCAAAGCCGGCACGTTTGACACCGAACTGGTGGAGGAATTCATCCGCGCGCTGGCGGTACATGCCGGGCTCACCCTGCACGTGAAACTTTTAGCCGGCAGCAACACCCACCATATTATAGAGTCGGTTTTCAAAGGCCTGGGCCGCGCCCTGCGCTCGGCGGCGGAGATTATCGACCCCAACCGGGCGGTGCCTTCCACCAAGGGAGTGTTGTAAGCAGCAAGGAGTCAGAATTCAAATGTGACTCCGGAGGGATACATTTTAGAGAAAGAGTTACCGGGGGAGAGGGAAGTACTTGATTGCCATTATTGATTACGGTATGGGCAACCTGCGCAGCGTAGCCAAGGGTTTTGAAAAAATGGGCATCAATGCCCGGGTAACAGACAACCCCACAGTTGTGGATGACGCACAGGGAGTAGTTTTACCGGGGGTGGGCGCATTTTCCGATGCCATGAATAATTTAAGGAAACGGGGCATGGAAGAAGCCATTCACCTGGCAGTAAAAAAAGGGAAGCCGTTCCTGGGTATCTGCCTCGGATTGCAACTGTTGTTTGAATCCAGTGAGGAGTGGGGTACCTCTGAAGGTCTGGCCGTTTTTCCCGGTCGGGTTCGCAGGCTGCCCCCCGGTTTAAAAGTGCCGCACATGGGTTGGAATACCATTAAGGTGCAAAACCCCTGTCCACTTTTTTCCGGCACCCCGGAAAACGCCGCTTTTTATTTTGTCCATTCTTATTACGTGGAACCCGCCGAACCGTCACTGTCGGCCTGCACCACGGATTACGGCATCGAGTTTACATCCGTGGCGGCCAGGGATAACGTGATCGGCATTCAGTTCCACCCGGAAAAAAGCAGTGCCCTGGGCCTGCGTATCTTGCAGAAATTTGGGGGGTTGGTTGAAAAATGTTAATCATCCCGGCTATCGACCTGCGGGCCGGCAAATGCGTCCGCCTGGTGGAGGGGAAACTGGACCGCGAAACCGTCTATTCCGACGACCCGGCGGCAGTGGCCCGGATTTGGGAAAACAGCGGCGCCCAGTGGCTGCATATCGTGGATTTGGACGGCGCTTTCGCCGGCAAGCCAAGGAACCTGGAAACCATCAGCAGTATTATCAGCGCGGTTGGGATACCGGTCCAGGTGGGCGGCGGTATCCGCGATCTGGATACGGTGGACAGGTTGCTGCAAATGGGTGTTTCCAGAGTGATCCTCGGCACCGTGGCGATTCAGAAACCTGCTCTGGTTGCCGAAGCGGTAGAACGCTTCCAGGACCGGATCGTGGTGGGAATTGACGCCCGCGACGGCAAAGTGGCCATTGAAGGCTGGGGTCTTACCGCGGAAAAGGATGTCCAGTCATTGGCCCTGGAAGTAAGCCGGGTGGGTGTTTGCCGGGTCATTTTTACCGATATCTCCCGGGATGGAACACTTAAAGGCCCCAACATCGAGGCGGTCAAAAAACTGGCTTTATCCTGTAAAATTAAAATTATTGCCTCCGGAGGGGTATCCACCATCAAGGATATCGAGGCGCTGAAAAAACTTGAACCCCACGGCGTGGAGGGAGTTATTGTCGGCAAGGCTCTGTACGCCGGCACGGTGGATATCTTCGACGCCCTGGCGCTGGCGGAGGAAAAAAGGACCGTATCATGTTAATGAAAAGAATTATCCCCTGCCTGGACGTGGACTGCGGGCGGGTGGTCAAAGGCACCAACTTTGTCAATCTGCGTGACGCGGGCGACCCGGTGGAACTGGCGGCATTTTACGACCGCGAAGGGGCGGACGAACTAATTTTTCTTGATATCACAGCTTCCCACGAAGGGCGCAAAACCGTACTGGACATGGTGCGGCGCACCGCCGAGGAAGTATTTATCCCTTATACCGTCGGCGGAGGGATCGGTTCTCTGGAAGACATCCGGGCCATGCTTACCGCCGGGGCGGACAAGGTTTCCATCAATACCGCCGCAGTCAAAAACCCCAAGCTGCTCACCGAGGCCTCGGCCCGGTTCGGCAGCCAGTGCATAGTGGTGGCCATCGACGCCCGAAGCACGGAGCCCGGCAAGTGGGAAGTATACATACACGGCGGGCGAACGCCCACCGGCATCGATGCCGTATGGTGGGCGTCGGAGGTGGAACGTCTGGGGGCGGGTGAAATTATGCTCACCAGCATGGACCGGGACGGCACGCTGGACGGGTACGATATCCCCCTTACCCGCGCCATCTCACGGGCCGTATCGATCCCCGTCATCGCCTCGGGTGGTGTGGGCAACCTGGATCACATCATTGAAGGCCTGACCGCCGGGGAAGCCGACGCCGCCCTGGCGGCTTCAATATTCCATTTCGGCACCCATTCCATCGCCGAAACCAAACAATACCTGCACCGGCACAACGTCCCCGTCCGCCTGGTGCCAGGTGTTACACTTTAATTCTTATATTCGGCCAATCTGCGGTCATCGGAGGAATGTCCCCAACTTCTGCCGAAGCTAGGGAATAAAGTACTGAAAGTTGTTGAAAGTGTTAAAAGTCAGAGTTAAATTATACCATTTTTGAGGTGTAACAGGTGCAAATTAAACCCGAAGATTTAAAATACGATTCCGGCGGACTGATACCGGCCATCGTACAGGACGCCGCCACCAAAGAAGTATTAATGATGGCGTACATGAACAAAGAGGCGGTGGCCAAAACCCTGGCCACCGGGGAAACCTGGTTTTGGAGCCGCAGCCGGCAAAAGTTCTGGCACAAGGGCGAGACTTCCGGCAATGTGCAGAAGGTGCTGGAAGTTTACTTCGACTGTGACCGCGATACGCTGCTTTTGCTGGTGGAGCAAAAAGAGGCGGCCTGCCACGAGGGATACTTCTCCTGTTTCCACTACGCGCTGGCGCCGGACGGAGCTGTAACCATCAAAGGCGAGCGGTTGTTCGACCCGGAAAAAGTCTACGGCAAGAAGTAAAGAATACAAAACACCGCAGGCCGTTTTTAGTTTCCTTTGCGAACGACATATGGAGCGCCGGGTAACAACTCCCGGCGCAGCGCGGGAGCGCAACCGGGAGGCGAGCATAGGACGTGCGAGCCAGCCCCAACTGAGACAGGACGTCGAATTTGGGGCGGCCCGGTTGTGCCCCAAGCAAGCCGTTGGAGTTGTCCGGAGCGGAATCGGAGTGAGCAAAGGAATCAAAAACGGCTCTTAACCACCGCAAGGTGGTATTTTGCTGCAACATGACCCCGAATATGGAGGTTGGCATGGATTTAAGCTCTCTTAACGAAGCACAACTTAAAGCAGTTACCCACGGCAGCGGCCCGATGCTGATCCTGGCCGGCGCGGGCAGCGGCAAAACCAGGGTACTCACCACCAGGATCGCTTATCTGTTAAAGGAAAAGGGCGTCGACCCCTTCAATATCCTGGCCATCACCTTTACCAACAAGGCGGCCCGGGAAATGCGTGACCGGATCGCCGCCGAGGTACCCGACCAGGCGCGGGAACTGTGGGTGTTCACCTTTCACGCCACCTGCCTGCGCATTTTGAGAAGGCAGTCCGGCTTTGCCGGCTATACGGGAAACTTCGTCATTTACGATACCGCCGATCAGAAAACCGTCATCAAAGAATGTCTTAAAGAGCTGAACCTGGACGAAAAAAAATTCCCCCCCGCCGCCATCGGCGCCGCCATCTCACAGGCCAAAAACGTGCTTTACGGGCCCGGGGAACTGGAGAAAAAATCTTACGACTTCTTTAACCAAAAGGTATGCGAAGTTTACCGGTTGTACCAGGAAAAATTGCACCGGAACAACGCCCTGGACTTCGATGATTTGCTGATGCAGACCGTGCTCCTGTTCCGGAAAAACCCGGCGGTGCTGTCGTATTACCAGGATAAATTCCGGCACATCCTGGTGGATGAATACCAGGACACCAACCACGCCCAGTACGTGCTGGTAAATCTGCTGGCCGGCAAACACCGCAATCTCTGCGTGGTGGGCGATCCGGACCAGGGGATCTACGGCTGGCGGGGAGCCGATATATCAAATATCTTAAACTTTGAACGGGACTACCCCGAGGCGGCGGTAATCAAGCTGGAGCAAAATTACCGTTCTACCCGCTCCATCCTGGACTCCGCCAACAAAGTAATCGATCACAACCGGGAACGCAAACCCAAAAACCTGTGGACTGCCGGACCGGCCGGAGACCCGCTGGTTGTTTTCACCGCCCGGGACGAGCATGCCGAGGCCAATTTTGTGGTGGAGCGCATCAGGCGCTGGCATGACGTCCGGGGCAGGGCATACGGAGACTTCGCGGTATTATATCGTACCCACGCTCAATCACGGGTGCTGGAGGATAAACTCGTTATCGCAGGCATCCCGTACGTAATTGTGGGCGGGCTGCGCTTTTATGAGCGCAAAGAAATCAAGGATCTGTTGGCCTTTCTGCGGCTGCTGGTCAATCCCGGGGACCGGGTCAGTTTGCGACGGGTGATTAACGAACCGAAACGGGGCGTCGGCGAGGCATCGGTGGATAAAATTTTTGTCCGGGCCGATGAACTGGGCATCACGCCCATGGAACTGCTGGAAAACCAGTCGTCCGTACCCGGTCTGTCCGGCAAGGCGGAAAAGGGCGCCTTGGGCTTTGGCCGCACCATGGGCACGCTGCGCATGCTGCTGCCAAAGCTGTCCGTCACCGACCTGGTGGACATGGTTCTGCAGGACACCGGATACCGGACGGCCCTGGAGAACGAGCGCACTGTTGAAGCCGACACCAGGCTGGAAAACCTGAAGGAGTTTTATTCCGTGTCGGGAGAATATGATCAGAATTTCCCCGACGGCAGTCTGGACGATTTTCTGGCCGGACTTTCCCTGCTCACCGACATGGACGAGTACAGTGAAGAAACGGACCGGGTGACGCTGATGACCCTGCACAGCGCCAAAGGCCTGGAATTCCCGGTGGTTTTTCTGACCGGTCTGGAAGAAGGCGTGTTTCCTCATTCCCGTTCCCTGGAAGACAGACACGAACTGGAAGAAGAAAGAAGGCTCTGCTATGTGGGCATCACCAGAGCCAGGCAACTTATATATCTTTCACACAGCTGGCAGCGCACTTTGTACGGCCATACCAGGACGAACGAGCCGTCACGCTTTTTAAGAGAATTGCCTGCGGATCTGATTACCGATACCGACCCGTTGGAGCAAATAATCAAACAATCCGGCAGAAATAATAATACCAGATTTATTAATAATAGATATGACCCGGGCCGGGAGAAAAAAATAATCACCGTCGATCAACTGCGTAACGGCGACCAGGTGGAGCACCGCAAATGGGGCCGGGGCACCGTGGTAAACATTAAAGGCAAGGGCGAGAAGGCTGAAATCAGCATTGATTTTCCCGGTGCGGGAGTAAAAACCCTGCTGGCCTGTTACGCACCGCTGGAAAAATGCTGACCGGCAACCAAAGCAAAAACACCGGGGCACTGGAAAGGGGATCCGGAATGAGCGCCGGAAAGGAACAAGCGCGGGCCAGGGCGGAAACCCTGCGCAGAGAGCTGCAAAGGCATGATTATCTGTACCATGTACTGGACGCGCCTGAAATAACAGACGCCGAATATGACCGGTTGCTGGTGGAACTGCAGCAGCTGGAAAAGGAATACCCGGAACTGGTCACCCCCGATTCACCCACCCAGCGGGTAGGGGGCAGACTGCGGGAAGGTTTTGCCACCGTCAGGCATACCGTTCCCATGCTCAGCCTGTCCAACGCCTTTGGCGAGCAGGATCTGCGCGAATTCGACCGCCGGGTACGCAGCGGCCTGGGGGAAGAAACATACGAGTACATCGTAGAGTTGAAAATTGACGGTCTGGCCGTTTCCCTTGTTTACCGGGACGGCATCCTGGTGCGGGGAGCCACCCGGGGGGACGGAGAATACGGCGAAGACATCACCCATAACCTGAAAACCGTTAAAAGCATCCCCCTGCGCCTGCTTGAACCGGGTGTCAACCTGGAGGTGCGGGGCGAGGTCTATATGTCCAAGGAGTCGTTTGTGGAACTAAACCGGGTGCGGGAGGAACACGGCGAAACCATTTTCGCCAACCCGCGCAACGCCGCCGCCGGATCGCTCCGCCAGTTGGATCCTTCAGTTACCGCCAGGCGGAACCTGTCCATATTTGTTTACGGCGCCGGCAGCGTGGAACTGCCGGGTGAAAAAGCGCCAACCACCCACATGGAGACACTGGCGCTCTTTGACCGGCTGGGACTCAGGGTTAACACCCACCACCAGCTGTGCCGGGATATTGAGGAAGTAATCAGCTACTGCCGCCTGTGGACGGAAAAAAAAGCGGAGCTGCCCTATACCATCGACGGGCTGGTCATCAAAGTCAACTCCCTGGCGCAGCAGGCCGCGCTGGGAGCGACAATGAAAAGCCCCCGTTGGGCCACCGCCTTTAAATTTCCCGCCGAGGAAGCCGAAACAACAGTCCGGGATATTATCGTCAGTGTGGGACGCACCGGCGCGGTGACGCCGACGGCCGTCCTGGAACCGGTTACGGTGGCCGGTTCCACCATCAGCCGGGCTTCATTGCATAATGAGGATATTATCCGGGAAAAAGACGTGCGCATCGGCGACCGGGTAATTATACATAAGGCCGGGGACGTGATCCCGGAGGTAGTCAGAGTGCTGGCGGAGCAAAGAACCGGCAGCGAAAAAATGTTTACCATGCCCGCGACCTGTCCGGTTTGCGGCGCCGAAGTGATCCGCCAGACCGGGGAAGCGGCCTACAGGTGCACCGGCGCCTCCTGCCCGGCCCAGTTGCTGGAAGGATTAATTCATTTTGCTTCCCGGGGCGCCATGGACATCGCCGGCATGGGTCCAGCCGTGGTTACCCAGTTGGTAAACGCCGGGCTGGTGCGTAATGTGGCGGACATCTACCGGCTGACCGGCGAACAATTGCTGGAGCTGGAAAGGTTCGCGGACAAGTCGGCGGAGAACCTGGTCCAGGCCATCCGGGACAGCAAAGAACGCCCCCTGTACCGGTTGTTATACGCCCTGGGCATCAGGCACGTGGGCGAGCGGGCATCCCGCATCCTGGCGGAACACTTCGGCGACCTGCGCCGGATCATGGAGGCCGGGGCGGACGAACTGACCGCCATCCCGGAAATCGGCCCCAAAATAGCCGAAAGCGTGGTTAACTTCATGCGCCAGGAGCAAAACAGGGCGTTGATCGAACGGCTGACCGACCTGGGCCTTAATGTCACCATGGATAATCAAACCGGTCCGGACAGCCCCGACGCCCCCCTGGCCGGCCAAACCTTCGTACTCACCGGCACCCTGCCCACTTTAAAAAGGGACGAGGCCAAAGAGTTAATCGAAAACCAGGGCGGCAAAGTTGTTTCCTCGGTGAGCAAAAACACCGGCTACGTGGTGGCCGGTGAAAACCCGGGCAGCAAATACGACAAAGCGGTTAAGCTGGGTATAACCATCATCGGCGAAAAAGAGCTGCTCAAGATGCTCAACGTGTAACCATTTGGTGCCAGGTGTTGCAAGTTGTATTTGTTGCAAGTTGATAACATAAAATACCAACAACTTGCAACTTGCAACACCTGGCACCAAAGATTGTGGTATAATGATGTCAGTTTTTAGTAGAACAGGATGGTGGATCATGATCAGCATTAAAGAAGTGGAACACGTGGCCCTGCTGGGCCGGCTGGAACTGAATGAGGAAGAGAAAAAGCTTTACTCCAAGCAGTTAAGCGATATCCTGGAACACGCCCGGAAACTGCAGGACCTGGACACTGATAACGTGCCGCCCACCGCGCACGTGCTGCCGCTGCACAACGTTTTCCGCGAGGACCGGTCCGGCGAACATATGGACACGGACAAGGTGCTGGCCAACGCGCCGGAGCGCCAGGACGACTATTTCAAAGTACCCAGGATACTATAGACGGTTGGAGGGACTGTTTTGGAATTATATTACCTGACCGCGCATCAATTACATGATATGCTGATTAAAAAGGAAATCAGCGCCGGAGAAATCACCGGCGCGGTTTTTGGTCGCATAGAAGAGATGGAGAATAAAATCCGGGCCTATATCACCCTGACCCGCGAAACAGCCGAAAGGCAGGCCCGGGAAGTGGACAAGGCCATTGCCGCGGGTGAAAAAATAACCCCGCTGGCGGGCATCCCCATCGCCATCAAGGACAACATGTGCACCACGGGGGTACGCACCACCTGCGCTTCAAAGATACTGTACAACTTCGTTCCCCCATACAACGCCACGGTTATTGAACGGCTTAACGAAGCCCGTTCCGTACTGATCGGCAAAACCAACATGGATGAGTTTGCCATGGGGTCGTCCACGGAAAACTCGGCCTTTTTCACCACCTGCAACCCCTGGGCGACAGACCGGGTGCCCGGCGGTTCCAGCGGCGGATCAGCGGCGGCGGTGGCTGCCGGCGAAACCATCCTGGCCCTGGGTTCCGATACCGGCGGTTCCATCCGTCAGCCGGCGTCCTACTGCGGGGTGGTGGGACTAAAACCAACCTACGGTTCGGTGTCCCGTTTCGGGCTGGTGGCCTATGCCTCATCCCTTGACCAGATTGGCCCCATCACCCGCGACGTCACCGACTGCGCCCTGGTTTTCAACGCCATCAGCGGGCACGATCCCAAAGACTCAACTTCCGCCGCCTTAGACAAACCTGATTATACCGGTTACCTCACCGGCGATATTAAAGGCATTAAAATCGGCGTACCCAGGGAATACATGGGTGAAGGCATTGATCCGGCGGTAAAGGAGGTCATCCAGTCGGCGATTGGCGTCTTTACCGGTTTGGGCGCCGAAGTGGAGGAAACTTCACTGCCCCACAGTGAATACGCCCTGCCGGCCTACTACATCCTGGCCCCCGCCGAAGCCAGCTCAAACCTGGCGCGCTATGACGGCGTACGCTACGGTTACCGGAACGAAGAAGCCGAAGACATGGTGGAAATGTTCATGAAGACCCGCAGCGAAGGTTTCGGCGCCGAGGTGAAAAGAAGGATTATGCTGGGCACATACGCACTTTCCGCGGGCTATTACGATGCCTACTACAACAAGGCGCTCAAAGTGCGGACCCTGATCAAGGGCGACTTCGACCGGGCTTTTGAAAAATATGACCTGCTGCTGTCACCCGTCGCGCCGGGCCCGGCCTTCAAACGCGGTGAAAAAATGGACGACCCGCTGCAGATGTATATGGTGGACATCTGCACCCTTTCAATCAACCTGGCCGGCGTACCGGCAATATCCATCCCGGGCGGCTTTGCCGATAATTTACCCGTCGGGCTGCAACTTATGGGCAGACCCTTTGGCGAAGGCGACATCCTGCGGGCGGCGTACGCCTTTGAGCAGAACACAGACCATCACCGCCGGTTGCCCTAAACTCTTGGTGCCAGGTGTTGCAAGTTGCAAGTTGTTGGAAATTTATGTTATCAACTTGCAACAAATGCAACTTGCAACACCTGGCACCGAAAGATCGTAAGATAAACCCTGGAGGTGTGCCGTTTTGGCCCAATATGAACCTGTGATCGGCCTGGAAGTACACGTTGAGCTAAAAACTGAAACCAAGATATTTTGTGATTCCAGCACTGCGTTCGGCGCCGACCCCAACCACCATACCTGTCCGGTATGCCTGGGCCTGCCCGGAGTACTGCCGGTGACCAATAAAAAAGTGGTGGAATTCGCCATCAAGGCCGGGTTGGCCTTGAATTGCCGGATTGCGTCTTATTCCAAATTTGACCGCAAAAATTATTACTACCCCGACCTGCCGAAAAACTACCAGGTATCCCAGTACGACCTGCCTATAGCCGAACACGGTTTCCTTGAAATTGAGGTTGACGGCGCTGCCAAGCGGGTGGGCATCACCAGGATACATATGGAGGAGGACGCCGGTAAACTGGTCCACCAGGGCACCATCGCCACTTCGCCTTACTCCCTGGTCGATTACAACCGCACCGGCGTGCCCTTGATAGAAATAGTATCCGAACCGGACCTGCGCAGCCCGGAAGAAGCCGTCGCCTATCTGGAGAAGCTTAAAGCCATCATCCAGTACACCGGCATCAGCGACTGCAAAATGCAGGAGGGTTCGCTGCGCTGTGACGCCAACGTTTCGGTGCGTCCCCTGGGTCAGAAGGAATTCGGCATCCGGGCGGAACTAAAAAATATGAACTCGTTTAAAGCGCTGCAAAAAGCGCTGGTTTACGAAATCGAGCGCCAGATTGAAATCGTCGAAGACGGCGGCTCTGTGGTCCAGGAAACCCGTTCCTGGGATGAAGCCAGGAGCGTCACCCTTTCCCTGCGCAGCAAAGAGGAAGCTCATGACTACAGGTATTTCCCTGAACCGGACCTGGTGCCGATGGTTATATCCGCCGATTGGGTAGACGAAATCAGGTCCACGCTGCCGGAGTTGCCGGACGAACGCAAGACCCGGTTCGTATCGCAGTATGGATTACCGGCCTACGATGCCATGGTTCTTACAACAGCAAAGGAAATGGCCGATTTTTACGAGCAATGCGTGCAGCAGTTTAATAACCCCAAGGTGGTAAGCAACTGGATGATGGGCGATTTTTCACGCCTGATGAACGCAAATAATATGGAAATATCAGAAGTGCGCATCCAGCCCGACCAATTAGCCAAAATGCTGCGACTGCTGGAAGAAGGCACCATCAGCGGCAAAATCGCCAAAACTGTTTTTGAGGATATGTTTAAAACCGGCAAAGACCCCGACATCATCGTCAAGGAAAAGGGCCTGGTGCAAATCAGCGATGAAGGGGCTATTGAATCCATCATTGACGGCGTCCTGGCCGATAACCCCAAATCGGTGGAGGATTTCCGCGCCGGCAAGACCCAGGCCCTGGGTTTTCTGGTGGGTCAGGTGATGAAGGCCACCAGGGGCAAGGCCAACCCCGGGATGGTCAACAAAATGCTTAAAGAAAAACTTTAAGTATACAGTATTAAGCACCGGCGCAACTTCTCACCTTTCAACACTTATGATAAAATAGTAATCTAGTTATTTAACAGGTTTTCATATTCCTAACAAACTGAAAGGAAGTTGTTCCATGCTGGAGAATTTTGTGCCGCAAATCAAAAAAAATATTTACATTGTCGACACCACCCTGCGCGACGGGGAGCAGACCGCCGGCGTGGTATTTGCCAACCGGGAAAAGGTCAGAATAGCCAAGTTTTTGGATGAACTGGGCGTGCATCAGATAGAAGCGGGCATCCCCACCATGGGCGGCGACGAAAAAGCGGCCATCAAGAAAATCTGTAATAGTGGGCTAAAAGCCAGCATCATGGGCTGGAACCGGCCGGTGATCAAGGACATTGAGGCTTCTTTGGAATGCGGTGTAGACGCGGTGGCCATCTCCATTTCCACTTCGGATATCCATATCAAGCACAAACTGAAGACCAGCCGCGAATGGGTAGTTGAAAACATGGTTAATGCCGTGCAATTTGCCAAGAAAGAAGGCCTTTATGTTTCCGTAAACGCCGAGGACGCGTCCCGCAGCGACATTGATTTCCTGATTCAATTCGCCACGGCGGCCAAAGAAGCCGGCGCCAACCGCTTGCGTTACTGCGATACGGTGGGCATCCTTGAACCGTTCACCACCTTTGGCAACATTAAAAAAATCCTGGACAATGTGGATATCGACATTGAGATGCATACCCATAACGACTTCGGCATGGCCACAGCCAACGCCCTGGCCGGAGTCATGGCGGGAGCCAGCCATATCGGGGTTACCGTTATCGGTCTCGGCGAACGGGCCGGCAATTCCGCTTTAGAGGAAGTGGTCATGGCCCTCAAACACCTGTTCAAGATTAATCTTAACTTCAAGACCGAGATGTTCCGGGAAGTGGCCGAGTATGTATCCAGCGCCTCCGGCAGGGAACTGCCCACCTGGAAAGCCATTGTGGGTTCAAATATGTTCGCCCACGAATCCGGCATCCATGGGGACGGGGTACTGAAGAATCCCAAGACATACGAGGCTTTTCTGCCCGAAGAAGTAGGCTTGGAAAGGCAAATTGTGGTCGGCAAGCACTCGGGGACCGCTTCTTTGAAATCAAAATACGCCGAGTACGGCATCCGGCTTACCGATCATCAGGCCGAGGAACTGCTGCCAAAAATCCGCTCCTACACTGTTTCCATGAAGCGGCCCCTGTTCGACAAGGAATTAATGTATATCTACGAGGATTATTACGGCGGCATCCACAGGGATTAACGGTCGCAATACAGTTCTGCATAATTGGAGGTTAATCATGGCATACGACATCACTCTGATCCCGGGCGACGGCATCGGACCGGAGATTTCCCGGGCCGCGCGCAGGGTCATTGACGCCGCCTGCCCGGGCATCAACTGGGAAGTGGTGGAGGCCGGCGAAGCAGTTATCGAACGTTACGGCACTCCGCTGCCCGACTATGTGCTGGACTCAGTCAAGAAAAACGGGGTAGCGCTGAAAGGCCCCCTGACCACCCCGGTGGGTAAAGGATTTCGCAGTGTTAATGTAACTCTAAGGCAAAGCCTGAACCTGTACGCCAACGTGCGGCCGGCCAGATCACTGCCCGGGATTGTAACCCGCTATAAAGATATCGACCTCATCGTAGTCAGGGAGAATACCGAGGACCTGTACGCAGGCATTGAACACCGGGTGGGGAAAGACGCCGCCGAAAGCATCAAAATAATCACCCGGGAAGCTTCGGAACGGATTTGCCGCTACGCCTTCGAACTGGCCCGCAAACAGGGCCGCCAAAAAGTTACGGCGGTACACAAGGCCAACATTATGAAGCTGTCCGACGGGCTGTTCCTGGAATGCGCCCGCAATGTAGCCGGGGAATACCCGGACATTGAATTTGAAGACATGATCGTGGACGCCATGTGCATGAAGTTGGTCCAGTCACCGGAAAACTACGATGTGATGGTGCTGCCGAACCTGTACGGCGATATCGTCAGCGATCTGTGCGCCGGGCTGGTGGGCGGCCTGGGCGTGGCTCCCGGAGCCAACATCGGCCTGGAAGCCTCAGTCTTCGAACCTGTGCACGGCAGCGCCCCCAAACACGCCGGCAAAAACCGGGTCAACCCGCTGGCAATCCTTTTAAGCGGCGTGATGATGCTCCAGCACCTTGGGGAATATGATGCCGCAAGCCGGGTGGCGCAGGCGGTCAACACCGTCCTTAAGGAGGGCAAATCTTTGACCTACGACTTGGGCGGCAGCGCCGGCACAGACCAAATGGCCGACGCCATTATTGAACAATTGTAATGGTAAAAAAACAACTGATATATCACAGGCTTTTACTTTCCTTAGCGAAACGACAGTGTCAGGCATGATTTGCCTGACACTTTTTTTTCGCATAAAAACAGAACGGATCATGGATAATAATTTTGAGCAAAATTATTATCGGAGGAGATATAAATGTCTAATCCCACCAACTTCGGCACTGGAGAAAATAAACTCAAAGCTATGCACGATGCCCGCTACCCGGGGGGTGTGGTTGTAGATCCGACCCCCATTACCACCGGTGAAGAAATAACGGTTTTATATGACGGACTGCTGGATGCCAGCGGCGCCACCCAGATGTACCTGCATGTCGGGTACGGCGACGCCAGGGAATGGCGCAACACCGCCGATCTGCGGATGTCGAAAACAGGCTGGGGCTGGGTAAAAACCATTGAGATACCGGATGAAGACAGGTTTAATTTTTGTTTTCACGACGGTGCGGGCAACTGGGACAACAACAACGGTATCAACTGGAGCTTTGAAATCCATAACGGCAGACGTCATTAAATCAAACCTGAGCCGGGAAATCAAACCGCCTCTACAAGGGAGCATCGCTCACTATTTGAAAAAGTAGTTTTGCGACACTCCCCCCTGCTCGGATTTATAAAGATATTTGTGGGACGAAGAAGTCTCAACCGTAGGTTTCGCATCAATGTAACAAACTCCCTAAATCATGAAAGTCACTATACCGGGGAAGAAAACCATCACTAAGATGATGGCCAACATGATTAAAATAAACGGTATTACCGCTTTGCTCAGCCGGAGGATGTCTATGCCGGCGACACTCGACGTAACGTAAAGATTCAGACCGACCGGCGGGGTGAGCACACCAATCATCAGGTTGACTGTCATCATGATCCCAAAAAATACGGGATTAACGTTCAAAGCCATAGCAGCCGGCAGCAGAACGGGAGTCAGAATAACAATGGCGCACGCAGCATCCAGGAACATACCAGCAAAAATAAAAACCACATTGGCCAACAGCAGAAAGACAACCGGGTCCTGAGTAAACTTCGTAATAAGAGCGGTAGTGCTTTGCGGGATCTGGGACAGGGTCATGATATATCCGAGGAAGTTTGCCGTCGTCATAACGGCAAGTACAACGCAGGACATTTTGGCCGATTTTATCAGTATTAGCGGGAAATCCTTCACTTTAATCTCCTTATAGATGACAGCGCTGACAAATATGCAAAACAGCACTGCAGCCACAGCGGATTCCGTGGCAGTAAATACGCCGCTGACAATACCGCCCATAATAATCACAGGCAGCAGCAGAGGGATAATGGCCGACTTAAAGGCATTAAAGAAAGATTTCACCGTCGGCTTGGCCTCTGCCGGGTATCCTTTTCTTCTCGCGACGATATAAGTATACAACATGAATGATACAGCAATCATAACGCCGGGCACATAACCGGCGATGAACAGTTCCTTAACGGATTGGGACGCCGCAACAGCGTAAATTATCGCACAGGCGCTGGGCGGAATGATCGGGCCGATTCCGCCAGAAGAAGCCACCAGTGCACCGGCAAATTCTTTGTTGTACCCCCGATCCAACATGGCCGGGACGAGAATAGCAGCGACAATGGCCGCACAGGCGGAGGAAGAACCCAGTATCGCAGCCAGGAAACAGCAAGTCAGAACAACGACGAAACCAAGTCCGCCGCGAATCCAGCCCACGACACAGTTTGAAAAATCGATCAGGCGCGACGAAAGGCCTCCTCTATTCATTAATTCCCCCGTCAGCATAAAGAGCGGAATCGCCATCAGGGTGAGGTTGTCCGCACCGGAAAACATTTTCTGCACAACAAACGCCAGATAAGGATCACCAAACTTAATAACCCCCAAACCCATGGCGCTCACGGCGATAGAGATAAAGATAGGAACTCTCAGCATAAGCAATACTAGAAGCGAACCGACGAAAATCAATAAGCTGTTCATTGTTTCTGTTCCCTCCCCGTGAGCAGTTTGATAATATCCCTAATACAATATATTTCCATGATAAATGCCGCGATCGGAACGCACATATAAACCAAATGCATGGGGAGCAAATTCACTGGAGACGTCCTAAGCTGCGCCGTGGGAAGGTATATATACGAACCCCAAAGCACAGCCACAAAGAAAACGAATTGTATAAGATATGAGATGAGCAAAACAATTTTCTTTGGAGTTCGGGGAAGAGCGTCAACAAGGTTGGCAACCCAAACGTGGCCATGTTCTTCATATACCAGAATAGTACCAAACAAGACCGTCCAAACCAGCAGATATCTCGTGATTTCTTCGCTCCAGGCCATAGAGTTACCCAGAAAAAACCGGCTTAACACCTGAGCAGTGACCAACACGATCATAGTTACAAAAAAAACTGCCAACAAAGCTGATATGATCTTGTTGAACCATTTTCCGAGCGACTTTATAAGTTGCATTATATGCTCCTTCCTCTCTCTAATGCAGAAAGCAGCCAGCCCTATAGTGTTGTAGCCGGCTGCTTTCGCTCACTTAAAAGGCTTATATGATGAACAATTGTTTCTTACTACTTAACTGATTGAATGCGTTCCACAAGAGCCTTGCCGTCCGGATACTTTTGATAGTATTTGTCATAGACTATCTTGGCTACTTCTTTAAACTTTTTGGTATCAGGAGTCGTGAGTGTCATACCATTTTCCAGTAAGAACTGCTTGTCATCCGCCGCTGCATCGCGGAGAATCTGGTGCTGGTAGTCGCATGCCTCTTTTGCCGCCTGCTCAACCGCCGCACGGATATCCTCCGGCAGTGAATTCAGCCATTTTTCACTGGCAACAAAGTACATTGTGTTCATCACGTGGTTCGTTTCTGCCAAATACTTCTGAACCTCGTTGAACTTGAAGGACCGGATCGTATTGTAGGGATTCTCCTGACCATCAAATGTGCCGGTCTCCAGTGCAGCGAACACCTCGCCGATAGTCGTGGCCACAGTATTGGCTCCAAGCGCCTCAAACAGAGCGATACTCATCTCAGAACTGGATACGCGAATTTTCAGGCCCTTTACATCATCAGGGGTATTGATAGGACGTTTGCTATTTGTGATTTCACGAAAACCATTTTCTATAAATCCGAGACAACGGACTCCTTTGTCGGGCAGACCGGAGACGATTTCCTTCCCAACTTCGCCATTCACTACTTTATCCCATTGGGCTTCAGTATCAAAGAGGTACGGCAACATCATGGCGTTAAACGCTGTCGGATCGAGAGACGCCGACTGTTCGCTGATAATGCACATTTGTAGCTTCTCCATCTGTAACTGCTCGAGCTGATTGAATTCGTTACCGAGCGAATTGTTTCCAAAAAACTCCACACTGACGCGGCCGTTTGTCAGTTCATCCACTCTGGGAATAAACTTTTCGGTAATGAACTTGGTATGGACGCTGGAGTCACCCCACTGATTGGCAACTTTGAGCACATAGGTTTGTTCGGACTGGTTATCAGAGCTGCCTGAATTACTACTGGTGTTTGCGTTGTCGGAATTACTGCATGCGCTCAAGAAGATGAGGGATACAGCAAGAAGAAGAGAAATGAGTCTGATTCTTTTCATAATTTTGTTCCTCCCTAACATTTAATCATAATTTCTCAGCATTCGTCGCGACTGATGGCACAAGTCTTTGCTTGAACTCCCATTATTGAATTCCTCTTACCTTCTGATTTGAGCGGGTTGATACCGAAGAATTCAACGAACCGTTTGCTCTAACTCCCTTTCATCATTTCACCCCCAATTAAAGTAGATCCTCATACCGTTAATGGCACTATCATGAAGATATTTACTTTGACTCTTTTAAAGCATAAATTGTTGTCCGGTCAGATTTAAGCTTTTCGTTTTCCATAAAATTCTTAACGCTTTTGATTTATGGCCAGTAATTACCATTTTTTTTGAAACAAAATATAAATTATTCAGACATTTAGTAATAAAAAAATTACTCCAATAGATCAAAAAATAGTAGCGATATAACATACCTGTGGACAGAAGAAGGTTGGGTTGGTTATATTCAAAACCTGCTAAATCGTCATAGATTTATTGGTAGCATGTCCCGCAAAGGGACTTGCTGGGACAATGCCCCAATAGAATCCTTTTGTGAAGAATAAAATATGAATGGCTAAGTAAACAACTAACGGTTACCTTACACCAAAAGAATATTATGTAACGGCAATGGTTTCCTAAGTAATCCAATAAAAGTTTAAGCTAATTATTTCTGATTATATTTGAGAATCCCCCATCTTAGCCAGTTCCTCGTCTTTCAAGACTCTCTTGAGGACTTCGCCCTTGTTGCTGATGGGAAGAGATTCCCTGATCTCCACTACCGGTACCTTGTAAGCAGCAACATTGTCCTTGAACCATCGAGTCACTTCTTCTTCCGAAAGTTTGTAGCCAGCCTTTAGCGTTATGAATGCTTTAGCTATTTCCATCTTTGTTGGATGAGGAAGACCAAGAACTGCGATTTTATCAATGGCTGGATTCCGCATGCCGAGTATCTCGATCTCCCTTGGCGCCAAAGTGTAGCCACTGACCTTGATGATGTCGCGATGGCGTCCGTAGAAGTAGAGGAGACCATCTTCCTTGATAGCCCCGATATCGCCCGAATATAGCCACCCGTCCACGATGTACTTTTTGTTCGCCTCGGGCTTATTTATATAATATTTAAGGTTTCCAGGGCTTTTGATCACGATCTCGCCTCTTTCACCGAGAGGAACTTCCTGGCGCGTTTCGAAGTCAACTATCTTTACTTGAACACCGGGGGAAATTTGTCCGATCCCAACGGCAACAGGGTCGTTGAAGGGAACACGATATCCGGTGGAGACGTATTGAAACGTCTCAGTTCCAATAGAATACCCGTAATTATCAAGCCTGCACCCCGTAATTTCGCGCCACTTTTCAGCTATTTCAACTGTGTAGGGAATGACAAAGGCAGCGGCGTTGCAGGCGGTAAAACTTGTGAGGTCGTATTTGTCCCGATCCGGATGATCAATTATACTAGTGACGCAGGGCATCGGCCAGGCCAACTTCGTAGGACGGTATTTGTGGATAGCCTCTAAGGCAGCAGTAGCATCCCACCTGGCCATTATGATCATTGTCCATCCCATATAAAATGTGGCTGTGATACCCATGGCCAAACCATACATATGTGTATGGGCTACAGGGGTAATCATAATATCATCGCTGTTCGCTTCGAATTGCAGGTGAGTTACGCCGGCTCCACCAAGCAAGGTATTGAAGTGGGTATGAAGGCACCCTTTAGGAAACCCACTGGTGCCTCCCGTGTAAAGTATCCACGCATCATCGGTAAGCTTTATGTTCACCCCTGGCCGGGTTGCGGGATATTTTTCTAACAGGTCAAGATATTCATAGGCGTCTGGAAAAGTCTGTTTTTCGGCCAACATCATCGGATGGAGGCGAAAAGCCGGCTTTTCAGGCATAAAGTCATGGAAACTGGTGATGATAACGTCCTTGATTTTACACTTTTCCTTGACATTCTTAACTACCGGATAGAGCTGATCCATAGCTATAATAAAATCTGCACCGGAATCGTTTAAAGCGTACTCAAGCTCCAGTTCTTTATGCATAGGATCAATAGGTACGATAACCAACCCTAATTTGAAAGCCGCCAGGTATATGACATAACATTGAGGACAACTTTGCAAATAGACAGCAACGCGGTCACCCTTTTTGTAACCAATATCCGCAAACGCATTGGCTAATTTGTTACTCCAGTCATCCAGGTTTCTCCATGACATTTCCTTGCCGTAAAAAATGACGACCGCCTTATCAGGGTCTTCTTCGGTGTGTATTCTCACGTATTCTGTAAGAAGTTTTTCTCCGTGAATAAAACCAATGTGTTTCGTTTCTTTATTCCCAATTTGCTCCATTACTTCTCACCTTCCCCTTATCTAAATTTGACCTTGTTCTGCGAATTGCACAAGGGATTTGCTAACATCTGGGAATATCAGGTCGCCCAATTTTCATATCTATAAGCCGCCAATTCATTTTCCATCCCTCAATTTTTGGAGCCTAGTTAGTTTACTGAGGTCAGAGGAGTTTTTAATCCAGTTTAAGTTAGGACACTCCAGAGATCTTCCTTTATGCATCTTTTGATCCTATAACCCTGCTTTTATTTAGCCGGTTCCCTTTACGAATCCCGTGCTATGAGGGCGGCACCAATGGCGGGTACCAATCGAGTGTCTATGCCATGGGGTAATACGACCTCGCCAAGACACTCCTCGAGTTCTTTTACCAGCCCGGCATTCTTAGCGCCGCCGCCGCATATAAATATATCTTTTTCTATGTTTAACCCCACACACAGGGTGAAAATCCTGCTGGCGAGAGCGCTATGGAGTCCCTTGACGATACCTTCTATTGGCTCCCCGTTGGAAATTCTCGATATCACCTCTGTTTCCGCAAAGACGGTACACTGGGTCGATATCGGCAATTTCTCCTGCGACTGCACCGAGAGTTCCGCCATCCTTGCCAAGTCAAGCTCAAGGGAGGCGGCTATTCTTTCCAGAAATCTGCCCGTGCCCGCAGCGCACTTGTCGTTTAGGGAAAACTGGACAACCTTCCCGGCATTGTCTAACTTCATCGCCTTGCTGTCCTGGCCACCAATGTCGATGACTGTTCGAGTAGCCGGATGCAGATAATGCGCCCCCCGGCCACAGCAGGTAATCTCACTCATTGCCTTTGAGGCCAGCCCGCTGATGAATCTGCCGTAGCCAGTCGTCACTATGGCAGCCAGATCATCCAGCCCGGAATGGGCCTTATCCAGGACGGCTTGTAAAACTGCTTCCACACTTTTCCGGAAATCTTTTCCGGAGGGCACAATATGTGTGCCTATAATGGTTCCACCTTCATCTATAAGAACCGCCTTCGTCGACGTTGAACCTGAATCCACTCCCGCAAACATAGCCATTCTAAGCTCCCCCAATCGTATCGAAGAATGCGTCATACCGCTGCTTCATCTCAGCGTCGGAGTATGTTCTTTCATCTGCTTGATCTATATCGACAACCAGGACCGGCAAGCCATACTTTTTTCGAATGAGGTGTGCCAGATCCAATCCGCCGGTAGACATGATTTTGCAACTTTTATTAATCGCGATAACCGCTCCATCAATCTTGAAGTCCTTAATGTCCTGGGCAAGTCTTTTGCCCATACAGCTGTACAGTGTTTCTGCAATGGTAGCGCCATGCCCGTCGTTATGGCCAAAGCTCAGTGCTTTACGGGCGAAGTGTTCCATGGGATCTGAGCTATCAATGTCCTGGGTACACCACACATAACGGAGATAGTCACTGAAGGGAAAAACACAGCCCCTCTCGGCAAAGTAATTGACAAAGTCGAGCCGGTACCAGGGGGGGATGTTAAACATAACCAACCGGTGTCGTTCTTCAGGAATCGCACCTACTTTGTTCTGGACTCTTTGCCGCACTTCAGCGGCGGCTTCCTTAAGAAGATCCAGCCCGAACTTAGTTCCAGACAGTGACGTAGGAACGAAGAGGAGGTTAGCCAGGTCAGAAAGATTCATAGGCGCCGGCACCGATTTATTCAACTCAAGCAATTCCCTCCAGTATTTGCCCTGTTCCCTGGAGTAGAAGGCTGTTTCCCGCATTTTCTGGTCCGTTAGCTTGTTTCCGCTGATTTTTTCCAGCTTATCAATGCAGATTCCCAATTCTTTTATGACATAATCAAGGTAGTAGTCGGGCATGTCGTGATCAAACAAGCGATGAGGAGTGTTTAGAAGCACAAAGGGTTTGTCGAAGTACAGCCTTAACGCATCGAACCATTTTATAAAGTTCAGACAGCCGTTTGACACTGAAAGAAGCACGTCTGGGTCGGGGATCCCTCCCAGGGGATGCTCTCCATCCTTTGCCAGGAGATAGCCAAAATTGTTACGGATATAAGAGCACAGCTCGGGTTTATAGTTATGCGCCTCTGCTATTGTGCAATATTTTCCGGATAGATGTTGCGCTGTACAAACGCACGCATAATTTTCGGGATATGCAACATAGATTCCGAGAATTCTAGAGATATCGTTGAGCGGGTTGCTGCTATTCACCGACCATGCAAGAGGTTTGTTCCTCCACCTGTCTTCATAAATCTTTCGAATGGCCGCACTGAGTTTTATTGCGGATTCAAGCCTTTTCGCTTTTACTGTAGGCATTGTGCTTTCTCCTTTGGCGGTTATTTCATCAGCGACTCAACAAAGGCATCTATCCGAGTTCGAATAGGCGCCATATCGCACAGATATTCAGTTTCAATAAAGGTTACGGGCAGCTTAGTCTTTGCTGTTATCTCCTTTTCCAGATAGGGAAAGTCCATTTTCTCCGACTCACAGGCTTTTTCGATAGCAAAAACTACGCCGTCAACTTTATATTCGGCCGCCATTTTGTTAATATAGGCGAGCCGATTTTTAGCTGAAATGGAAAATGGGCAGGGAACCATGTCATAAGCCTTGGCGAGGGCCATGAATTGATTCTGAGCATTATCCACGGTATAGAAAAATGAACGTGACCCAAAGTTGGTATCGTCTGCAACCACAAGAGCTCCCGAGGCCTCGAATGTTTCGAGCAGCCGGAAATCCGTTATGCAGGGACCAGATACCATCAGCCTGGCTATTGGTTTTGGGCGCACACCCCGGTTCTTGAGTTCCTCTAGCAGGGTTTTCAGCAGTATATTATTTTCTTCTTTATCCATAATATGGCTTACCATGACGGTTTTGAGAGTCTCAACCCCGGAAAGAGGCGGGGATTTACTTTTCCTTAGTTCGTAAATACTTCTAATTAGTTGACGGTTTTTGTTGTAAACGCTAATTGCGTGCGACAGTGAATCCGCTGAAATGCTTGTTCCAGATAATTTCTCAACAGTTCTTGCAAGGGCTTCCAGCTCCTTGCAAAAGAAGTTGACAGCATTCTGTGTCTTACTGAATCGTACGCCTGCAATTGTAGCCACAAAATCGTCAGGCCGGTTGTATTTCCAGCCTCGTGCAAAATAGGTTACAGTCTCACAGGATTCAGATAAAACAACACCATCCATAAATGGATAACGCTCTTTCAAGACCTGGTCCCAAATTGCACGAAACATAGACGAAGTGTCGGCATGCAGATTAGCGCGTGCTGCCGTAATGGGTTCTCCGGGAAAGGGGAAAAGCCTGAAGGAATGCAGTCCTGCGGCATGCAATAACTCTTGGGGTATCACCGGGTGCATAACCCCCATAAACTTTTTTCCTGATTTTTGATGGATATCAGTCAAATATCCGCGCATGTCGCCGGCAATTTGATTGATCTTTTCCATGGCAGTCATGGTAATAACCTCCATAATATTACTAAAAAGGTCTCTCCGCTGTGTCAATATTGGCACAGCATAGATGAGAACACTCCTACGAATAAGGTAAACAAAAAGATACTCTTCTTGAAAATGCTAGCAAATTAGTTGGCTACCTAGGCAACTACGTAAATAAAAATGATACTCTTCTTATAACCCCCCCCTCCTTTTTACCGGAACTTTCACCACTCTCACCGCTGGAGTGGTCCCTGACTTTATGCCTCTTTTCGCTGCAAAGCGTTTTATAGGTGTAACTAAAACAAGTTCTTTAGTGGGGGGCTACGCTTTTATCTTTTTAGTTGCGGCAATGTTTCTAGTTACTGCCTAACCCAAAACCTCCGGCGTTACCTTTTTAACATCGCCTCTTAACGTCACCTTCATGGCAAATATACATAATAAAAGGTAACATGTCAATAACTTATTATTAATCATAATGTAACATTTAAACTGCCCCGGGTTGGCTATAGCATACCCGTTCAAAAAAATGGGGACGGGGTGACATGGTATATGCCACCCCGTCCCCTATCTGATGCGCATAGTGTTCTACAGCAAAATAAATAATATATCAGCATTACTAATAGTAACATATAGAGCATAAATTTGTTGATATATACTGTTTATTAAATGTTACCAAAATGATGAAATTAGATTATTGACATTTTACCAGTTATTAAGTATCTTTGCAATAATGGTGCATGAAATGGGATTGAAAAGGAGCTATATTTCGTTAAAGGAGGATGAAACTATAAAACGAATGTTTTCGGATTACCCCCTAATACTCCCAGGGAATAATAGGCGTTTATGTAATGATTTGGTAAAGGTTTGCATTAGTATTAATTTAACATCTGTTTTTGTAATTTTCAATAAAATTTTTAAAAATCCGGGAGAAGCATATGAATCGATATGAAATGTGTTGTAAAAACAAGCGCAGCCCCTAATTGCCTCGAACTACAGGAAAAGCCAATTCCATCGCCTGTTGCCGGTGAAGTGCTTGTTAAAGTGCATCTTGCAGCTATCTGTGGAAGCGATCTTCAGATCAAGGAATGGACTGATTTTATGTCCAAGCGAATTAAACCTCCGGTTACCATCGGTCATGAATTCTTTGGTGAAATTATTAAAGTAGGCGAAGGCGTTGATAAATCCAGAATTGGTGAACTAGTCTCAGGTGAAAGTCATGTGACTTGCCATAAATGTCCCGCATGTTTGGATGGAAAAGCAAATCTATGCCTAAACACAAAAGCAATTGGCTTACATTTTGATGGGTGTTTTGCTGAATATGTTACAATTCCTACAGAAAATGCAGTTGTTTGTCCTTTAATTTCTGAGGAGAATAATGCACTACTTGAGCCTTTGGGTGTGGCAGTCAATGCTGCCACAAAATGCGAGATAGGCGGGAAAACGGTTGCTATAGTTGGTTGCGGCCCGATCGGAATTATGGCTGCTGCTGTAGTGAAAAAAATGGGTGCAAGTAAAATCATTTGCGTTGAACTTAACGAATACCGAACAAAAGCAGTATATAGTATGGGAGCCGATCTAGTTGTGAATCCCCGTCAGGAAGATGTTATTCAAAAAGTTCTAGAAGAGAGTAATGGCTTAGGTGTAGATATAGTTATGGAATTTTCCGGCAATGTTCACGGAATTCAAGCAGCAACAAAATATGTATGCGCAGGTGGTGAGATGGTTATAGCTGGCTTACCTTCACAAGAAGTCCCTATTAACTTTGCCGAAGTATTTTATAGAGGCGTAAATATGTACGGTATCAGCGGTCGAGAAATGTATCACACCTGGAAAGTAATGAAAGGTTTATTGGAGGCAGGCCTTGATGTATCTTCTTGTGTCAGCCATATTTTGCCTTTGGAACAATTTAAGAAAGGATTCGAATTAATTGAGTCTGGCCAAGCCTTAAAAGTACTTCTTAGGCCCTAATTCTAAAGAGCCGGGTAAAAAATCCACTTTCTTTTCTGCTAGCTGGTCAAAGAACCAAATATCGAATTAGGTTAAACATCCCCTAATTACCTTAGCGGCGGGGCTTGTCTACTACTCCAGAAGGTAAAGGCTATATAAATAAAACATAATCATTTATAACGTGAGGTGTAAAATGAATTTAAAAAATAAAGTCATTATGATAACGGGTGCAGGTGCCGGAATTGGTGCCGCTGCGGCAAAAGTTTTTGCAGGTTACGGCGCTAAGGTCATCTGTATTGGTCGTAGCTTGGAGAAGTTGAGTAATGTCGCAAATAAGATCATTGAAAGCGGAGGCGAAGCGATTACTCAATGTGCGGATGTATCGAACCGTGATATGGTAAGGGATGCTGTTGATGCCGCAGTGAGGAAGTTTGGTAGAATTGACGGTCTGCTTAATAACGCCGGTATTTGCATATCCAAGAAACTTAATGAAATAACGGATGATGAGTTTATGGAAATGTTAAACACAAACGTCAAAGGAAATTTCGTTGTCGCGACCGAAGTCGCAAAAGTTATGATTCTGGCAAAAAAAGGACGGATAGTCAATGTTTCGTCTATTGCAGGTCTTCAGAACGAAGTCAGCAACGGTGCTTACGCAATGTCTAAAGCGGCGCTTATGATGCTAACACAGGCTATCGCACTGGACTGGGCAGAGTACGGTATCACTGCTGTAACGATCAGCCCCGGCTCGATAAACACAGAAATGAATAAGAAGGCTATCATCGAGAGATCGAGAGCGCAAGGCATAACCGCCGAGGAATACATTGAAAATATGTTAACCAAGATTACGATCGGCAGATTTGGTGAACCCAATGAGGTAGCTGAGCTTGCGGCATACCTGTTCGACGATAGGTCCGCGTTCATCGATGGCAACAATATTATTATTGCGGGCGGCCGCGTGATGCGCTAATAGGCAAAGGACTTAAATACTTTTGACTCAGTGTGCAAAGGAAAAAACAATTTACATGTCCGGAAGATCTCAAACGCTCGGATCATTTAATGTAAACCCCATTCATTGGACACGATTTAAAAGTCCTATCATATGTTTACTGAGGCGGTCACCGCTTTTCGTGCGGTAGCTTCTCTGTTATTAACTGAATTCGATCATAATTGATACATTAATATTATGATTGTTTGAAGCTAAACTATGATTATATAAATACAGGGGGTATATATAATGCTATGGAGTAAACCTAAGAAAAAGATTGATACTTATCTCGTTGAAAACGAGCAGACTGCTACTGCAACAGTATCAACTACGCCCGCCGAAATTCTGAAAACTGAAAAAAAAGAAAACATTGTAGATTTAGTAGTTAAGCTTGCGCCGATTATTCAGGAGATGATTCCAATGGAATGTACGATTGGCGTGTCGGACAGGGAGAAGTATGTTTGTTATCTCCCTGGTGATGAACTCAACTTTGGGTTGAAGCCAGGAGACATCGTTCCTAAAGGTAGTGCATTGTATGGCGCCCTCAGTTCCGGGAGAATCTATGATACAGTTGTGCCCAAGGAAGTTTACGGGATGTCTTTGAAGTCAAGAGGATTGCCGTTAAAAGATGACAAAAGGAAGGTTATCGGAGCGTTATCTTTGGGTCTGAGCCTTAAAAATCAGGATGTGGTAATGGAAGTAGCAAAAAATGTCGCGGCTTCAACACAACAGACTTCTGCTACCGTTGAAGAACTTGCTTCATCAGCTCAGCAGTTGGCTAGCAGTCAAGAAGTCCTTGAGAACTTGGGTAAAGAAGTATTGGAACAAGTGAAGAAAACAGATATGATACTGGGATTTATTCATGAGGTGGCTGACACATCGAACCTGTTGGGCCTTAACGCGGCTATCGAGGCAGCGAGGGTTGGTGATCATGGGAGAGGGTTCTCGGTCGTAGCCGAAGAAATCCGCAAGCTTTCGATTAAGAGCGCACAGGCTGTAAAGGAAATCATGGATATCCTTGCCATTATCAATGATAAAGTAATGGTGATGTCTGAAAAAGTTGTTGAGGCAGCAGCCCTGAGTGAAGAGCAGGCAGCGGCAACTGAGGAGATATCTGTTGCTATGCAGGAACTGTCCACTTCAGCAGGAAAACTTGAGGAAGTCGCTTCAGTTATTTAATAAACAATCATAGTCAATTTGCTGTCGGTCCCGGGGGCGATAGATAAAAAATCGGCATTATTAATGCTTGTGAGCCAAAGTAAAAATAAATATAGTAATGTAATCATAGTGCTCATTTTTTAAAATTACGTACTCTTTTAGCGAGTGGATGTATGAGCTTTGCGTTACACGCCGAAATCCAAACTGGACCAACGGTTTGCCAAACTGCAAGAAATTAGCATGCATTATAAGAATAATACAGTCCATAATGGCATCTGGTATCGTAGATCAGGGAATTCAGACAATTTGCTAAAGGCAAGCTAATTGGACAGACAGCGAAGGCTTTATTATGCTGACGTTAAAAATCTTATAGCACTTCTTGCTAATCCTTTCTATTAAAGAACTCTATGCAAAAAAGCTCAGTTAACTCTTCTCAACTCAAAATAGTCAATCCGAGAGGTTATGGCGAAAATAATTAAGACCGGTAGATAGCTTGATTTATTCCAAACTAATACTATACAATTAGACTAGTTATACTAATCAACAAGGTGTCCGGATAAAAAATGCTTGGCAAAATAAATCTTTCAAAAAGATTTATTGGAGGTCACATGAACGATTTACATAATAAGGTGGCACAAAAAATCAGGGAGTTGCGTACACTGAAAGGGCTTAGCCAGCAGACTCTTGCCCAAAGAGCGGGATTGGCCAGGAGCTATATTACATTAATCGAGAGCGGGAAGAAGACGGTGGCTGTATCTACGTTGGCTCTGATAGCTGATGCTTTGGGTGTAGTCGTTGGACAGTTTTTCGAAGATACGGAAAGTTTCCTAAGTCCCAAGATAACGGTAGATAGAAAGTTAGAAGCGCTGCCTGCCAACAAAAAAACTCCTTATGGGTACACTTTTACGCCACTCTCTAGAGAAAAGAAGAATAAAATCATGGACCCTTTCCTCGTACGCCTAGAGCCGAAGAGTAGCCAGAGTAATGATTTCGTGCATAAAGGAGAGGAGTTTATCTATATCCTTGATGGGAGGCTGAAGTTGAGATATGGTGGCGAAGAAATTACTCTTGAAACAGGAGATAGTGTCTATTTTGACTCGACAGTACCGCATAGACTTGAGGTGATCGGAGACAAAACCGTGTACGTGTTAAGTATTAACACCACTGGGGCTCAAAGCCATCTAACAGGACGTTCCGAGGACAAGGAACCGTAATATTGATCTTGCAAACCTGAGCTGGAGGAAACCAGCAAACTCGTTAACGTATGAGAGATGAACAACCGCTTCCAGGTACAGTTAAGGTAGTGTAAAGAGTTTTGGGCTTTTACCCCCCCCCTTTTTTAAAGAGGAATACTTTCGAAAACTTCTGTTCCTTGATATATCTGACTTTCAGGGGACAGTTTTTTTATTTCACCCCCAAAAATCAAGACAAATCCCTAAAAATTTTCAAACTACCAGTTTAGACCATTTATGGGCTTAACCCACCTTGACTTTTCTAAGTTGCCCCCAAAATCGAGATGGATGGTTTTGGGGTGATTTTATGTTGGGTTATTGGCGTCCGCATGCCGAATATCAAGAGTATCTGATCAATAGTGTTCTACCAACTTATCTTGCAGAGAGAAGCAGGGAGGAGTATTATGCTAAGGCTTTGTCTAAGTTGTATATCCTGGACCTTGATGTGTTAAAGCCCGTTTTAGAGCCCTATTACTCCAATACCGGTAATGCACCAAATCCGCAATTCAACTAAGTTTGTACAATACAAAGACAGAAAACAGATCTGTATCGATCTCAAGAAAATTTACGGTGCGGTAAATCTCGACGATGCAGAGTATGCAAAAGAAGAGTTCCGGGAAAAATGGGACCACAAATACCCATCAATCATGCGTTCCTGGGACGCAAACTGGGCTGAACTAACTACATTTTTCAATTATCCTGAACAGATTCGGCACCTGATTTACACAACAAACGCAGTGGAAGCATACCACCGAATGGTGCGGAAGTTCACGAAGGCAAAGACGATTTTCCCTACCGATGACTCAATTAGAAAAGTTGTTTTCCTATCGACCAAAGAAATCGCCAAGAAGTGGACAATGCCGGTACGGAATTGGGCTATGGCGTATAGCCAAATTATGATCTATTTTGCGGATAGGTTTGCGGCCTAAGAACAACCCTGGGGGCTCTACCCCATACCCCCGAGGTTTATACGCTCTGGGCTTACCGGTAAAATGAAAACAGCGGTCAATAAGCCCGCCGTTTCACCGTATAAGCCGTAGCAAGCGTGGGGTCGCTCCTCAGCGTTGCCCCGTTTATGCTACATTAAAAGTGTTAACAAAACTTTGGATGATTATACTGTTTACACTAAAGAATGTTCAGAACCGTAAGCTTGCTAAAAATCAACCGGAGATCTTGCGCTCTTTTGTTTTGATGTCTGAGCTTAACGACACAGTATTACCACCTGGGTGGCCAAGCTTAAAGCCGACCCTCTACTTTGCGCCATGGTCGGCGTGCCTCCCGATGAGGTACCCGATGTGGGCAATCACTATGATTTTATTAACCGGTTGTGGTTGGAGAATCCCGAGGTTTCCCATGCCCGACAGGATTCTCTCCACCCCTTCCGGCGCAAGCTCCAAAAGAAGCTTGCTAAGAACCAGAAGCAACCACCACGTCACCCTGGCATTATTCAAAAATTTGTTGAGCTGGCTTTACAGGGTAAATCTTTTGATAGTAGACCTGAAAGATTGCTTCAACAAATTTTTGCCAAAGTTGCTGTTGAGCCTTCGGCTCAAGCTGGTTTATTAGGCGATACCAACAATCTTGCCATTTCCGGAGACGGTACTTGTACTAATATCGGCGGGAGTCCATTTGGCATTAAAGTTTGCGATTGCAAATCCAATGGTATCTATAATTGTGATTGCCATCGCAGGTTTTCTGACCCCGAGGCTCGCCACGGCTGGGATAGTTATCATGAACAATGGTTTTATGGCCATACTGGTTATTTTTTAGCTGTTTATAATAAGGTGTTGAAAGTTGATCTACCCATTTATCTTCGCATTGTCGAAGCCCAACGGTTTGATGGTGTTACGGCTATTGTTGC
>Ga0068714_10000686_pt1 | contig 60781 bp, 59 predicted proteins | sample MTBNYHSulfiMetaG_FD_62988 | JGI IMG/M metagenome (GOLD analysis project Ga0068714, IMG submission 62988) | Enrichment culture microbial communities from rom New York Harbor, USA that are MTBE-degrading - MTBE-NYH (New York Harbor Sulfidogenic)... | ecosystem: Environmental > Aquatic > Marine >... | reverse complement strand
AATGACTAAAACTATACCCTGGGTTCTCCGTTGCAGTCAACGTAACCACCGTCCCATAATAATACGGTGGAACAGGGTCAGCAGAGACAGACCCACCAGCAACGGGATCAACAGTAATCGTCAATGTATATATCTCTTGTATGAAATGTGCAGTCACGGACGTATTTTCTGTTATGGTCACTGTCGTCATAGGTGATGTTCCTGAAACATCGCCGCTCCAATGGCTAAATGACCAGCCTAGGTGCGGGATAGCTGTTAAGTGGACTATGGTTCCGTATGTATAAGGGGGGTTAGGGTACGTTTCAACGGTCCCTTGTCCGATGATAAGTATGTCAAGGGTGTATTCTTCTAAATACATCCCTGCATCCCATGTGTAGTCATTTTCACCAGGTGATAGTGATATCGGTATCGTTTCTCCTGTGAGAGTATTTGCATCGGAGTCATGGGTGTCATCTGTTTGGTCAGGGAGGGTGAATCTGTACCCATTGGGGAGGAAAAATTTAAGGTAATAGTCCCCTGGTCCTAGATTGTCAAATATATAATACCCAGAAGTGTTAGTAGTCGTACTGTCTATGATAGTAGCGTTGTTGTCTTTATAGAAGTGGTACAGCAGTACTGTGACGTTCGACAAACCTGTTTCGTTACTGTTTTGTATCCCATCCTTGTTTAGATCATCCCATACGTAATCCCCTAGTGACCCATAGAATGGGTTAAGTGGGATTGTATGTGGTCCAATCTTGTTTGGAGATGCGTGGATATTTGGGAATTCAGTGGCATATATATCCATTGATTCTTGTCCAAAAAGGCTTCGGTTGACCTTTAGTTCGTATATGAGTCGATGTTCCCATTCTTCATAGCCAAGATACAGGGTGTAGTTTTGATCTCCAAGGGTAGGAGAATCAGTTAGCACGTTATAAGGGGTTGTATTATAATAATAGTTGACATTAAAGGATGTAGAGGTCGTATATGTAATAAAGGATGGAGTACCGTAATAAACCATGCTTTCGCCATTGCCCCAGGTTGGAATGCCATAGCCAGAAACTGTAGTATTTCCCACGTTTTGTAGGAGATCTAACGAAGCATGGAACACAAGCCCACTGGAATTGTAGAGTTTTATATCTTGTTTATCACTTTCGTTTAAATCATTTAAGGAATGACCGCAGGGTAATCCATTTTGATTTCGGTATTGTGGGACCGTCCCATTTCCATACGTGTTATCAACAAAATATGGGTTAAGGATCCATGCTATCCATACAGAGTCGGGGTCAATCGTCGTATTATCAATAACATAGAGATTTGCATGAGCGTTTGGGTAGGTTATATTCCCATAGTAGATACGTGTGCCATGAGTATGATATGTATCGTCTAAGCGACCATCAAGGGTGGGGGGATACGGAGTATTTTGTTGTATTTCTATACTTCGATCCTGACTTGTGTTTGTCTCAAGCATTTGAATTATTTTTGTTTCAATTTGTGAATGCGTAGACGGGAGAAAGGCAACTGAAAAAATCATTATTGTCAATACAAGTGTACCAGCTTTTTTTAATACAATTTTCTGCATCAAGTCAAGCCTCCATTGATGATAAAACCTTTATTTTTTTGTAATTGATTTTTCTGCATAGTCGTTCTCCTTCCGCAATAATAACCTAATTTAAATTATAAATATTATATTAATTATTTCTATTTAAATTTATCTAAGGGAGGAATACATGGTTAAGACATTCTCGTGTTCAAATGGATTGAGACGCGACAACCTAAAATAGGCAGTACGAGATTGTGGGTGTGAATAACGCAGGGGTAGCCAAGCATGGTCAACGGCGCAAGATTCAGAGTCTTGTCCTGCAGAGGTCCGCGAGTTCAAATCTCGTCCCCTGCACTTTTTTATTTTTTTTTAATATTTTATTAAATTTGGTTTTGGAGATGAAGTATTTACAGTCATTGATTACTAATGCAACACTAGTCATCGAATGAAAGACAGGGATCGTATTGTATTCTTCTATGCAGTTTATAGTATACGAGATAGAAAAAAATGAGAAAAGTAAGAGCTTTATAATTCAGGCTGCAGTGCTAGCACTCTTTATAAGGAATTAGGGTCGATTTAGCATCTTTGCCGTACGTAAGAACACATGAGAAAGTCGATTTGACCACTCTGGATTGAGCGGCCCCCCGAGACGAACTGCGGATTTCTGGTGGAAAGACAAAATCAGGGTAGATAGAAATTCTTGAGGCAGAAGACGCAGGAACAGTGGTAACATTCAATTTTGGTTTTGGGAGTTTTATCTTATCTTTTTCATGTGATAAATTTTCTTTTTTTCTTTTTTTTAATTTCAATATGTATAATATTTCTATATAAAGTATTATTTGTTATATATAATTGATATTATGAAAATTTAAAGAAGTCTTCAATATTTTATTTATTACATAATACAAAATTTTATATAGTCAATCACATATATTAGGATTCGGGGAAGAAAAATGACAAACGGAAAATTTATCAAAATAGCTGGTGTTTTGCTTCTCTCAGCAATATTGCTTTTTTCAGCAGTTGCTGTGACAGCAAATACAAAAGATGACCAAGCAGTTGTTTCATTATCGGGAGATTCTACGATAGTGAATACCAATCCTTCAACCACAAGGGACACGTTGTATGATAATGGATTACCTGATGGGGTCAACGGGTTATCTGTTGGTGTTTGGCCTGGTTACGACCGTGAGGTCGCTGATGATTTTATTGCCACAGCCAGCTGGTCTGTCACCGGTGGTGAAGCTAGAATTCTTACCTATTCTGGAACAACCTCGGTAAATGGCATGAAGATGATCTTTTATCAGGACGCGGGCAACATCCCATCTACAACTACGTATGCATCCAAGGATGCGACTATTACCTGCACCTTGACGGGCAATTACTATTTCAGCAGACCAGAGATCTTGGTGACCTGCACTATTGATGCCGTCAGCATAGCACCTGGAACCTGGTGGGTCAGCTTCCAGCCACAACATACAGAAAACTGTTTCATACTAACAACAGCAGTGAAGGGAAATTCCGTCTATGTCTCGTATCCTGATTTAGCATATCCAAAATGGACAAATGGGTTCACCGTGTTTGCAGCCTACCATGATGTAGCATGGTTGATAACCGGAACCGGTGGCGGTGGAGATACAACACCCCCAGTGACAACCTGCACCTTGGAAGGAGATATGGAAGGCGGCGTATACATCAGTGACGTCACAGTGACGTTAAACGCGACAGATGATGACTCTGGTGTGAATTATACCATGTATAAGCTTGATGACGGAGCATGGACCACCTACGAGGACGCATTTGTGGTAACCGAAGATGGAGATCACACCGTATACTTCTACTCTGTTGATAACGCAGGCAACATTGAAGACGAGAAAAATGAAAGCTTTACCATCCAGCACCCAGCACCATCACTCTCAATAACGATTAAAGGAGGATTTGGTGTCTCTGCCGAGATTAAAAACACAGGAGAAACCAATCTGACAAACATTGACTGGACAATCTCCCTAGATGGTAGCTTGATCTTTGTTGGAAAGACAAAATCAGGAACTATTGCATCTCTTGCAGCAGGTGATACAGAAATAGTAAAAACCTTCGTCCTTGGTTTTGGCAAGACAGGAATTGCTGTTGAAGCAGGCGATGCGAGCGCAAGTGCAAATGGAACAGCCTTACTGTTCTTTGTCATCGGAGTCGCATAGAACTCCCCCTCTTTTCTCTTTTTTTAGCCCTTTTTTATCATTGCTTCTTTTCTACGTCTCTTTCCATTGAGTGTACTTCAACGACTCAAAAAAATAGGATAGCATACTCGGCACCTCTTGTTCCAAACCAGTATAATACCTTGCTCTTTGACAGCCGTCTGATTCCTGTATGAAGGTTGTGTAATCGAGGGAGAAAATGCAGAACACATCGCTTAGAGTATACCGCTAAGGGGAGGTTCCATCAATGATACGTCTCGATGTGTTTGTATATTGATCTAGATAAAAAATGTTGTTTTTTCTTTAAACCCCTAAGAGAAGCTTAAACATCAGCCATGTGGCAAAGACCATGATGAAAATATGCTTCACCGATGAGGTATATCGACCGTCCTCGAAGACACCGGCAACCAGCGCAGATCCGAACGCTTGTACAAGACATGCAAGATAAAAAACGCTGGATATCTCCTGTTGTGATGCGCTATTTCCTCCGCCCATCAGACCCTGCACACTTTGTGATCCTTCGACACCGATCATTGCAGGGATAAAGCTGGTACATAGGATTAAAACGATTGCCAAGAACACAAACATCCCTACATAGATGACAACGACATAGGACGCCATATTCGTTCTTCGTTCCGCCTCAAGCATTTTTATCTCTCGTGCATCCTTCGCTGCGACATCCAGAACGTCCGCAACGTTCCCCCCGCTGTTACTTGCTTCAATGATAAGGGTAATCGTTCTTCGTATCGATTTGGTGTTTACCCGCTGTGAAAACGCTTGAAGTGCCTCTGTAACACTTCCCCCCCAGGAGACCTGCTGGGAGATTTTTTTAATCTCCGGTGTAAGAATCCCATATTCTCCTTTTGACGCAAAGAGTATCGCCTTTGTAAAGGTCATCCCTGCTCGACGGGACTCAGCAAGATCACGAACGAAATCAGGGAAAATCGCATCAATCTTTGAAATTCTTCTGACGTTCATCGCTTCATACATGCCATAGACGCCAGTTCCAGAAAGAATCGCGAAAACAAAATAATCGATAAACCCACCAAATCCTGTTAAAACACCAACCAACGAAAGAATCCCAAGGAGGATGAATACAGTCACTAGCACTGCAGTTACTATGTAGACAATAAGCCGTGTCCGATTCATAGTAACAAGGAGATCTCTCAGAGAATTTTTTTTATGGACTTCTTTCTTTTTTTCCATACTTACGCCCCGTGACACATCCCGCGAATGACGAATGCAAATCCAAGATGGATGAGAGGTACAACCATCAAAATCAAGACATACAGGAACATGGCGTTCCAATCCCCAGTAATGATCATCATAAGAGGAATGACAATAAGAAGAAGCAGCACACCGGCGACAGCAGCAGTCACATAACTTTCTGCCATTATCCCAAGGGTCTCAAGAAGTTGTTTCTGTTGATTTCGATTTTCCCATAAGTATTGGTCCACCTTATGCATAAAATAGGATTTTAAAGAACCACCGGAGGTGACAGTTACCACCATCCCTTGAAGAAATTCTTTAAATCGTTGCGACGGGGTTCGTGCAATATTTTTCTTAATAGCGCTGAGAATATCAAATCCGAGCAGGCTGACATCTCGATAGATCCACGCAGATTCTTCCTTTACCTCTCCATATATATCTTGTTTTGAAAGGCTTTTAAAAATCTCAGTCGGGGTTACACCTGCTGAAGCCATCGCAGAGATAAAGTTAATCGCGTAGACGAGGTTGACGTCAATCTTTCTTTTGCGGGCTTTTGCTTTGCTTTTTGGTAAAGACAGTAAAACCGCGTAGATGATGATCCCGATAAACCCAGGGATGAAAAGCAAGAAAAGAACTAATCCTGCGTCTAGGATAACAGCAGCCAGGGGAAGCAAGACAAAGATAACTATCACGATTAGAATCAAAGAAGTTAAGAAACCAAGTATCGTGCTTAAAAGAACAAATGAGAGATACGCACCCGCACGAATCTCCATATGTGCTGATTGTAATGCTTCTTGTAAGTGACTGTTTGCCCTTCTTTCGCCTACTCGTCCAAACCATTTGTAACCTATCCGTTGATATTTCGTTAATGTCATCGGCATCCCTCCGATTTCATCCTCTTTTTTATTTTTTTAAATCCTATCATTAAATAACCAACTGGGCGGATAGCCATCATCTTACTCAACTACCACATTTTTTTCAACATATTCGGGTTGTTTTTGGTTGATCTCGTTGCTTTTTCGTATTTTCTCTATGATGTCCTGTGGTGTATCGGTATACGAGGTGATGATGCGAGCGACGTCTTTAAACGCACGGATGTTGTTGTCTTTCATCCATTCGAGAATTTCCACCCGTCGTCTGAGTTCGTCTAGCATCTCTTCCTTCATCAATCCATGTTGATTTCGAATACGTTCCATCACGTAGCTTTTCCCGGAGAACGAGAACTGATCTGCCACGGGGTCCCATCGGAAGACTTCATTTGTTAATATCTCTTTTGTCATTGGATCGATATCGATGATTTCGACAATCTGCTTACATCGACGTACTCTTTTGTCACCTAACTCTGCTTGTATTTGTATGGTAACAATATCTAATGATTGAAGCATCACTCGTGGAATCTCAATTGGTTTACCCTCCAACCGATGAATAAGCGACTGAGCAGAATCCGCATGGAACGTTGAATACGTCGTATGTCCGGTCGCCATCGCCTGGAACAGCACATAGGCCTCTTTCCCACGGATCTCACCAACAAGGATATACTCCGGCCGCTGTCTCAGCGCAGCCTTCATCAAATCATATAAGTCGATTTCACCAGCAAGTTTGTCATTGATCAACTCACCAAACCCTGAGCGGACTACGCCAGGAATCCAGTTCGGATGCGGTAGGTTAATTTCTCGTGTTTCTTCAATAGAGACAATTTTCGATTCTCTTGGGATAAACAGGGAAATAGCATTAAGAGTCGATGTTTTTCCCGAAGCAGTCCCGCCAGCGATAAGGGCACTAATACCGTTTTCAACAGCAAGCCAAAGGTAGGCGACCATCTCGGCAGACATGGTTTTATAGGAAATAAGATCGGTTGCAGTGATCGGATCAGCCTTAAACCGTCGGATAGTGAATGTCGAGCCTTTTGCCGTTACCTGCTTACTTAAGGTCATCTGAATACGGGAGCCGTCAGGCATCGTTGAATCAAGCATCGGTTCCGCTATCGAGATGTGCTTTCCACATTTCTGTGCAAGGCGTGTTACAAATTCAGATAACGTTGTCTCATCAGAAAACTGGATATTGCTTTTTAAAGAGCCGTATTTGCGATGATACAGGAAGAGTGGTAGACCAGACCCATCACAAGAAATGTCTTCAATGTTGGGGTCGCGCATTAAAGGATCTATCTTACCGTACCATACAAAATCCCTTTTTATGTAATAAAGAATTTTGTTCTTTAGGATATCGCCAACAACCATCTTATAGTCATTAATGATATTTGTAATTCGTCCTAAGAGAAACGCTTCAACCTTATAACTATCAATTTCATCTAAACGAATATCGATTGAATCAATCAGTGTTTCCTGGATAAAATTCAAAGCGTCTCTTTCTTTTTCGTTTAGTTGTGGCTCGATTACTTTATAATACTTGTCAAGGGATGTTGTATCCTTCAAAATTATAATAAAGACAAATGGTTCAAGAACCGGATAACGTTCGATCTCAACAATGTTTTTTTCATCAATGGTCACATCCCTTGCGGAGAAAACGACGATTCCTTTCTTTCCACAGAATGAACACCGAATCGTGACCTTCTGACCCTGTTCACCCTCACAGGAGATTTTTGAATGACATTGAGGGCAGACAGCGATTTTTTTTATCATTATTCATTCCTTATCGTTTTCATTACATCTCCAGGGTTGTCCACATACTTGGCAATAATCGTCGCGACTTTCTTAAACTCCCGGATATTATTTCTGTTCATCCAATCAAGCAACATCGTTCGATTTTTTATTTCACTAATCATTCCTTCCCGGCTGATGTCTTTTTCCCCTCGTATACGCTCAAGGACATAGCTTTTTCCTGAATAAACGAATTTATCCTCAATCGGATCCCATCGGAATACTTCGTTTGTCAGTATCTCTTTTGTGGTTGGGTCGATATCGATGATCTCGATGATTTGTTTGCAACGACGCGCTCTTTTATTCTTCACCCGGGAAATAACTTGTATAATAACGATATCAAGGGTCTGTAACATGATACGAGGGATTTCGATGGGTTTGCCTTCCAGCCGATGAATAAGAGATTGCGCAGAATCCGCATGGACTGTTGAGTAGGTCGTATGCCCGGTCGCCATCGCCTGGAACAACACATAGGCCTCTTTCCCACGAATCTCACCAACAAGGATATACTCCGGTCGCTGTCTCAGCGCAGCCTTCATCAAATCATATAAATCAATTTCACCAATGACCTTATTACCCACGATCTCTCCAAACCCTGAGCGGACCACGCCAGGAATCCAGTTCGGATGCGGCAGGTTAATTTCTCGTGTTTCTTCAATAGAGACAATCTTTGATTCTCGTGGAATGAATAAACAAAGCGCGTTTAACGTCGATGTTTTGCCTGCGGCAGTCCCACCTGCTATAAGGGCGTTAATTCCATTTTCCACGGCAAGCCACATATATGCGACCATTTCAGATGACATGGTGTGAAATTCAATCAGATCAGGTGGGGAAAAAGGATCTTCACTGAATTTTCTAATCGTGAAAGTCGATCCTTTTGTGGTAACTTCTGTGCTTAGTGTCATCTGGATACGAGACCCATCTGGCATCGTCGCATCTAGCATCGGTTCTGAAATTGAGATATGTTTTCCGCATTTCTGCGCAAGTTTTACGACAAACGCAGTAAGTTCATCCTCCTCGCTGAACTGGACATTGCTCTTCAAAGACCCATAAAGACGGTGATATAAAAAAATAAAAACACCTGAACCATCGCAGGAGATATCCTCGATATTAGGGTCTTTCATTATTACCTCAAGTTTTCCTAGACCAATTGACTCTTTCTCAAGGTAGTAGAGTAATTTCTCCTTCGTAAGAGAATCAATATACAACATATATTCTTCAAGGATTAAATCCACTTTTTCACGGAGATATTGACTTTCCCCTTTTAATTCCAAATCCGATGTTTTAAAACCGTATCCATCCAACGTGTCCTGTATATATTTAAGAAGATATTCCTCATCTTTTGTCAGTTGCATTTCAAGAAGGACGTATCGTTTATCCAATGACTCATTTTCACGGATTATTTCCACGTAAGCAAAAGGTTCATAGATAGGATAAAAATCGATTTCTTCAATATCCTTTCCTAAATAACCCATGCGTTCTAAGGTAGAGGCTTTTAGCTGGTTTGCCTCATTAAAGTATTTGATTTGTTTGCCAGTGACAATGTCATCGATTTTACTGTCATCCTCACTTTCGGTCTGCTCAGGTGCCATTACTTCCTGTTTTAACAGTACTTCAGTGTGTGAAGCTGTTGTTTCAACAGGTAAATCATCTGGATCATCGGGAAAAGTGTTCGATTGGGTTTTTAGAATTACCGATTCGTTTTCAATATCTTGTAATTGTTGAGTCGCGTCATCTTCAGGTGGTATTGCATTTTCAGTGTCTTCAAAGTCTGTTTTCGGTGATTGTATAGGATTTTCCGATTTTGTACTGGCTTTTATCTGATCATCAAGCCATTCTGCTTCTTCTTGCTTAATTTGAGCGATTGATTCCTCAAAAACAGGCAAAGGGTTCTCTGTCTTTTGCGGAGTCTTTATTAAATTTGGTTTTTTCGTAGTTATTTCGATTCTTTGTTTCTGTAATTGAATACGCTTCTTTAAACCAACCACTGCCGACGGTGCGCCTTTTTTACTTTCACCAGTCTGTTTAACGTTTTTCTTATAGATAGATGGCTGAAGATGTGGTTTTTTAATTGCAGAAGGAGTTTTAGCGATAAATAGATGATTCTTATCCTTTGATTGCGGTTTATTGGAGGGTTTTTTCACAGTTTTGGTCTTTTTAGTACTAGCGATATAAAAGAGGGATGGTTGTTTTTTTTCATCAAAGGACGCATAATTAAGGAGCCTTTCCTGCCTTCTCTTTCTTGCTACCATCTTCGTATGAGCTAGTAAAATATCATCGACTTTTTTTTCGATATCTATCTGGATATCTGTTTGTGAAGTCTGGAGGGGAACCTGTTTATGATTCTTTTCTTTTTTCATGATTCCCCTCCATTATAGCTCTCCTACCGATCCCATGCATCCCATCTTCCTATATTCCTGAACACTAATGTATTATGATAAGATATATATTCTTAAGTCTTTTTTTTCGTGCATCACATCCAGCGATTTTTGATATCTTTTGTTCGTATTTATAGCTTTCTTTAAATTTCTAAACCAAAGTCGGTGAAATTAGGCAAAGATTTACTCTCTTGGTTTTCTGAACCAGAGAATTGCCAGGATCGCGCCAAGACCAAAGGGAACAATCAGGATATAATAGATGATATCTATCTTTAGAATATACTGTATGAAATCATGACCAGAGAGATACAGAACAATAAGTCCGACGAGAATTACAGGAAAAAGGATACCAATAATTAATGGGACGGCTTCTCGGTTTATATCCCTCACACTCATTACTAGAAGCATTTGACAGTATTTGTAGTTAATGGAAAAATCCAGTTGTTTTCCTCAAGAATTATTTGAGAATAACCTATATAAACTGTCACCAGATTCTTGGCTAAGACGGGATTTCTGTGGTTAAAAAAAATATTGTTATTATCATGGGTGCAGCAGGCAGAGATTTTCATAATTTTAACGTGTACTTCAGAAATAATCCAGCATATAAAGTAGTTGCGTTTACTGCAACACAGATTCCTGATATCGCCGGTAGAAAATATCCAGCATCACTCGCAGGGAGATACTATCCACAGGGGGTCCCTATTTACCCTGAAGAACAAATCGCTGATTTGATTAAAAAATTTAATGTGGATAGTGTCGTTTTTGCTTACAGCGACATTCCCTACGCATATGTCATGGGAAAATCAGCGGTTGTAAATGCTGCTGGAGCTGATTTTATATTATTGGGTCCGAAAAGCACAATGATCGTCTCAAAAAAACCGGTCATCGCTATTTGTGCGGTGAGAACTGGTTGCGGTAAATCACAGGTCTCAAGGAAAATCTTTGAAATTTTACGAAAAAAAGGATTAAAGGTTGCATCTATCCGTCATCCTATGCCGTATGATAAAAACCTTACCATGCAGGTCTGTCAGCGTTTTGCTAGTTATGCTGACCTTGATAACTATAACTGCACGATAGAGGAACGGGAGGAATACGAACCATACATCGATATGAATGGGATCATCTATGCGGGTGTTGATTATGAGAAAATCCTTCGAACCGCAGAAAAGGAAGCGGATGTCATAATCTGGGATGGCGGGAACAATGATTTTTCGTTCATAAAGCCGGACTTGCTCATTACCATTGCCGATCCTCATCGAGCGGGTGACGAATTAGCCTATTACCCCGGGGAGATGAACGTTCGAAGTGCAAATGTCATCATCATCAACAAGGTCAATACCGCTCGGAAAGAAGATATCGAAATTGTCCGAAAAAATGTCAGAGCCATCAATCCAACCGCACAGATTATTGATGGTCTTTCAGTGATTCAGACGGATGATAAAAAGATGATTACAGGAAAACGGGTTCTTGTCATCGAGGATGGACCAACCGTTACCCATGGCGGGATGCGATATGGAGCAGGCACTGTTGCAGCAAAGGAATATGGTGCAAAGACCCTGGTGGATCCTCGGCCTTTTGCGGTTGGTTCAATCAGCGACACGTTTGACAAATACCCACATCTGACCAATGTTCTCCCTGCAATGGGGTACGGAAAAAAACAAATCCAAGAACTAGAACGGACAATCAATAATACGGATTGCGATGTTGTCATCAGTGGGACACCTATTGACTTGACAAGGATTTTAAAAACGAAAAAACCTCTTGTACGGATTCGATATGGTGTGGGGGATACAACCGCTGAAGAACTGAAATCAATTGTGAATCAATTCCTAAGAAAGAAAAAATTATTTTAATTGCTTTCCGAAGAGAACGAACTGGGCTAACAGTGATTCAAGCTGGATATGGTCATTACTGCCTTCGACAAGTCGAAATTCAATTTCTCCGGTCTTTTCCATGAGTTGGACTTTATGGTTATCAGGGATTGTTAAATCAAAGATGCTTCGATGAATTTGTTTTATGATTTCTTCGCCGCTTAATCCATACGTGATGAGCAGGTCGTACAGTTGATTTCTCGCAGCTGTGAAATTCCCACCAAGAGCGGTGTTTATAAGCATTTTAATGTCCTCTGGTCGAGCGGTCGCAGAAGTCTCGTAGAGAAGGTCTGCTGTAATTTTTTTATCCATAGACGCTCCGACCTGAAGCACATTGATTGCTCTCCGCATGTCACCACGGGCGATAAAAATCAGTGCTTCAAGACCATCAAGGGTGATTTCAAGATGCTCTTTTGTCGCGATTTTCCTGATGTATTTCTTTATGTCCTCTGCAGCAAGTGGTTTAAATCGAAAGACCGCGCATCGGGATTGAATCGGTTCTATGACTTTAGAGGAATAATTCACAGAGAGTATGAAACGACAGATATGTGTGTACCGCTCAATGGTCCGTCGGAGTGCCGCTTGCGCTTCTTGGGTCAAGGAGTCTGCTTCGTCAAGGAAAATGATTTTGAAGGCTGCGCCGATGGGTGCAGTGCGTGCGAAGTCCTTGATTTTCCCTCGAATAATCCCAATACCTCGTTCATCGCTTGCATTCAGCTCATGGAAGTTTTGAGACCAGTGTCGTTCCCCAAACACCTCATGAGCAAGTGCCAATGCCGCGGTTGTTTTCCCAGTGCCAGGTGGGCCAGCGAATATGAGGTGAGGGACATTCTTTGTCGTCGCATAGGCGTTTAGGCGTTCAATGATACTAACCTGACCGACGAGATCTGATAGTGTTTTTGGCCGGTATTTCTCAATCCAAATCTCTTGCATCAGGTCTGTATAATGTATTTCCCTTCTTAATGTTTTTTTATCACCGTACTGCCTCCTTGGCATTGTTTTTTGTCTTTTTTGACATTTTTCCAGATTTCCTTTATATATGGTCATTGACAGATAGTAGCACGAAATAACAGAAAACAGATGAGGTGATAACCTGAAAAGAAAATTACTCCAAATGGTCAGAAAGTTTTCTGTGTTTTTCATTATTATAAATCTACCATTTCTAACAGTAACCTATCTTTTCGGTGTTGAGACATTTGTCGATTCTTTCAAATATCCAAATTCATTTCAATTCATAAAAACCGACGACTTTCTTCATCTTGATACGAATGCAGGCTTTATTCTATATGAAAAAGCAAACCATCAAGGATATATGATTAACGAGAGAGATACCATCCTGTATCATACCTCCCAAGATATACTACAACAAAGCATGGTGTATAGAATCGTGTCTGAGAACGGAGTTACCAGATATTATGTCTTCACTGGCGATAAAGAGACTCTTGATACGATTGTCAATGAGCATCAAATTATAGGAAAAATCAAAGGAAGATTCAATGATACCATTTGGACCTCATTGTGTTTGTATATCTGGGATCTTTCGGTTGACAATCTTAATGCAATTTCTTTTTTTTCACCCTAGGAAATATGGATGATAAGTTTCTTTAATAGCTGACCGTTACCCTAGTCGGGGTAGCTATGCAATTTATTCCAAATTCAACCGTAAAAGAGACGATGCTGCATGAGCTGAAATTGCATGATATCGATGACCTTTTTTGCGATATTCCACAAACAATTAAAATAAAAAAACTCCATCTCCCACCTGGACGCTCCCAACAAGACATTGAAGACCATATGCGAGGACTTGCCAAACACAATAAATCCTTCTGTGAAATGCCATCATTCTTAGGGGGAGGGGTTACGCCTCATTATATCCCTGCTGCTGTGAAATCAATCGTCTCCCGATCCGAATTTTACACCGCCTATACACCATACCAACCTGAAGCATCTCAAGGATTTCTTCAGGCAATCTTTGAGTATCAGAGTCTTATCGCAGAACTCACCGGCATGGATATCTCAAATGCATCTCTTTATGATGGGGCAACCGCGCTGGGGGAGGCTGCTTTGATGTGCACCCGGATAAATCGGAAAAAGACATTCGTCATTCCAAAGAATATCTCCTGGGAGAAAAAAAGCATCGTGACAAATTATACAAAAGGAGCGGGAATCACGATAAAGGAGGTCGCGTATGATAAGACAACCGGCCGAATTGATGTAGAAGAGCTACAAAAAACGATTAACGCAGACACCGCAGGGGTGTATCTTGAAAATCCAAATTTTTTTGGTGTGTTTGAGGATGAGGTCCAGGAGATCCATTCGATTCTTGCTCAGAATCAATCGCTGTTCGTCGTTGGTGTCGATCCGCTATCTCTTGGAATCTGTAAAAGTCCGGGGGACTATGGGGCAGACATTGTAATCGGTGAAGGAAAAAGCCTTGGTAACCCCCTTGATTTCGGGGGATCAACCCTGGGTATTTTTTCTTGTAGAAAGGATTTTGTACGCCAGATCCCAGGTCGTATCATCGGTGTTACAAAAGACCACCAGGGGAAACGTGCATTCTGCATGACCATGCAAACCAGGGAGCAACATATCCGCCGTGAAAAAGCGACTAGCAACATCTGCACCAATGAAGGGTTATGCATGCTTACCGCAGTTACATATCTCTCGTGGCTCGGAGGAAACGGACTGCAGAAGCTTAGTGCGCTGAACTTCGAACAGGCCCAAAAAGTAAGAAAGAAGATAACGGAGATACCGGGGTTTTCATTGATGTTTTCTGGAGTCCATTTCAATGAATTTGTTATCAGGTGCCCTGACCCAATCAAGGTCCATAGACATCTGTTGAACCATGGAATGCATGGAGGGATGCTGGTAGAGCGATTTTATCCGGAGTTGGCAAATTGTATGTTATTTGGCGTCACCGAAGTCCACAGAGAGGAGAGCATCAAACGACTGATATCGTTGATTACGGAGGTGCGTTGATGTATCATAGTGCAGTATGGAATGAACCTCTTCTTAATGAACTCAAAGAGGAGGATCAGAAGAACCACCCGTTCAAACCAATGCTTCCTGACTCGTTACAAAGAAAAACACCACTTGATATCCCTAGCCTCGATGAGACTGTGGTGATGCGTCATTTTTTCCGTCTCAGTCAAATGAATTATGGGATCGAATCAGGTATATATCCTTTAGGTTCTTGTACGATGAAATATAATCCGAAAATCTGTGAGGAGATCGGTCGCTGGGAACAGTTCGCCCTGTTGCATCCCTATCAGGACGATTCAACGATCCAAGGAACATTACAGATGATGTATGAGCTGGAACAGATGCTCTGTGAGATCATAGGGATGGATGCTTTTTCCTTGCAGCCAGCAGCAGGGGCGCAAGGGGAGTTCACTGGTCTTCTCATCACCCGTGCCTACCATGATGCAAACAAGGATTTCAACAGAGATGAAATAATTCTTCCAGATACATCACATGGGACGAATCCTGCAAGTGCCGCGATGGCTGGATATAAAGTCATCGAGATACCCTCCACAAAAGAGGGGACCGTAGACGTAGAGATATTAAAAAAAGTCCTATCCCCAAAAACCGCATGTTTCATGCTTACAAACCCTAATACCCTTGGAATCTTTGAAACTGAAATCATTGAAATCGCACACCTCGTCCATCAGGCAGGAGCACTGCTCTATTACGATGGTGCCAACATGAATGCGATAATGGGGAAAGCCCGTCCAGGGGATATGGGATTTGATATCGTGCATCTTAATTTACATAAAACGTTTTCCACACCACACGGTGGGGGCGGACCCGGGTCAGGACCTGTGGGCGTCAAACGACCATTGGAACGATTCCTTCCGATACCACGAATAGTCAAAAACCAAGACACCTATAGGTTTGATTATGCATACGACCAGTCTATAGGAAAGATAAAGGCTACCTACGGGAACACTTCTGTGCTTCTCAAAGCATATATCTATATTCTTCTGATGGGGGGAAACGGCCTTCAGGAGACATCGGAAATCGCGGTGTTAAATGCGAATTACATGAAGAAGAAACTTATTGACTCCAATTTGTATACACTTCCTTACCAAGACTTGCGTAAACATGAATTTGTCATCAGCGCAGAACAGTTACTTGCCAAGAAGGGCATCCGTGCGTTAGATATTGCAAAACGTCTGTTAGACTACGGATTGCATCCTCCAACAGTCTATTTCCCACTAATCGTCAAAGAAGCGTTAATGATAGAACCAACGGAATCAGAGTCCAAAAAAACTCTAGACATATATATTGATGCTTTACTACAGATAGCAAAAGAAAACTCTGAAGTGGTCAAGAATGCACCACATAATACAGTTGTCCTGCGTCTTGATGAGATCGGTGCAGTGAAAAACCCTATTCTGACATGGAAGCATATAGAAAAATAAGGTGGATTATCCCCTTTACTTGTTTTTCATGTCTCTGCGTTCTCAATTAGAAAAAACCAAGACGATTTCGAAGCAAAGAAAATCTAATGATGCTTAACGAGTTCGTGGTAGTTTCTTCTGGATAAGCCCCTGAATGGTTCCGGATGTACAAGAAGTAGTGATTGTCACAGGCTTTGTTCCAATGTTGTCAAGAGATCGGAGAAGTTTTGTAACATTATCTTTTTCTCGATAATGGCATTTAAGGATTCCTGTTTTTCCATCAAAGGAAACGACCCAAAGCCCAAGTTCCTTTGTATTTTTTGAACATACCACGTAGCACCTGTCTCGAAGAACTTGTATGAGCTCTGATTGCGTGCCAACGGCAGCGTTCTTTTTGTATGTCACATGAAAAGAAATGTACCGATGTCTCCTGGTTCCTTTCATCACAATTCTTTGCACCTAAGTAGCCCGAAAAAATACTGGGTTGTTATTCTGATTCAATACGAGGTGCCAACAGATAGGTCACATGTCCGTGTTTCTCTGCAAAATCAAAGTCCACCCGTATTGGGTTGTCGTTACCGATGTTGATCGAGATCGGATCATCACTTTTCACTGGTTTAATCATATTGCTAAAGTAGTCGATTGAGAAGAGACTTTTAAATTTCCCTGGCGAGTGCAGTTCCAGCAGGAGGTTCTTTGGCAGTTTAAGGTTGACGGTGTCGGTATCACCTTCAGCGAAGAGTTCAAAAGTGTCTTTGTCAACGCTTAAAGCAAGATGATCAGATACAGCTTCTGAGGCACGAACTCCCTTGCTAAGCTCTGATGCTTTGACGACGGCTTTTGCAGGTAAATCCAAATGTGGAACCTTCGAGTCAGGCATCCCTGCGGTATCAAGAAGCCCCATCCGTCGTACGAGATTGCCGATTTTCACAATCAAGCGGTTTGATTCCTCGTCATATTCCATAGAAACCGAATCACCGGTGTTGGCTAGTTTCATGATTCCGTTGAGTTTATCAAGGTCAATTCCAAGCTCCATGTCATCTGCTTTATACTCCTCAAATGCGGTGCTTTTTAGCTCTAAATCGACCATGGCGACATGCGCTGGATCGACCGCGCGTATCGAGAGTCCTTTTGATGTAATATTAAATTTTGCTTCGTTGACGAGTGGTGATGTTACATCAATGATTCCTTTTATGATTTCTGATTTTATCTTGGCATTAAACATGGCAAACTGCCTCCCCAATACATGTTCCTCTTCTTAGGGAAAGAATAGGATATTGCCTATATAACGATGACGGTATTTTTCTCTTCCGTATACTACTGCTTTCTCGGAGAAGAAAGACATGTATGATTTTTTTTACTCATCTACACGGATGATATCAAGGATATGGTATCCAAGAAGGATTAGATTAATTGGTATACTAGCAGAAAATCATATTTCCTGTTGGAATCGTAATAAATGCTGACCTTCTCAACAAACACTGGTTGTCGCATGATTATTTCGTATGGTTGCATCGCAAAATAAGAAATCGTCGAATTGTATTCGTTAAGTAGCGAAACGAAATATTGAAGTGGTAGTGGATCATTTTCTGTGCCGTGGTGTCCGCAGGTTTTATTCAGGTATACATGAAGGTCTTCCCCCGTGGTCCAATTTTTGGTTGGTAGTCTGAACCAAGGTCTTGACAGAAAACGCCGGGTTATGAGAAGATTAGTATTCCATGATCCTTTTGCAGAGAGTATGATATATTCTGTGGATAGCGCAACCAGGTATGGATAGCTCTTTTCGGGAAATTGAAACAATATTGTATGCTCAAAGAAGTTATTAATGAGGTCCTCTAGGAGATTGGAGAAGTTGCTTGCAATGGATTGCAACTCAGCGGTTCTTTGCCAATCATTAGAAAAGACAAAGGAAAAAACGACGGTAAGAAGAATTGCTGTGGCAAGGAAAAGAGCAATCTGAGATAACGTAAGTTCAACAATACCTCTGCTATCCTTCCGACATTGTAACATAGGTTTTTCCCTCCTTTTGACACAGTTCTAAAATAATCGTATAGGTTCCAGGATAAAAGACAGCTATCTGCGTCATATTACAATTAGAAAAACGAGCATTTGAATGGAATGTTCGTACGCTCCCATCATCCATGACGTAATAATAGTTGTTCGTTGTGTTTTCGTCAAGAGTTCGATGATACGGCTCGGTGGTGCCGTTTCTTGGGTAATCCCCAAAGACGATGAAACGCATGGAGATGGGAAACGTCACCTGAATGGTAGCCAGGGAGCCCTCATCAGCATATTCGAACATAGTTGTCGCTTCAAGAAGAATTGTGTCGATTTGACCCTCGATATCATGAACCTGCATCTCTGACGTAAGATGATGGATTGAAACGCTAAACAAGGTGATGATAATGGTGGCGATTATAAGGGCGACAAGGAGCCCTATGGGTTGACCAAGGACTGCGTAGTCTTTTTTCAATAGCACACAATATTTGTTAAGATTCATAGAACCTCCCAGATCCAAGAAAAGAATTAAATACCCCCATAAATATTTATCGATTGAAATTTCGCCTGGGAGGTATCATAGTGAAACTACAGAATAAGGAAAGATGTTTTATTAGTAATAACCATGCAGTTCTTGGACTGCCTCTACGGTTGACCGTCTCGTTGATTATTGGAACAATCGTTCTTGTCTCAATCTTATCGTCTGTTTTGAACCCTTGTTTATTCCCTCAGAGAATGATTGTCTCAGTGACGCCGATGATAACGACTCTTTCTGGTAGCAATCCGGAAAATGTGACCTTTATCGTGTTTGTGAATGACACCAAGGGGCATACCATTTGTAATGCATCAGTCATCGTGAAAGGATTAGGGGGTGCTGGTTCAGGATTTTCTGATGAGGCTGGAAGAGCCATCGTTCACATGCAGGTTCAACTACAGGATGGTTTTTATGAAGGATACCTGGATATCTTGGTAAAAGCACCTTGTTATGAGCCCTTTGAACACCAAGATATCATTAAGGTTATAAAATTACCTAGTTAGCAAATACCCCATTCTATGATTAGAAAAAAGAATATTTATGGAAATATTTATATATTAGATGTCCCTAATAAGTATTGGGGGCATTGTTTTTTGAGTTACTGTATAGTCTGTAAAAAAGAAATGAAACAAATTCCCGTACGCAAACTAGATTCCCTTTACATTGTGGAAGAATATTGTCCATGCTGTGGAGAATCAACGGTGCGATATGAGAAAATACAGGTTATCTAAGCACTCTTTGGTTGTGCATCATCTGAGAGTTTGAACAAAGAGATAGGTTTTTTTATATTAATCGGTTATCCTTCTAAGAAGTCAAGAGAAAAATTAGTGAGGGGCGAACACTACCGTGGATAGTCAACACCAAGAACCGTCAGAAGTAAAAACCCATGACGAGATAATGAATTTATTTAAAGAACTTGAAGTAATGCAAGCAAAAGTGAAAAACCCTCAAGAATTCATAAAAGAAATAATTAAATCACCAGCATTCGTACAAGAGGTAGATCCCTCAATTCACTTACCGGGACAGACCATCGAACAACAATACGATACAGAACCTGCCTATGAAATACCACACACACAGGGGGAACACCAAAGACGAAGGTTTTGGACCAGGAACCATCAACAAGACCCGTCAACACCACCAGAAAGCATACAAAAAGACCAAACACAGGAAGTTCGAATTCCTCCTCCTAGCACGTTTGTTTTACAATTGGATAGCAATGGCAATCTTGTCGGCCTCCCTGTAAAAAAACAAAAACTGCAAGAAGATAGAAACCAAAAGGAAGAACCAGAAACGGGGATTAAAGGAAAATTCAAACACCTAGGCAACCGATTCCATCGCAAGAACTCCTCAGAAGACGAATCCGATGAAGGAATAGGGTCTAAACTTTTAGGCATATTCCGTAGAGGGGATTAGAAATAAAGACGGAAAACCCACTCTTATTTCAACCAGAAGAGTATTTTTTTCTCATCGATATTATGAATGAGTCCGCCGACCTTTCCTTCTCGCGCAAGCCATCCTACTGCCGAGAATACATCCTGTTCAACGATCCGAGATAACCGTGCAAGCGATTGAACATCGACCTCCCCCCAGATTTCCAACGTCCTCCATATCTTCCCGGCATCTTTGCCGATGAGAGGCAAAAGATTGGTTTCCCCTAATAGGAAGGTATTATTATCTTTCCGTATCTTGTTTTCACGGGCAAGCCATCCGATCGCAGTATAGAGCTGCGATTCAGAAAAATTTGTAAGGGAGAGGAGTTCAGATTCTGTAAGAGGCCCATGTTCATGAAGGATCTGCCAAACAGTGCCTGCTTGACCACCGAATAGTAAAACAATATCGCTCATTTGCTCACTCTCAAAAAAGAAGCATACTTTCGGTAATTATATAGATTTTGATTTGAATGAAAAAATGTACAATCGAAAAACTATAAGATATAGGTTCGTGTTGTCTAGGAAGAGGTGATACGACTATGCCACAAGTGCATCGATCAAGTTTCATAGCAGCAAGCGCGGTGATCATTGGGGATGTGACCATTGGGAAGAACTGTGGTGTTTTTCCGCACGCGGTGATCCGTGGTGATGAAAATTCTATTATGATTGGAGACGGGTCCAACATTCAAGATTGCTGTGTTATACATACAGATGCAAAGCATACCGTACAGATTGGAAAAAACGTAACAATCGGTCATGCAGCCGTCATCCATGGCGCATGTATCGAAGATGAGTGTCTGATCGGTATTCATGCCACGGTGCTAAATGGGGCTCACATTTGCTCTGGTTCGATAATAGGAGCATGTGCACTTGTAACGGAGGGAATGATAGTCCCTACGGATAGCCTCGTTCTGGGCGTCCCTGGAAAAATCATGAAACAAAACCCACAGTTTATCGATCCCATACGAGAAAACGCCACGATTTATCAGAAACTCTCAAAGAACCATAAACAAGGGAGATATGAAATCTATGGGTTGGACGATGAAAAAAACCTCTAACAGGTTATACTCATAGTTTTTTTACATTAGTAGCTTTTGGTCCCCTCATGGTTTGGTCGATTTGGTATTCAACAACCTCGCCAGGGAGAAGGAAGATATCGAAAAATGGGATTGCAGTTCTATGGACAAAAATGGTGTGTCCATCATCGCCCCGGATAAAACCATATCCTTTTCGGATATCATAAAATTTAACGGTGCCTTTCATAAAATGTTCACCTCCTCTAATTATAAACGTATAAAAAAATAATTTCACTTCGTTAATCTCTAAAAAGAATGTTTACAGTTCTTACAATTTCTTTGTGTGTCCGATCCAGTTTTTATCATATATTGCGGACAGGATTCATGTTCGTAGACGGGACGTTGAAGAACATGACAACGGATGATTATCTTTTGAAATGATTCTGTATGTTTTCCTCGACGATTATTTGACCTTGGTTTCATGATATTAAACTCCATAGCGTAAGCGTGTATTGTTATAAAGAAAAAAATAATACGATTTCAAAAATCCGACCTTGTTGGAAAATGAAATATTATTTTCTCTTCTTTTGTTACCCCTGTAGACTGCAGCCTCTTATATAGTTTTGCATCAGCACTGAGTATCAATTAAAAATAAGGGAATCTGAAGGAACTCAACTGCATATCGATGCGTTCCTTCATTTAAAGTGAGAATCAAGAGGGTTATTTAAGGGACACTTTAATTTTTGGAACTTTTGCCTTTACTCTCTTGCATTTCACTTTATTTTCTCGCGCAAGCCATCCAAGCGCGGCGTAGGCATCAACCTCAGTGATTTGTGCAGTTTTCGCTATTGTCGAGATGTCGATTTCACCTTGCTTTGCTACCGTGTTCCAGACTTTCCCTGCGTCTGCCCCAATCTTTGAGGTCAAATTGGTTTGTCCCAATTTATACAAACTGTTTTCTCGACAGATCTTATCTTCTCGTGCCAGCCAGCCGATAGCGGCCCAGAGTTCATCTTCTGTTATTTTCGTTGTATTCAGTAACACTTCTTCTCTCAGTGGACCTCTGGTGTTTAATACTTTCCACACTTTACCGGCATTCCATCCAAATTCATCTACTAATGTTCTCATAACCCAACCTCACGCATGAAGGATATGAAGTTCAGTATTATATATATTTTGATTGACAAAAAAACCGCGTGAAATCTTTCTTCATTTTATGATATTGTAGGTTCCGATTCTGCAGATTCCGACGTTTCATCGTTTTGTGCCCCAATCGCGATGAGATATCCTTTCGCTCGTTCTGCATATTTATATTGATTGACTTTTTCCCAGAATTTCTTTGAATGATTGGGGTGGAGAAGATGAGTAAGCTCATGGATGATGATATAGTCTTGTACCCACGAGGGCATGTTCTTTACTCGTTCGGAGATACGAATGGTTCGATCAAGTGACGTACAACTTCCATATCGAGTGTTCTGATTCATCACAAATTTTATAGAAAAACAAAGGCTTGCATTGAAATATTTCTTATTAAGTTCCTGGGCACGCTGCATCAACCAATGGTCGCTTTTTTGTAATGTCTGTTTCTTTTGTCTTTGTTCGACTCTCTGAATCATTCGCTCTATCCATTTTTGCTCCTCTGTAGCACTCATGCCAAACGGAAGATAAATCCAAAGATGTCCTTCTTCATATTTCGTTTGAATTGTCTTTTTCCTTCGCTTACTTCGCAGTATCGTTATCTGAGATGACATCATACGTACAATGCCGTAAGAAAAAACAATTTAAGAGATTTATTCAAAAAAAGAGAAGAAAAAAGGGTTTGGGGAGAGTTGTCTTACTTATTCATCGGGGAAAGATCAAGCCCCCGGACAACGCTTGAGTACCCAAAGAAAAATGTTATCGCCTTGTCAATAATAGACCCAGATCGTTGAATATATAACCCTTTGAAATCTGCCATCGCTCCGATCTGTCGGCCGGTCAGCATTTTTATGCCAAATGGATAGGGGTCGAGCACAATGGTTCGGCTGTTGAGGATATAGTTTGATCGCCCTGAATAGTACCAAAGAGTGAACGGTCGAACGATGTTCAGTTTGTTTTTCCCTAAACAAAGGAATTTGGATGTAAATCCCCAACTCATGATAAAAACGTTTTTTCGGACAGGGCGGATTTGATTGATTTTGAAGTTAAAATCAATTGCTTTAATGAGAAACGAGAGAAGCAGCGTAAGAACAGGGTGTCTACCGTTCTCTGCTATGAAGCTTTGGACGGTATCAACAAGAGATGAATAGGAGGTCGCTGATGCCATTTCTTCCATCAGTGCAGGTAGGAATTTTTCCATTGAGAGAAACTCTTTTTCAGAGAGTTTTAACGACGTCATGGCCCCGATGGTGTTTACTTCCAGCTGGTCTTGTATGGCGGTCTGAGCGGTTACAGGTGTTACTGTTACGCCCAGGAAAAGAAGAATCACGCCTATTGCACATATTCCCTTCATTTTTGTCATGTTTTTACCCTCGTTTACGAAATCGCATATTTTTTTATGAAAGTATATTATCTTATTGATTTATATAATTTTCTACGTTACGTAAGGCAATCGTCGAATTCCTGCCCCTAAATAGACAATGAAACAACAAGTTCATCACGGAGAGAAATGAGGATGGTAAAGGAGAAAAAAGATAGAAAGATGATGCAGAATTATTTCGAAAGAGGCGTCAGATCAAAAGCGCGAATCCGACGTGCGCCACCTAAAAAGAACACATAAGAATTTCCTGTTAATTTACTCTCAAGATCAAGGTAAATCCCTCGAAACCCTCTCATAACACCGATTTGCGGCCCTGTCATCTTCTGATGTATCCCGAAAGGCTGTCTCTCGATGATGAGGGTTTTTCCTTTTAAGAGGCGTGCCGTATCAGAATATCGCCACAGTGAAAACCGTTCTTTAAAGAAATCGATTGAATTTTCTTTTCGTGGATTTAATCGATGATATGCACCATAACTGATGACAAAGTAGTTTGAACTGATTCGAGAGGAGGATGATCCAAGCATATCAAAGAGATTCAGCCCTGCGATACTGAAACCTGAATTCTGAATCACTGCTTGAATAATTTTTGAAAATAGTTCACGGATGACAGGATAGTTACCGTACTCTTTCGTAAGACTAAGATCGCGTACCCTTTGGATGAAATCAGCAAACGTTTGTGATTCCAAGGCGATGCATTCAATGTCATTCATAAATCTCTCGATAGCCGTGGTTTCCTGATATTCGACAGCCGCTGTTGGTGTTATCTGTGCAGAAGCGGGTAGTGCGATGACACCTATCAAGAGAAAGACCATTATTCCTGCAAGGATTATTTTTTTATACATGCTATACCTCTTTAACTATCGAGTAGTCATATTCGTATTAATTTCATGTATTTATATAATTTTCTGTTTTTTATCTCGTTTCGATGCGGTGGTTCTGATCACTTTGTGGTTTTGTCTTTAGGTGATATAGGGATGTGTGTTTGAGAAATCAAAGCCCCGTACAAGTTCTATACGTGGCGTCTCTTGTGGGGGGATCCATCCATGGACAGGGTAGACGAGATTCGGAAAGAATTTTCGTATGTTTGTTGAGAATTCTGTAATGATATGGTGTTCCCCGAATTGTTTTTTGCTAATTTCATAGGTTTTCCTACCAGTTGTCTCTTCATCAAGAAATCCCAGTGAGTGGATGTACTCATGCAAGAGAATATGAAAAACGTATGGTGTGAGCAGTGATGTATCTGTTTCAAGGATACGACGAAGCGGAGTTTTGTTAACGATGATGATGTTGGAAGCAACCGGGTAATATGCACCGATGAATCCGTCAAGTGATGCTCCGATTTCCTGGAGACCAAGCATTAGACCACCACGTGATCTTCGCTCGTTTTCTTGTACTGCTTTTTTGACTTCCTCAAAGGTTTCGATAAGACTTCTATACAGTTCAGCAATATCAGTGTGTTGTTTCATTCATTAGTAGGATGTTAACAATTGTTAATATACTTTTCTATCTGTCCAGTGGATAGGAGAAACTCAAATAAGAGTCTCATAGCACCAGATATTGCTCTTAATATTGTCGCCAACGATGCTCGCATTTCGTACAGGTAAAAATCCTTGTCTCAGGCTCATCACTTGCCCGGGTCTGTCGTAAAATCCAAAACGCTTCTTTATTACCACATTTCGGACACTCAATCCGTGTCTTTGGGAGAATATCAATCTTCTTATCAAGTACCACGGTCTCTTTCTTCTTCTGTTTCTCGACGACGATGGAATGTCCCTTTTTCTTTTTTACAGCTCCACAGCTGTTACACACAAAACAATCCCCTTTCGGGAGCATCAACACCTTACACTTTGGACAAAATTCCATATTTGGCCCTCTGTAAAGCATCCATCACAATCAAAGAATGATCAAATGCTAAAGCAGGTAACTCATTCACCTTAAAAAATCTTACACTCCTTGCATCATCACCTGCACTCAGTTGTCCACCAATCCGATCAAGTGCATACACAATGGTAACAGTATGCCCGCGAGGATCCCGATTGGGGTCTGAATATACACCAAGCAGCAGACGAATTTTTGTATGCAGCCCAGTTTCTTCAAAGACTTCCCGAACCACTGCATCCTCTGTTTTCTCCCCACATTCCACAAACCCGCCTGGTAACGCCCATGTTCCCTGAAACGGCTCATGTTTCCGCTGAACAAGCAGGACCGTCTGATCCTCGATTAGGACGCCGTCCACAGTAAGTGCTGGTGTCTTTGGCTTCATAAGAAAACGAAATACAAGGAGAGTATAAAAGACTTAACCAGATTCACCGCTGTCACATTCGCAAAAAACAGAGAGAAGGTTATGTTCATGGTTCTGTTGTTCCTTTATTGTTTCAAATGAATACTAACATCAGTGATATGCTGTATATCCTTAAGAGAACAAAGCATTCCAAGAATGGTATTAGTGATTATCTGTCTAGGAAATTGTGTAAGCGGCACAACCTTACCATTCACGGTAATCACGATTTGGGGCGATAGGGGCGTCTCCTTTAGTTCTTTTTTTATGAGAGTTACTATTTCTTTGAGATTCCCTTTGAATGATGCAACCGTGTTGCTTCGTTTGTTTCCTTTGCCTATCTGAATCTTTGGAATAGTAGGGTCATTCGCTCCTTCAACAAGAACAAGGTCATATTCTCCGAATTGAGAGATTCTTTGTATGATCTCCGCAGAACTCATTGTTCTATGAAGAAGAAAATCTGTCTCATAACCGGAGGAGAACACGACAAGACCAGCGCCAGCGTGATGATGTCGCCAGGTGTCTTTATTTTTCGTGTCCATAGTGATTTTTTTCTTTGTTTGCTTTATCGTGGCTATCAAGTACCCTTCTTTCGAAAATTGTGAAACAAGATCAACCAGAAGGGTTGTTTTACCCGAATCTGAATCGCCATACAGACCAAAAACCGTTGGCACTGACATACGCATCGATAACTCGTAGGACTGTTTAGGCTTTATCCTTGTGTACTATGGCAAAAAATATAACTAAAAGAGTCTTTATCACCCCCCTCAATCATGTCACAACAGGGAACGATCCTCTCAGCGGTCAGTCTCATCCATGCTATTAACGACGCATCGGTTGCGGTCGTCTCCATTCTCTTCCCCATTTTCAAGGTATTGTTTGAATTAAGCTATACGCAAGTCGGGATCATCACCGGTGGAGGTCTGTTTATCACACTCATCGCTCAACTTCTTCTAGGGAGAATCGCTGACGGTAAGAACGTCAATTCCTTTCTTCTCACGGGTCTGTTGCTAACGAGTCTCTCCCTAATACTTTTGACCGTTAGCAACGGATTTCTTAGCCTTCTTCTCTTCATCTTTTTTATGAGGTTTGCCACATCGTTTTTCCATCCAATCGGTATTGGATGGATTTCACGGACGTACAAAAAAGGAAAGTTAGACTGGGCGATGGGGATTCAGAGCGGGTTGTCAGATTTTGGAGTATTTCTCGCTTTGCTTACTACGCTTACGATCACACAGCTGACCTATTGGACTGTCCCCCTCTACGCCTGGGCAACTATCTGCATTATTGGTCTTGGAGCAAGTCTTATGCTTACCCACAAGTTGAACAAAGAACTCGTCATCGTCCCTAAAGAACCAAAGAACCACACACCATGGGAGATGGTCGCTGATGCGTTTAGGCGAATGAACGCAATACGGCTTCTCATACCTGCCTTTATCATCAGTGGCGCATCCTGGGGCGTCATTATCACGTATTTCCCCTTGCTGCTCACCGAGCGGACCTCCCTGTCCCTGGCAATTATTGGTTTCTTAGTTGCGCTTTGGGCGGGCATCGGGAGCATCACCTCCTTATCATACGGGAGAATCCGGGTCCATATCCGTCGCAAAAAACTGCTTCTGATCTCCTACCTGAGTATTGGGATCCTAACTCTATCTCTTGCGGTCTTCACCCATATCGTTCTCCTCATTATCGTGATGATTCTCCTTGGGATTGCGGTGTTTATGACCTATCCAGCCGTAATGTCGTTTGTCTCAGAGGTGACACATGAGTCTGTAGAAGGGTGGACGTTTGGGTTGACGTTCATGTTTCAGACTGGAGGGGGGACAGTGCTTTTATTCCTCAGTGGTGTCCTTTCTGATCTAGTAGGGATTTGGATGCCGTTTGTACTGCTTGGGACGCTATCACTGCTTTTCACAGTGGTCCTGCTAGTGAAGTATCAAAACCCGTTCGCAACACCAGTATAACCAAGAGAAAACGAAATAGCAGTGCTGTTGGTTACACCCAGTGGCATGAAAAAACACGCTCTTGGCCTTGTCGTTTCCATCATCGCAGTGTCCTTTGCATCCATTTTTATCCTCTCCTGCGAGGCTCCTCCGTTAAGCATCGCATTCTATCGACTGTTATTTACAACACTGCTTCTTGTCCCACTTCTATTCATTCGGAAAAAAACACGCGATGAAATACGTACACTTCCAAAAAGAACCATACTTATGATGATTCTCATCGGTGTGATTCTCGCAGCACATTTTTCATTTTGGATTACGTCACTTACGATGACCTCAGTTGCTAGTTCCGTGATCCTTGTCACCGCCCATCCCATGCTTGTCGCACCAGTCTCGTTTTACTTCCTGAAAGAAAAACTCTCGTTGGTAAACGCCCTAGGAATCGCCATATCGCTTGCCGGTGTCGGAGTACTCGTCTTTGGGAACTACGGATTCGCCGCATTTGGCCTTGATAGCCTTGACGGCAACATCCTGGCATTGTTTGGAGGAATTGCCGCAGGTCTGTATATTTTGGGTGGACGGATGCTCCGAAGAACGATTTCCACCGTTACGTACGCGCTTATTGTATATACTGTTGGGACGATCACCTTGTTTTTCATTTGCCTTGCGCTGAACGCTCCGGTGTACAATCTCGTTGTCTCTGACTATGCAATTATCCTGCTGATGGCGGTGATCTCCGGGATCTTTGGCCATACTCTCTACAACTGGTCTTTGGGGTACATCCGCGCGTCAGTTATGTCAGTAGCGTTACTTGGGGAACCGATTGGATCATCACTGCTCGCGTATGCAATCCCATGGATTCATCAGGAACCATCTGTATATACCATCGTAGGTGGCGGTGTTATCCTCTCAGGGGTTTACCTTACCGCACGAACAATAAGAAATGATGATAACGGTGAAAAAGTTTAAAAAAAAACGGTTGATTGTAGTTACCCATGTCAAGGAATTGGAATAAAATTCTCAGCGCAGCAGTCGCAATCGCAATCATCTGTTCCATAGCGGTTCTTGTGTACGTCAATCTGCCAAAACAAACAGAGACCACAGTGGAGAATGACACCGCGAAGAAAACAGCCCCGTCAATCTTTAGCCTTATTTACGACGTGAACCAAAAGAATTTCAGCTTTGCAGACCTCGTTGGGTTGGACACCTATACTGCTACGGGTGGATATCGGACGGAATCCGGCATCATTAAAGGAGTTGGAACCTATACAGGCGTCAACATCAGCACACTCATAAACACCCTGCAACCAATTCCCATCCTGTATAGTCTCATCGTCACCTCAGAGGACGGGACCCTTATGTACAATTATACGACCATCCAGGGAACTGTCAATATCTATGACCCAGAGAATGCATCAGACCCAAATCCGATCGGAAAAGGGAATATGACCATGATGCTTGCCTATCAATTTGAGGGGAACCTTTTTAATGAATCCGATGATGGAAAGCTAAAGATTGTGTTCGTCGACGAACAAGGATCTATAACGAAAGCCTCTCTTTGGCGGAAAAAGGTCATCTCCATCCGAATCATCACGGAATAAAACATAGGTATCATATCTTGAAAGAAACCAGTGAATCATCATCGCAAGTTATTTCTTGTTCTTTGATATTCTCTTTTCTGTACGATGAAAGACATACAAGAGCTTATAGATAATGTAGAGAGATACAAAACTGTGCTGCTTCAAAAAAGGTTTGAGAGCAAAAAAAACACGGTTGCCTATGTCATATCAGAGGGTCACCCCCGGATTCTGAAATGGTTTGTCCCTGGATTACGACAAAACATGGACATCGAATACAGTGTGTTAAAGAAAGGGTTTTCTGATGTTCCTATGCCCTCTCCCATGACGAAGGATACAGAAAATAACGTTCTGGTTATGAGTTATATCATCGGAAAAAACATCTGCGATATCATAAACGATCCGGGGAGTACCTTGGATGAGAAGCAAAAGGTAGTCCATCTGCTTGCAGACTGGCTTGTACGATTCCATGCGTTTTTTAAAACAGAGGATGGTTTTCAGATTCGTGGGGATGCGACGTTAAGAAATTTTATTCTGAGTAAGAACCAGGTCTGGGGCGTTGATTTTGAGGAGTCTCGCATCGGCACACCAAGTGAGGATATAGCGACCCTTAGTGTATCCTTGCTTAGCACAGACCCGATGTTTACCGATGAAAAATTCCAGCTTTGTCAATATTTTCTTGACCGGTACCGGAAATCAGCGAAATGGAACGTAGAGAATATCAATGCAGAGATTGCGTATGCGATGCTTGAACGGATCCAATGGCGTCCTAAGGATGAAGAACTACTCAGAAAATACGCATCGAAAATACGCGAGAGAGGCTTACTAGTGACACGACATTATTTATGAAAGAACTAGTCCCATAATAATTAAATATCTATCTTTGCATGCATCCCATCGACGCCTATGGGGAAGGACCGATTGCTCCCAATATTCGCATTGCTGATACTCGTTATTGCTAGTACCTCCTCGATTTATGTGTACGCAACCCAAACAACGACCGAAACACTGCTGGTGAACGGTCAATACTACACTATCGATCACCTGTTTTCTATTACTAAACCACGGGTGTTTCATGATGCGGATTCTACTGGCATCGCGTTCGATGATCTTATAGTGAAAATCGGGGTTTCTCACCCTGAACAGCATACATACGTCATCAGAGGGGGAGACGGGTATGAAAAGACGGTAACTTGGGAAAACATGAAAAACGGGTTACTGACAACAGAGCGTGAATCGTTCTTCTCTGATTTACCAAACGCATTCCATGTAAAAGATATTATTGAAATTGAGGTGAAATAACACATGATAACAGACAGGAGATTCATCGTAGGGATTATTGTCTTTGGGTCCCTTTGGGGTTTTGCTGAGTGCATCATCGGGTCAATGCTTCGTGATGTCAATCTTCCCGCTGGTGCCATTATGACTGGAATCTTTGCCATCGGTCTGATGACATTAAGTAGAACAACATTCAGACAGCCAGGAATGCAGGCAGGGATCGGACTAGTCGCAGGAACGCTACGATTGTTGAATCCTTTTGGTGGGTGTTTTATCTGTTCTGCGATTGCTATCATGGCAGAAGGGCTTCTTTTTGATCTTATCTGGACTGGTTTTTCCCTTGACCTGAAAAAAACCCCTTCACGTACCATCCAAGCAAGCCTTGGTATCACCTCTGCGTATCTTGTCTATGTCGGTGGATATATCATCACCCAATTTCTGACCCCATTGTTTTCCTCTGCCGGGTTCTACCTTGAGAACCTTATCGTCTTCATCCCGCACATTCTTGCGAGTGGACTGCTGGCTGCGCTCCTTGGAGTTGCTACAGTCCCTGCAGTATTTACTTTCAAAGAACTTCATATAACCGTACAAGAACGTCTCTACTACCCGGTCACCATCAGCATCTCCTTATTCTGCTGGATCTTTGTCATTGTAAATACGATGCGTATCATAGGTGTTTAGAGGTAATATCCATGGTCCGTCCAACAACCGTCAAAATCCTGAAATTCCATCCAGAGAAGTGCAACGGGTGCCTTGAATGCGAAAAAGCATGCTCACAGGTGCATTTTAAGACAAAGGAGGGCGGTGAGAAATCAGCGATTCACATCAAGAAAACAGACAAAGGATATACGATGCATGTGTGTGATCAACGCGGCTTATGCCTTGATATGTGCCCAGTCGGTGCATTGACACGACGGAAAAACGGCATTGTATGGCTAGACAAAGATCTTTGCATCGGCTGTCAAGCCTGTGTTGGGTTCTGTCCGATTGGTGCGATGCGTAAGGCAGACGTCCGGATGGAACCGTTTAAATGTATCTCCTGCGGGTCTTGTGTGCGTGCATGTCCAGAAAAGGCATTGGAACTTGTTGAGGTGAAAATTGCGGATGTCTCACAAGTCGTGTATTATAAACAAGGGGTGTAACATGGAAGAAGGTCAGATAGCAATCGAGGAATACAAAACCGGGAACACACATCATACCTGGGATTTGGAGAAGATTCGGTCTGCGCATACGGTGCTTACCACTTTTTCGTATAAGAGAGGTGAGGTGATTAAGGGGTATGCGAATCGGACCTTGTATGTGAACCTTACTACTGGAGTTATCAAAGAAAAACCTGTGTCTGAGGAGATGAAAAAGAAGTTTACGGGTGGTAGGGGATTTGGGTTAAAACTCCTCTGGGATTCCATTCAACCAACCACACGGTGGAACAGCGAGGAAAACGAGCTGCTGATCACCACCGGCCCGCTCTGTGGCACCACCCAATATGCGGGGTCTGGAAAATCCCTCTGTTTGAGTGTTTCACCGTCCACGAATATTATTTGTGATTGCAATGTTGGTGGGTTCTTCGGCCCGTATCTGAAATTCGCTGGTTTTGATGCACTGGAGATCCAGGGGAAAGCAAAGGAAGACGTCGTCGTCGTCATCGATGGTGAAAAAGAAACTGTTTCAATTGAAACAGCACCGTATGAGGAAACAAACACGCATTTGCTTAGTGAACAACTCACCCAGATGTACGCCTCAGAAAATACTGATAAATCTCGGCAAAAAGTCTCGGTGGTCTCATCTGGACAGGCTGCGGAGCACAGTTACTGGGGGTGTCTGAATTTCTCGTTTTATGATATCCGACGTAAGGTCCCCCGGATTAAACAAGCGGGACGGGGGGGCCTTGGAACCGTGTTACGAGACAAGAACATCAAGGCACTTATCATAAAGGTAAAACGATTCGATGGCGTCTCCAACCATCCTGCTGATCCGGTAAGCCTTGCACGAATCGGCACAAAATTGCACAGGGAAATCCGGAACCTTGATCGATATCAGTGTAACATGCGTGCCGTGGGGACCGGGCATCTCGTCGAAATAATGGATGCATATGACCTGTTGCCAACTGAGAATTATCGTTTTGGGAGTTACCCAAAGGCATCGAAAATCTATTCTCCGAAGTTCTATGAGCTGTTTACAAAGATTATCCCAGATGGATGCTGGCATGGATGCACGCTTGCGTGTGCAAAGACCGTTGATGGATACACCGTGATGACTGGCCCGTATAAAGGTGAGAAGGTCACCGTCGATGGCCCAGAGTACGAAACCATTGGCGCCTGCTCTAACATGAGCATCTGGGACCCATTGTGGGTCCTTGAGTTCAATTTCTACTGCGATACCTATGGGATTGATACTATCTCAACAGGAACTGCTATTGCGTTCTATATGGAGATGTACGAATATGGTGTTTTAAACAAGGAGCGCTGTGATGGCCTAGAGCTTTGTTTTGGAAATGCAGATGCAGCTCTTGAGCTGCTTCATCGTATCGCACGAGGAGACCCTAGTACGTTTATAAAAGTGGCAGCCAAGGGTGTGAGACGGATGAAAGACTGGATTTCCCAGAACGGCTGGGGGGAAAAACAGCTTATCGAAGACGCAGGTATGGAAAGCAAAGGTCTGGAGTTCTCTGAATATGTGACAAAAGAATCCCTGGCGATGCAAGGAGGATATGGACTGACGTTAAAGGGACCGCAGCATGATGAAGCATGGTTGATCTTCATGGATATGGTGAATAATGCAATCCCGACGTTTCAGATGAAAGCAGAGGCATTGCATTATTTCCCGATGTGGCGTACCTGGTTTGGTCTAAACGGACTCTGTAAGCTTCCTTGGAATGATATTGAGCCAGCGAACAACGCAGAAACAGCAGAACCTTCGAAGGTGCCTGAACATGTGCAAAACTATGTCGAGTATCAGAATGCGATGACGGGGTGGAATGTCACCAAAGAAGACCTTATATTGCAGAGTGAACGGTGCTACAACTGGCAGCGTGCGATGAATGTATGGATGGGTCGGGGGCAACGAAAGGATGATTGGATCCCGTTTCGTGCGATGGGGCCAGTCACTGAAATGGAGTATGTTTCAAGAAAGGAACGATACGATAAGCAGCTTGTCGAAAAGCTAGGAAGATCAGAAAAGGACGTAGAAAAAATGACTGTACCTGAGAAACTAAGAATCTTGTATGAATATCGCAGGGATCAATATGAAAAGCTCACTGATGCGGTCTATTATCGTAGGGGATGGACCCCTAATGGTGTTCCGACACCCCAGAAAATGAAACAACTGGGTTTTACGGATAAGAAAATGCTCCGGATGTTAGAAGAAAAGATTGCCGCTGATGAAAAAACCGGGTTAAATGTCTGGGGTGGTTCTTACAAGAATGGAGAACACCCACCAACAACAGAGAATCATTATTGGGAGAGATGGCAGTAGATGGTAGTGAAGAAAACAGAGATAATAACGGATCAAAAAGGTGGAGAAACGACAGAGATATCGGTGAAAGCCTTGCCGGTGGCTGAGCCTGCTGCACTTGGTCTAATTGGTCTTGCAGTAGCCGCATTGATCCTTGCGTCCGCTGACCTGCAGTTAGTCACTAATGTTCCGTCCAAATCGTTGATGATCCCCTGGATATTGTTCTTTGGAGCCACTGCACAGCTGATTGCCGGTGGGATGGAGTTCAAACGCAGTAACATCTTCGGGGCGACCGTCTTTTCGGTCTATGCGTTGACGATGTATTCGATTGCATTAACGCTTTTCATTAATAATTCCTCTGTTGTATTAGCTGGTACCATTGCTCATTATGCATATGGCCTTATTGGAATCCTTATCTTCAGTCTTATCGCGACCATAGCTTCCTTGATGACCAATAAGGTTTTTTTTGCTATATTGATCGCTGTTGATTTGGCTGTTGTTCTGCTCATCCCCCACTACCTTTATGATTTGTCAGCAGTACCAGCTGGTGTGTTTCTCCTATTGACCTCGGGGTTGTCGTTCTACGGTGCTGCGGCAATCCTCCTTAACGTAATGGCCGGAAAGAGCATTCTGCCGTTGGGAAATCCACTATGGAATCCTAAAAAAATAAGGCTCTAACATTCCGTGTATTGCATAACACCGCTTACTTACGATGCTTTCTTTTACATATGTATTTTTAAAAAAGCCTTGGATAAATATATAATAAAACTTATATACATGTGTTCTTAATATATATTATTAGAGAATGGGGGCAATAGTCTTTTAATAACACATCTCCTCACCACCTCACTAACTACCCCATTCTCTCACTTTTACCATTAAAAACCTGTCTCAGGCAGGAGATATGTTGTTGACTTTTTTATAGTTTTTTAAAAATTCAAAAAAAAAATTATACCCAGTGAAGGGCTGATTTCTCTGATTCGATTGTCTGTGCCCGCTGACAGAGATACAGATGGACCATGGTATGTGTCATACAGAGGTCATAGATCACATCAGAGTTCGTTGGTGCACGTTCGTCACAGACCTCGACAGTAAATGAGATAATGCCTCTTGCGCGATACAACCAGTTTTCCGAACTACCAAGAGTTCCTCCATATAACGGGATGAGGCGGTCCTTTTTTACATACAAATCGTAATTGTTGATTAATGTGATATTTTCACCGACCGAACGGAACAGTGGCTCATCTGGGGTTTTTTTGCTGGTATGCATCCAGGGATACACAACAAACTCACCATAGGAATGATAGGAAAGAGAAATCGAGATGGAATGGCTCTCAACAAACTTTTTTACTGCCTTGGTTTCATTCTCTGAGAAAGAATAGGGTCCACGATAATTGAAGCTGGAATCTGCGAGAATGAACGGAAGGTAATACCGGGCTGGGAAGATGTACGCAAGAAACCAGGGATCATCATAATTACGATTAAGATTGACCCCATAGGAGGTAACGGTTGAACTAAACCCAAATGGCCCATGGTTCGGCGCACAGTTCTTCCGAGTGTTGACTTCGACACCATCAGGGTTGACCATGGGGATAACATAGATTTGTGTGCGTTCCAACGCATCTCGTACCTCGGGTAGACTGCTATTTTCATACTGTTCAACCACATACCGGATGAAAAACAAACACACCTCATAACTGGGTTTTTCATTGCCATGATGCGCCCCCATGAACAGAACACCAGGTTCATCCTCATCCTGACTCACGTTGTCAGATAGCTTTACCATCCAGATATCTCTTCCCTCGTAGGTTTTTCCTAACGAGGTTAGTGACATAATCTCAGAATGATTTACCCTCAGGGAATCCAGTTCATTAGTTAACTCTTCATACGTGTGATAATGGTACTCCTCAAATGAAAGAGAGTCGGACGAGTGGCTATTCAACGCACTGGAAAAAGGAATAAGTAGACAGAAAATACACAATATAGTAATAGGCAGAAATTGTGTAGACCTCGGAAAGGACATATTCTTCATACGATGTATCCCTATATATACTATCAAGACAGAGTATAAATAATTTTTTTAAAAAAGATTTAAATTTGTAAATAAATCTTTGCTAGGACGACAATCGTCGAAACAACAATGAGCAGAGTGATGAACTGTTTTGTTCCTGTGTTCATGTGACGTACCTCATAAGCATTTATGGCCTTCGTTCTTTATATACTGTCAGAATTCGTTTGGGAAAAACCAAATTCAACGCAAATTAGATGCCATACCTTCTTTACCCCTGATACATCACTTTTTAAATAACACCAAAGTATTCACCTTTTAATGAAACCGGTTTTACAAGTAGCATTAGATCTTCTAAATGCAGACAGGGCGCTTGCTATCGCACATGAGGCAGTCAAAGGTGGAGCAGATTGGCTAGAGGCGGGAACCCCATTAATAAAAAGTGAAGGCATGGACATTGTTCGAAAGCTGCGAGAACAATTCCCTGCAAAAACGATTGTCGCAGACATGAAAACTATGGACACTGGTGCCCTAGAGACCGAAATGGCCGCCAAAGCAGGTGCTGATGTGATTTGTCTTCTGGCAGCATCCGATAATGGTACTATTGCGGACGCGGTGAAATCCGCCAGGAAATACGGTGTAAAAATAATGGTCGATCTCATGGGAATCCCTGATCACTCCAAACGAATACAAGCTCTAGAAAAACTTGGGGTCGATTATCTCTGTATCCATGTCGGTATCGATGAACAGATGCAAGGGAAAAAACCACGACAAGTCCTTGCATCACTGGAAAAACAAACGACGCTCCCTATCGCGGTCGCCGGTGGACTTAACAGTGAGACAGTTGCTGAGATGATACAGATAGGAGCAAGCATTATCATTGTCGGTGGTGCTATCACCAAGGCAAAGAATGTTACCGAAGCGACAAAAACCATAAAAAAAGCATTAATTCTGAAGAAAAAAATTAAGACAAATCTTTTTAAAAAATATGATCCTCAACGATTACACCAAGCATTTCTGCTTGTCTCCACCCCAAATATTTCAGATGCGATGCACAAGCAAGGAGCTTTGGAGGGGATTCGATCAATCACCACTGGATTTCATATGGTCGGACGTGCACTGACCGTGCGAACCATTGATGGAGACTGGGCAAAACCCATTGAAGCAATCGATAAAGCAGAACAAGGCACCGTGCTTGTTGTCGATGTGAACAAGGGGAGAACTGCGGTATGGGGGGAACTAGCAACCTGGAGTGCAAAGTGTAAGGGGCTTGCCGGTGTCGTCATCGACGGCGCCGTCCGAGACTACGATGACCTGTTAAAAATCCAGTTCCCAATATTTGCACGATACATCGTCCCGAATGCAGGAGAGCCAAACGGGTTTGGTGAGATTGGGGCTGAGATAACATGTGGGAATCGAACCATCCACACCGGCGATTGGATCATCGGTGATGATTCCGGGGTGGTTGTGGTACCACAGGAGATAGCTCAAGAGATAGCAAACCGGGCACTGGACGTCAAGGAACAGGAAATCAGAATTCGGGAAGAAATAAAGCATGGTGGGTCGCTTGGCAGTGTTTTAAAGCTTAAAAAGTGGGAGAAAAAAGTCGGATGACCAACGTCGTTTTTTTTACTGACCTGCAACACCTCTCAAAGGCGTTCTCTCTGTTTCCCATTCAGAGGTTTACAGGAAAAGAAGTATTGATAAAACTTCATATGGGTGAAAACGGGAACCCGTACTTTATGAAACCAACAGTGGCAAAATCTGTTGTTGATGAATTAAAAAAGATACATGCACGTCCATTTCTTTTTGACACGACGGTTGCCTACCATGGATCACGCTATTTACAATCACAGTATCAAGAGTGTGCGAAGCGACATGGCTTTACCATGAACAACGTTGGATGCGACGTTATCATCGATGACGAAGGCATATCGACGACCATAGAAGGGAGAACCTTCGAGGTCGCTACCCACCTAAAGAAATCCACCCATGTCGTTGCTCTTTCCCATGTGAAAGGTCATATACAATCAGGGATGGGGGGCGCAATCAAGAACTTTGGTATGGGCGGGGTAACAAAACAAACAAAAACAAAAATCCATGACAGCAGCTATCCTGTGTACACGAAAGAGGCATGCATCTTTTGCGGAGCATGCGGGAACGCTTGCCCGTTTAATGCAATCACCGTTTATGAGAACTCTTGGGAATACCATGAGGATCGTTGCTTTGGATGCGATGCATGTGTTGACGTCTGCCAATCGAAAGCGTTGCAGGCGAAAGACGCTGATTTTCAGTTCTTGCTTGCATGTTCCGCAAAGGCATGCGTTCAGGATAAAACGGTGTTGTATCTCAATGAGATGAAACGGATCTCAAAAGGCTGTGATTGCGATCCGAACGCCGGGCCAATCATCTGTCCGGATATCGGTTATCTTCTCAGTGACGATCCTGTTGCGATTGATAAAGCCTCGCTTGACCTTATCGACAAGGTACGGGAAAACGTGTTTTTCAAGGTCAATAAGGTAAATCCGTATAAACAAATCCAATACGGGGAGAAAATAGGGCTAGGATCCGCCTCTTATGAATTAGTAGAGATATGAGGATGTATGTGAGAGATGATGACAAAGAAATTTGTGACCGCGATTAACTGCATGGATGGTCGTGTGCAACTTCCTGTGATCGACTGGATGAAAAAACATCACGCGGCGGATTGTGTGGATATGATAACGGAACCAGGACCTGTGAAGATCTTAGCGGAGAACAAACCAAGAACTTTGATAGAGTCTCTACGCAAGAGGGTAAAAATCTCAGTCAGAAAACATGGTTCAACGTGTATCGCAGTAATTGGTCATTTTGACTGTGCAGGAAATCCAGTGGGAAAAGAAACACAGATAGAACAAATCAAAGCATCGTTGAAAAGAATCCAATCCTGGGGTCTTTCAGTAGAACTGATTGGTCTATGGGTCGATGAACACTGGCAGGTCCATACGATCATCTAGAATTCTTAAAGAAAAAAAAGACGAGGAAGCGATTGAAACAAGAGTATCATCGTTCCTTTGTTTTTTTTTATGCGGTTTTTTGCACGGAGTCCTTGTAGAGGATTGCTAGGACCATGGCGATGAAACACATGATCGCTGCAGGGACAAATGCATAAAGGAAACTCATCTCAGCGTCCTGTACTGCGCCAGCAAGTAGAGGACCAACTATACCACCGATGCCATACGAGGTAAAGATAAAACCGTAGTTCAACCCTAGGTTCTCCGCTCCAAATGAATCTGCACAGGCAGCTGGGAATAACGCGAAGTTCCCACCGAAGTTAAATCCTATCAATGCGGCGACAATATAGAAAGTATACGGGTTTGCCGTCGTATAGAAGAAGACGACCATCATAATTCCTTGGAAGAGGAACATGGAGATGAGTGTTTTGCGTCGTCCGATTCGATCAGAGACCTGACCCCAGATAATCCGTCCTGCGCCATTAAAAATGGGAAGGCAGATTGCTGCGCCAAGCACCGCAAAATCAGCGGCCTGTGTCACGTTGAAGCCATAGGCGGTAAATCCATCGGTCGGGCTTTTCGCGAAGTTTTGGACGTTGCCTATCACCATGAGACCTGCGAGAGCTCCGATGAAAAACATCATCCACAGCAGATAAAATTCTTTCTTTCTGCACATTTCTCGAGGTTTGCAGTTGATGCCGGTTTTTTTGTCTTTTGAGTCACAGGTCGAGGGGTTCCATCCAGAGGGCTTCCATCCAGCTGGCGGGTTCTTCATCACTAACGACCCGAGAAGAACAAGAAGAAGAAATGCAATCCCATACATTAGAAAAGCGTTATTGACATTTTCGATGGTATAGCGTGTGATAAGTCCGTTGAATCCAAGGATGCTTGGTGGGTTCGCAATTAATATCCAGATAAACGCGCCAAAACCAAACCCGGCGACAGCCAAACCGCTGACTAATCCTTTCTTGTCAGGGAACCATTTGACCCCGGTCGCTATTGGAACAACGTACGCTAGCCCAATACCGGTTCCAGCGATACCTCCGATACAAATGAGTTTTGCTATAAAACTTGCACCAGAAAATGCTGCTAGGATGTACCCAAGACCTAACAGGATCCCTCCTAAGAAGGCTACTTTCTTTGGACCGTATTTAAGCTGTAGACGACCGCCGACAATTGTGAAAATCGCAAAGAAAAGCAACCCCATGCTGAAGATGGCTTGGGTCTCGGTTTTCGAAAACGCAAATTCACTGGGTGTAGTCGTGGTACCCTGGAGCGGTGTCGTAAATGCAGACCAAGCATAGATAGCGCCAAGCGCAAGTTGTATAAGGATCCCGCCAACGACAATGATCCACCGGTTCATGACTTTCTTTTCATGTTCATCCTTTGAAACAGCCTCATTTTCAGTCAAAGAAATAACACTCCTAAGCCACCCCTTCAAAGAAAAGATGATTAAATGCCTTTCGATTTATCTCAAAACAAGAAAATAGGCGAAATCATCCTTATAGGAATAGGAAGGAGATACCCGTCAAAACCAGGAAAAGCACAATCAGTATGGCGATGATCTTCACTATCCACCCATGGACTTTCTTTTTATGTATTTTCATGGTTCCTGCCCTTGGATCTCGACATAGAAGTCATCAAATGACAGAATAGTACTGCCTTTTTTGCCTTTCAGGCCTGCAGCGCGTTTTACCTGGATATACCCTGCTTTTAATAATCCTTCTTTTTTCTTTTCTTTCATGCCGGGGATCTCCGAAAGGAAAACATCGCCATCATTGTCGATTTTCGCTATAAGCTCGTCCTGATGGTCCTTAATCCATTGGATTATCTGCGTGCTTTCGATCTTAAAGGTCGGGCCAAGTTTTGCCAATACTGGTTCGACAGCGGTGATGGTCTCCTGGATTTCTGGTTTTCCTGAAATAAACACATGCGATTTTGGATAGCGCAAGGTGGAAAAAATGATGGTGTCACTGGTCTTCAACCTCGTAATTATCTCTGCGGGAGCATAGGTTGCACCTGCTGCTATCGGTGCGTTAAGCGCGATTCCCTGCTCACTTTTCCAGGCTCTTATTTTTGCGATATACTCCTTTACGGTTTCACCTGCTTGTTCTTTTTCTTCATCAATCAGAACTGGCTTAGGCCATACTGAGAGATGAATACTTCTGTCCCCTTCGAGGTCTTTGTAGAAGTCATAATAGATCTGTTCAGTGATGTGTGGGAAGAAGGGTGAAAAGAGCTTGACAACCCCCAATCCAATCGTATACAATGTATATTGAATGCTTTCGACATTCTCTTTGTTATATAAGGATCCTTTGATCATCTCAAGGTAATGGTCCGCAAGCTCATGCCAGAGGAAATATTCGATCTCCTTCATGGCCTGCGAGTAATCAAACATGTCCATTTGCAATGTGCAGGTGTTGACAAGTCTACTATATTTGGTAAGAATCCATTGATCGATATCCTGAATTTTCTTTGGTTTCTGTGGTTTTCCTTCTTTGAGGATAGAGCCAATGAACTGTTGAACGTTCCAAAGTTTCCGTAGCAGTTTTGTCCCCCGGACAACGTCCTTTCGACGGAATGGATTGTCCTCGCCTAACGCGCAGCTTGCCGCGTAGCAACGAAACGAATCAGTCCCATACTCATCGATGACTTTCAATGGGTCAATGACATTGCCAAGGCTGGCATGCATCGGAGTGCCATCCTCGGAGAGAATGAATCCACCCATCATGATGTCTTCAAAGGGTTCTTTATCGGTAAGAAGCGTGCAACGGAGAATCGTGTAGAACGCCCAGGTGCGAATGATGTCATGTGCCTGCGGACGCAGTGACATCGGATAAAGGATCTTGAATTTCTGCTCATCGCGATACCAGAACGTGTTATACAATGGTGAGATGGACGAATCCATCCAGGTGTCAAAGACGTCCTCGCAGCCTTTCAAATTCCCACCGCATTTCGGACAGGTCTCTACCGGTGGTTTGTCTATCGTCGGGTCAACATAGCAATCTTCTATCCGTGCTAGAACCACCTCCTCACAGCGTTCACATTCCCAAAGCGGGATAGGCGTGGCGAAGTACCGCTGTCTACTGATCACCCAGTCCCATTCCAAAGAGTTGACCCAGTCCTCAAGCCGTATTTTCATAAACTTCGGGTACCATTGCATTGCATCGCTTGCATCAAGAACCAGTTGTTTGAACGGGATTGTCTTTAAAAACCATTGTTTGGCATTGATGAACTCCACCGGTGTTTTGCATCGCCAGCAGACCCCAACGTTCTGGTCAAGTGGCTCTTGTTTGAGAAGCACCCCATCATGTTTCATATCCTCGATGATCGTCGTTCGAGCATCCTCGATTTTCATGCCTTTGTATTTCCCAGTGATAGCAGTCATCTTTCCTTCTTCATCGATGCTCATCTCAAGTGGGAGTTTATATTTGAAGACCCAGTTGAGATCTTCTTTGTCACCGACCGTGCAAATCATAACAAGGCCGGTACCAAACTCTGGGTCGACTGCGTCATCCTCGACGATGGTGACCTCTTTGGAGTAGTCTGGAGGGATTTTCACGGTCTGACCCACAAGCCAGGGTGCTCGTTCATCGGTCGGATGCACCGCGACGATCTGGCAGGCTGCAAGCATCTCCGGTCGGGTGGTGGCTATCTCAATGTACGCCCCACGCGCATCCTTTCCAATCCCATGGAACTTCAGAAGATGTTCATCCTGTTGTTTCGTAAAATAGAATTTAATCGTATTGAGTTTTGTTGTCCGGTCGCTGTAGACAACCTCGGCATCGGCCATCGCAGTCATGCAACGAGGACACCAGTTCACCGGGAACTCTCCTTTGTAGATATGACCTTTCTTGAATAGTTCTATGAACGAAATTTGGGTGATTCTTCTATAGTACTCTGCATCGGTCTGATAATAAATCGAGGGATCCATGCTCTCCCCCAGTCTGATGAACTGGTTGGTCATGGTCTGGATGTTCTTTTGTGCGAACTCAGAGCACAGTTTTGTGAATTCATGACGCTCAATGTCCTTTCGGGTTATGTTGAGCTGCCGTTCAACACGTTCCTCGATAGGGATGCCATTGACATCGAAACACAAGGGGAAAAACACGTTGTATCCCTGCATGCGTTTGTATCGAGCAGCAAAATCAATATGTGTGTAATGGACCGCATGACCTGCGTGAAGAGGACCGGAGGCGTACCGTGGGGGAACATCAATGCTATAGGGTTTTTTGGAACTTTCAAAATCGAAATGATAGATGTTCGTTTCTTGCCATTTTTTTTGCCATTTCTCTTCAAAGGCTTTCTGATCATAATCGGTCATAGCGATATCCTCATAGGGAGCAGGTTTAGAACGCACAGTAGATTTTTCTTTATAAACATTGCTTTCGATTTCAGTGGCAAAATCCAGTATTTTATATCCTCATACAATAATTTTATAATACCTTTTCTATTACCGGTATCGGATGCAACATCACTCTACATCGGAGGGATATTTTGCCAGAAGCAATCGCCTATGAACTAGCAAAAAAACAAAAAGAAATCTCAGTTGCGGAATTCTTTGAAAGAAATAAACATATCCTTGGATTTGGGAATCCGACACGTGCATTAATAACAAGTGTCAAAGAAGCAGTCGATAATGCCTTGGACGCTTGCGAGGAATCAGGTATCCTTCCTGACATTCATGTCCACGTGAAAAATCCTAGTGAAGAAGAATGCATCGTGATTGTTGAAGACAATGGCCCTGGCATCATCAAACAACAGATTCCTCATATTTTTGCTCGATTGCTGTATGGCTCACGGTTCCACGCGATTCGACAGAGCAGAGGACAACAAGGAATCGGCATCTCAGCTGTCGTATTATATGGTCAGTTGACCACGGGGAAACATGCAAAAATCATCTCAAAAATCCAGGAAAATCAGCCTGCGGTACTTGTTGAACTTGCGATTGATACGAATAAGAACCGCGGGGAGGTGCAACATCATGAAATCATGCATTGGGAGAAACCATCAGGGACACGCATTGAGGTCTGTTTGAAAGCAGACTATAAACGAGGGAAACGGTTTGTCTATGAGTATCTCCAATCCACCTCGATTGTCAATCCCCATGCTCATATCACGTTTAAAGAGGCGGATGGCACAGAACATGTCTTTCAGAGGACAGCAGACATTCTCCCGAAAAAAAGCGAGGAAATTAAACCACATCCATATGGCGTCGAACTTGGCACACTGATAAAAATGTCAAAGGAGACCAAAGCGAGGAAACTGGCGTCGTTTTTGAAACATGAGTTCAGCAGCATGGGTGATCGTACGGCTAACGCAGTCTGTGACGAGGCAAAGCTTGATAGGAATCTGAATCCCGCGGACATGAGTCGCGAGCAGTTCCTTGCGTTGCATCATGCGTTCAAACGGGTGAAAATCATGACACCTCCAACAGAATGTCTGTCACCAATTGGGGAGACTTTGATTCGACGGAGCCTGAAAAGTGAGACGCAGCAGATCTCACCGGAGTTTATTTTCACTGCGACGCGGCCAGCGTCCGTATATTCAGGCAATCCGTTTCAGGTGGAAGTCGGGATCGTCTATGGAGGGAATTTACCAAAGGACAAACCCGTCAAGATTCTTCGATTTGCGAATCGCATCCCCTTGCTATATCAACAGGGTGATTGTGCGGTTACCACCGCAATTGCATCGATTGACTGGCGTCGGTATGGCCTAGATCAGCCTTCAGGATCAGGGATTCCAATTGGCCCTGCTATCTTCCTTACTCATATTGCATCCACCCAAATCCCGTATACATCCGAGTCTAAAGAGGCGGTCGCTGATGTTGAGGAGATAGAAAATGAGATTAGACTTGCGTTTCGTGAGGTTGCTAGAAAAGTCCAGATGCATATCAATAAAAAAATTCGACGGGTGAAAACACGGGAGAAATTCGATTTGATTACAAAGATTCTTCCGGAGATAGCAAAAAAATCCGCTCATATGCTCAATAAACCGGTTCCCTCTCTTGAGAAGGTCATCACACAGATTATGGATGTGGTCTGGATTGAGGATGTCGTTGAATATGAGAAGGTTCGAGGTAAACCAGTTCAAACGAAACTAGATACGACAGATCCATCAGGGAAGACCGATACGAAGGGATGGATCGCTAAGAGTACTATCATGGTCGTGAATTATAAAAGTAAGCCGCAGAAGTTCAACTTATATGCTCTGTTTCCGAAGGATGCGGTGGTCGGTGAGGTAAAGCCTAAACCAAGCAAAGTTACTGATAGTTATATTAAATGGAGCTTGGAGAATATCGATCCGACCAAAAAGGTCGATATCTTCTTTGAGCTTGCTGGTCTGAACAAGGGTGATTTTGATGAGAATGACCTGTATGTGCAGAACATCAACCCCAGTTATGTTATTGGGGCGGACAAATGGGAAGGTGAATAGAGGATGGTACGTGATTACTCCGGGGTAATTACCAAGATTGATTCGATTGCTGCAAAGGTGTATGCTGACCTTGAAAAAGCAGAAATTCCTGCGTTGCAGCTTTCGACGCGAACAAAGGCAAACATCAGGTTTGATGATACGCTGAATGTGTGGAAATATGGGAAGAATAAAACAGAGCGAGCGGCAAGCTCGCTTGATGGCGCGTACATGCTGCTCCGGACGATGTATCTGGTTGATTTCATCAAAGACATGATCAAGGAGAAAAAGTCATCAACGTTAAGAGAGACCTATTATATCTCTGAAGGTTGGAATCTTGCGAAATTTAGTAGTCAGAATGAATCAGATCTTCTGGCTGAGGACCTTGAGGTGATCACTGGGTGTATGCGAGAGGATTTTAAGCTTCGGCCGGAGGAGGACGGTGCTCGGGTAATCGGGAATCTTGTTGTCGAGGAGATGACCAGAAATAACACCAAGAAGAAAATTCATTGTCAGGATGATGTTGGGGACGCAGGATATGGGATCCCCTATAACGTGGAGAAGGATAAACTGACATTTAAACAGGTGGATGCAGATTTTATTGTCGCAATTGAAACCGGTGGTATGTTCGATCGATTGGTGGAAAACGGATTTGATACGGATTCCCGTGCGGTCCTCGTGCATCTGAAAGGACAGCCTGCACGATCGACACGACGGTTTATCAAACGATTAAATGAGGAAAAGAAACTCCCTGTTTTAGTGTTCACCGATTGCGACCCATGGAGTTTTCGAATTTTCGGCAGCATCGCGTATGGCGCCATTAAAACTGCACATATCTCTGAGTATCTAGCAACACCATGTGCACAGTTCCTCGGTGTAACGCCATCCGATATCGAGAATTATAAGCTTCCAACCGATTCCTTGACCAATGAGGATATCGCTGCGTTGAAAAGTGAGCTAGATGACCCGCGTTTCCAGGACCAATTCTGGAAACATGAGATAAAACTGCAGCTGAAGATTGGAAAGAAATCAGAGCAACAGGCTTTGGCAAAATACGGGCTTGATTATGTGACTGATACATATCTCCCTGAAAAACTTGTGGAGATGGGGATGTTGAAAAAATAAAGGATTTTACAGCTCCTGTTTTTGTCCCCACAAATCGTTGGGGGGGACTATCTGGTACCGGAGATTGAGAACCCGGTTCTCATCAATCAGGATGTATGTCTTGCTAAAGATGCCTCCTTTGGCATCAGAAGGGATGGTGTACCGGTAGACTCGTTTCCCTTGGATGTATTCCTTTTTTTTTCGTTTTTCCGGACGCAGACGTTTCTCTTTTAAAAGGAGGTACTGACTTAGGAAAATAATCTCAATAACGATAAAAATGCTGAGTAAAACGATAGCAGAGAGGATCCATTGTTCAATGGTTAAAACCGCCCATGTATTGCCAAGTTGGAGAAAATAGACACCTGATACAAGTAATACAATCCAGAGTGAATAAATCAAAGTGATTATGAAAACGTATTTTGATGTTTTAAACAGCTTGTGTTTTTGTTTTTCTTCATCGGAGAGTAGTTCTGTGCTATCCATCTCTTTTTTTACCAGCCCTGTTATGACTCATTATCTATAAAACTTTTTGTTTTTATATTAATTCTGAGCAATATGTTTATTTTTGAGAGAAAGTACATAGCCAGGGGAATATGAAACACCCATTGATATGAGGTGGTGTATGGTGTATTCTTACTTTTTTAAGATAGCGTCACCTTGTCTTTGACCAGCACTGCCGATAGACCATCCTTTTACAATAAAACCAGACAATTTTTCTCTGTTTTCGATCTGGTGCTTGGAATTCTTACTGGATTTTGCATGTGGTGAACAACGCATCTGATGGTGGTTCTGTTCTTGTGTATGATGACTTGGTCATCTACTTCAAGAACTATTGTTATCAACATTTCGATGCATCGTAGGGGTGAAAAGAGGAACACATCTGGTATCAAGGAAGGGGGGACTGTTGGAAAAATGACAGATTCGATGAAAGGAGTCATTTTTATTGTGTATCCCTCTGCAAGCGTGAGGGCTTGTAGCGGATAGATACGTGGTTTTTGATGAATCTTTCAAAACATTTATATGCAGGGACTGACACATATATACATGCTAGTATAATTCTAGCGTTAATGAGGTGGTCAACTCGGAGATAAAAATTGTGGGGGCGGTTTCTGATGAAAGCGCACTCGAAGAAATAGAAAATATTGCGAAAGTCTTTGCCTACGAGCAAAGGATGAAGGATTACACACCTCTGGTGCGTCCATCATATCAAGCAAAAAAAACACAGACAGTCACTGAAAACAAAAACGGGGGGAATGGAAAACCAATTGAGAATTTACAACCACGGATCCCGGTAAAAGGATTGTGTTAGAAGCAAATATCTTCATAATCGGGGTTACCGGAAAGTTTTCTTTGTTTCTTTTTACTGGTATTTTCTTATCTTTCTTGGAGTGTTTCTCCAATTTGTTTAATTGAAAAAGTTTAAATCTGATTACGCTTTCCTTGCGGGCAAAGAGGTATACAATGGTTGAATTTGAGACACTGAAAGCAGAGGAAGTAAAATTTGGTAAAAACAATTTCATCGAAGTTGCACGCAAGAAGGCGGTCGGTGAATCGATATCAAAAGAATTCGTCGCAATTTCCCGCGGATTTTATCAATCTGATGGCACGAAAAAATGGAAATCGTCGATAACACTTCCTGATGAAGAAGATAAACGAAAGCAAATTGCCTCGTTAATTAACGACCTATAACACCTAAGACGTAGGTTCCATTGCAACTCCCAGCTGAGTAAAACCAACTCCTCGGTGAGTTGTTTGTTTTTTTTTATAAAGACCGTACCGTTTATTTGTATCGAACGAAAAATTCTTCGTTTTGCCAGAGGGAAACATCAGGTTTTTTCCTGAAATAATAGATCTGTTTTGGTTTGAGTATCAGTTTTCCCATCCGCGGGTGAACAGGCTGTGGTTTTTTCCGTGGTTCTTTGTGTGAAGCTTCGAAGAACTGTGGGAGTCTTTTGTAAAAAAACATTTTCACCAAATACTTTGCAGAGAGGAGTGCAAGCAGGACGTAGTTGCAGAGAAGGATAACTCCGATAGTCCATCCGGTTGTTAAAATTCCCTGAGAGATATGATGTTGTTGGTAATACAAGGCTAACCCTATCATGGTTACAAACGAGATAGCAACATAAATAAAGTAGGTAACATCCAGTGTTAGGGGTATTGATCTTTGGCTTTTTTTCACAAATCCGTAAAGTTCATAGAGATGCAACAGTAGTAATAAGAACGCAGAGGGCCCGACGAGTAAAGAAAACATAAACAGGGTTTTCTCAAAATCTGTAGAGATTGGTCCAGAGAAAAGATAGGAAAACGTTTGTAAAACAACCGCAACAAGTCCAGATAAGATTAAGGCATCAAAACAATGGTAGAGCTTGAGTTCGTTAAGGTATTGTTTCATATCGTGGAGTTGTCTAGTTATTTTCTCAAATTCTTCGTTTTGGTATTGAATTTTGCCCTCATTCATATTCCCATCGCCTCGTAGGTTGTATCCTAAAGGTGTAATCAATTCAGTACTATAAAAAAATTCAGTACTATAGAAATATTCAATATATCCGATGGTCTGAATACGGATACCTAGGTATACAACTGTTAGACAATAGTGAGTTTTTTGGGCATGGAAAAACTGATTGGAACGAAGGAATACCTCTTTGTCGGTTTGAGATGAAAAATCCATAGATTTATTAAGGAGCGTTACTATTGAACCGCTACGTATGGAAATTTAGGGGATATCTTATATGAAGAAATTGTCCATCATGATCAGCGTTTGTCTTATTTTGATTAGTATGCCTCTTGTGTATGGTGATTGTGGTTGTGAACGGCTAGCAGTCGATGATTCGCCTGTGCAGGCCAATCAACCGTGGATCTCTGATGTTGATATCGCAGAATTACAGCAACGCGCAATCAACGAAGGGTGGACGTTTTCTGTTGGGCAAAACCCTGCGACACAACAACCAGTGTCGTATCTGTGTGGGCTTGTTGAACCTGAGAACTGGTGGGTAGATGCCTCGTTTGACCCGTGTGTCCCAACAAGTGTGTTACCTCCTCGTTTTGACTGGCGTGAGCTTGGGGGGTGTACACCGATACGGAACCAAGGAGGGTGTGGGAGCTGCTGGGCGTTTGGCACTATCGCGCCGCTTGAATGTAACATCCTCATACAAGACCATAAAGAAGTGGATCTGTCAGAACAGTGGCTGGTCAGTTGTAATACCAACGGATGGGGCTGTAACGGGGGATGGTGGGCACATGATTACCTACAATGGAAGATGGATCGATTCAATGGTACTGGCGCGGTCTTGGAAAAAGAGTTCCCTTATCAGGCAGCGGACCTTACCTGTGATGGTCCGTATGATCATCCGTATTTGATTGATTCCTGGCATTTCGTTGGTTTTCCTCATGGCGTTGCCGACACGGAGTCCATGAAGCAGGCAATTATGACGTATGGTCCGGTGTCTGTGGCATGTGCAGTCACCAAAGCGTTTGGAGCGTATACAGGAGGGGTGTTTAATGAAGACGATGCGCAGGCACAGATCAACCATGCGGTCGCCTTAGTCGGTTGGGATGACAGTCAGGGGGAAAACGGTGTATGGTTCCTGCGGAACTCCTGGGGCCCGGGGTGGGGGGAGGACGGGTATATGCGTATCGAATACGGTGTATGCAAGGTTGGATATGCTGCATGTTATGTGAACTACCCGGTGAAAACAATGGTTGAAATACGAGGTGGTTTGCTTGGGATACGTGTTGGGTTACGAAACGTGGGCAACTCAGCAACAACAGGAATCTACTGCAATATCACCATGAACGGTGGGATTCTTGGAACTATCAATACAGTCGTAGAGGATACGATAGACTGCGTGGAACCGGGGACTATAGTGTACGAAAGACTGCCGTATCTCGGATTTGGTCCTGTCAGCATTACGGTGCGGGTGGAACCAGAGAACGCAGGAAAAACAGCAAGATATGCAGAAGGATACTTATGCGGGTTGCCTTTGTTTGTGCTACGAAACTAATAAATACCTCCTCTAATTCCCTCAGATATATTTTTAAACTCATGGTTGAATATTCGTTGGGCACGGGGTCGGCATGAAGAAAGAAAACTGCCCGTTCTGTGGACATCGCTGGATTCGTAAATCATCTGAGTCGATGATAGAATGCCCAAATTGTCGAACAGAGTATTTCATCCATTCGAAACGAGAGGAACAAGACGAGATGGACATTGAAGAAGACGAAGAGACTCTCGCTGATGAATTTGAGGAAAGGAATATCTGAAGGTTTTGGGTAGCTTCTTTTGCACGTTTGTATGATAGGTAGTACATCAATTTTAAAAACAGTGTGTTGTTACCGGTTTTTATGGCGGATCTGCTCTTTGAAGAAAGCTCATTGGTTCTTACAGGGATTTTTATCACGTTTCTGTCTAGTTTCTTATACACGATTAATGCCCAAGGGTTTGTCGCTCGTGGGAAGTATCGGAAGAAGGAAGAAGCGATTTTTATCTTTCTTGGTGCAACTGTTTTTTTAGGATTGGTGACCCCTCTGATCCATGAGGTCTCAAAATTAACGATAATTCTGGTGCCGGTCCCCTCCATTTTCGGTATCGTCCTTATCGGAACGAATTTTGTTTTGCATTATAGTATACCGAGCTGGAAGCAGACGTCTACAAAATCAGTTCTTATTTACCTTCTTGGCGTCTTTTTGGTCGTCTTAGGTTACTTAATAAGTATTTACCTGTAGCTGAAATGAGTTTTACTGGTATTTTCTTTTTTTGTCGATGAAAGTGGTATTAGGTCTGTAGAACAGATGCCGTACGATATATTAATAGTATAATTTATATACTATGTTTTATATAATATTATACATGAATAGTAAATTAAACAACAAGGTGACACTATGGACCCCCTACTACAATTTATTTTTGGATTAATCCTTGCAATTATTCTTCATGAACTGACCCATCTGCTTACCATGATCTATTACAAGATCCCGTTTAAGGCAATTGTATTGACCAAATGGTCAGCCATTGGATTTCTTGTGGATAACGAATCGTATGTGGAAGACAACAAAAAATTAGTGTTTTTGTATTTTTCACCACTCATCTGGTGTCTTGTCTATTTCATCAACCCAAACGAACCATTTTTCCTGATGTTCCCGATCGTCAACATATTCGGAGGCATGGGGGATTTCTACAGCTTTTTTAGGCTTATCATCATCCCACCAGAAAAAAGAATAGAGCTAGCAAACAGCAGCGATGATAAGGTTCTTAAAAAAATCATCTGGAGAAAAGACATCACTATAAAAAATAAACTATAAAATGAGAAATAATTATCTCTTTTGCTTTATTTAATATCGGTAAATACAGACATATCGTATATCGAAAGCATTAACGATTCCTTTTGTATCATACCAATTTTGAAGAAAAATTTAAATGAATAATATCGATAAACTAATCGAAGGGATTCTTATATGCGAACAATCGTCTTTGCCATCATATTTTCATTATTCTTTCTGCCTATCGGGTTTAGTTATAATATAGATGTTGACCTTCCAACAACATATCAAAAGACCAACCTAGAAACCGCAACAAGCAACAATCCTGCTCCCTCCCTCTGCTTAAAAACAACCTACATGGTCCCAATGCGTGATGGAATCAGCCTTGCCACCGATATCTATCGACCAATTGTCCGTTCATCACCTAAAGCGACGCTGTTGCTTCGAACACCCTACAATAAGGATTACATGTCATCGGTTGGCATTCTAGGAATCCTCCTTGGATGGCCAACCGTCATCCAGGATATGCGTGGTAGGTTTGCATCTGAGGGATATGACACGGTGTTTAGAAACGAAAGCAGAGATGGTGTCGATACCCTTTCGTGGATTATAAATCAATCATGGTCAAATGGCAAAATCGTCACGTTCGGACCTTCTGCTATGGGAATACCCCAATATTGCCTTGCTGGTGAAAACCCACAGCATCTCACCTGTCAGTTCATTCACGTCGCGACCCCAAACCTCTTCAATCATGCAGTTTTTCAAGGAGGAGCCTTTAGGAAAAACCTGGTGGAAGAATGGCTAAGCGACCAGAACAGCTCTCATATGGTCCAGGAAATTTTTGACAATGAGAACTTTACGCTTGGGTACTGGGGAACCGTTACACTGGAAGATAACTGGGAGGACGTAAACGTCCCTGCCATCCATGTCGGCGGATGGTATGACATTTTTAGCCAAGGAACCATTGATGCATACCATGGCTATCAACATTTAGCAGGACCAGGGGCACGAGGGAACTCGAAGCTCATCATGGGGCCATGGACCCACACCGGGTTTTTCAAACGAACGCAAGGGGAGCTGATATACCCAAGAAATTCCTTGGATAGGTTTTCATTACGGATGTTTCGAGACATGGTCCGTTCCTATGTCACAAATGATACAGATCCGTTCTCTCGCTGGCCATCGGTTTCCTACTATGTTATGGGTGACGTCGATGACGCGCGAGCACCTGGGAATGAATGGAGATATGCTGACGATTGGCCGATTGCTGCTAATGAAATAAAATGGTATTTTCATAGTGATGGTCTTTTAATGACAAAACTCCCGTCTTCTCATGATCCTCTCGCCTATTCCTATGATCCAACAAATCCTGTTCCAACAATAGGGGGGAAGAATCTTTTTTTACCGGCAGGTCCCTATGACCAATGTTCTGTGGAAAACCGCTCTGATGTGCTTGTATTTACCAGTCCATTGCTACAACAGCCGTTTGAGGCAACAGGTCCAGTGAAAGCACGGTTATTTGTCTCCTCTGATTGCCCTGATACAGATTTCACGGTGAAACTTACTGACATGTACCCGGATGGACGCTCGATGTTCATTACCGATGGAATCCTGCGGATGCGCAATAGAAACGGACAGGACCACTGGGGTTTCATGCAACCAGGAGTCATCTATGAGGTCGAGGTCGATTTGTGGAGCACGTCATATATCTGGAATGCCGGTCATCGGATCCGCGTCGAAGTCTCATCGTCAAACTACCCGCGGTTTCTCAATAACCCAAACACAGCAGATGGCATTGGAAAGAACACCACCTACAATATTGCAAGAAACATGCTGTATGTTGACGCGACCGCTCCATCGTGCATCATTCTTCCAGAACCCATCTCGAAAAGGGTACCACACATGGCCTCACCCTTTTCTTTCGTACCTGAAGCAAGACTAAATGATCTGTTCTTTTCTCTGCTGTTAACACGTATGAATGGTAGATGAGACAGATACCTTTTTAAGATGGACGGTTGTTATAAAATTATGAAAAGGGGAGTTCTTCAACGAAGAAAAGTGATGACGGTTGCCGTTGTTCTTCTTTTCCTTGTCGTCACATGCGCGCAGGCAACTTGTTCAAACGTGATTCAAATAACCGAAGGAAAGAAAAACGATATGGGTGTTGAGGTACCAGTGGAATTCACTACGTTGCCTGGTTTCTCTCTCATCCAACAAGACAAACGGCAGACCTGTCTTGCAACCCGAGCAGACCCAGTGTACCCTCTCACACCGGATTGGGTCTCTGCTTCACCCCACTACAGCACCGGCGCTGCTCTTCTTGATCTGAACAACGACAACTGGCTTGATCTTGTGGTGTCGGATGGTAATGACATGGCCCAAGGGCATATCAGGGTCTATTTGAACGATGGAAACGGGTATCTGCCTACCACAGCAAGTTGGGAATCCGCTGATGTTGCATATAATGGCCATCTCGATGTCGCTGATGTCAATGGCGATGGCTGGCCTGATGTCGCCGTGTCCTACCTTGGCACTGGCTCATCACTTGGTCCGATCGCTCGATTGTATCTGAATAACAATGGTGTTCTCTCCTCCACTCCCAGTTGGACCTCAACCATCATTGGGAACGCTTTTGGTGTGGATTTTGGTGATATGAACAACGATGGCAGACCGGATTTAGCGATCGCGACCGGCTGGTCCTATAACTCCTATCACTATCATACCTATGTCTACCTGAACATGGGTGGCTCCTATGGATCCTCGCCAAGCTGGCAGTCCGCTGACCAGAACATCTATATGGGCGTCCTCTGGGTTGATGCAGATGACGATGGGTGGTTAGACCTCGCAGGTATCGGAGATGGCTGCCAAACGCAGATTTATAGAAACCTCGGTGGAATGCTTGAGACCACAGCAAGCTGGTATACGACAGATAGCGCTAATCAATTTGGCATTATGCTTACCGCTGGTGATGTCACTGGTGACGGAATCCGTGATTTGTTTGCCACGGATAACACGCAACTTGGTGGAGATGGGTTGTTCAAACAGTATACCGGTCTTTCATCAGGGTTTTTTCAAACCACTCATTCCTGGCAGTACTTTGGAGACTTTGGGTCTGCGGTTGCCCTGGCTGATGTGAATGGTGATAACACCCTTGATCTTGCTACCGGGGCCTGGTGGGAATATACCTTCCTGTTCCTTAATCAGGGGACAGGACTTCCATCGACGCCTACGTGGACCTCCGCGTATGAAACCGTTGTTGAAAAAATCGTGTTCGGAAATATTGGTCCAACATTCTGTGAACAGACCTTTACTCAGCAATTCGCTCCTAGCGGAGGGCGTCGATTGTTTTATCTTCCTCATCGTCAATTCCAGGGAATCGATATGGTGACCTGTGACGGTGTACCCTTATCACCATCGCAGTATACCAGCAGTCGAGATGAAGGCTGGGTGACCATTAGTATTATCCCTATGAACTCTGTTGTGGTTACCTACCGGTATTCCCCTTCGCAGGATATGGTGGTGACCAACTGGGATTCAAACATCGGCAACTATCTCTATTACAATAGGATAATAAACGAAAATATCTCTTGGCCGCAGGGCAAGACGTACACCGGCCCGAACTTGGAGTGCAGCGGCACCCTGAATTGGAATAACGTCGAACCAGGGTCGATGGTTATGGGGAATTTCACGGTGTCAAATTTCGGGGATCCGCAATCGTTGCTGAACTGGGAAATCCAATCATACCCTGAATGGGGGAACTGGAGTTTTATTCCTGCCTCAGGAACCAATCTTCCTGCGGGGGAATCTGTCAACGTTATCGTGAACATTGTCGCACCCAACCAAGAAAATACCAGATTTGAGGGAAATGTCATCATAGGCAACAGCAATTTCGCAGATGACTTCTGTGTGATTCCTGTGACGTTAAAAACACCATGCACCTCCCTTTCTTTTTATCAATGGTACCACAAATGTACTACAGTCCTTGAAAAAATAAATGTTGCTTGTACTCTCTTATCCTTTGTGAGATAGTTTTTGTTCTTAGTGTAGCCATATAATTTTTGTCCGTTAGGTCATATCTACTGCACCAGAGGAACAAAGGGACCCCTTCTCCAGTTAAGTGATCCATTTTTAGTCAGGCATCTTTTATTGGAGACAGACACGACCATAGTTGATTCCAAAGACTATATTCATTTTTTATACAAAACTAAAAAGTTCGTCACGTTAATCCTAACAATTTTAAAAAAAAATTCTTTCATAGAGGGTATTCTACAGAAAAAAATCAGGTATTTAATATCAACTATTCAAAGCAACATACGCCACATAAAAACAATAACTCCTACCACGAGTGTAATCATACCGAAAATAATAGTATTTTTTCGTAATTTTTTTTCATCATCGGTAAGCTCATCCCATGGTTTCTGATGTAATCCTAAAGCTATTTCAATTGCAATGCCAACGGCGGCGCCTATGGGGACTCCTGTGATAAACCCAATGACAAAGTCACTCATTTCATACCTCTATAATTAAAAAAGGAAGACAGAATATATAAGAGTTATTTAGTAATATTTGTACAAAACAGAATAATTACCTCTATTTTTTTTTATGTATAGCCAAAAAATAATCTTCGTTTATTACTTTCTCTTGTTTCAGCCTCCAATCTCTCTAAGTAATTTATTATGATTTGCGTGAGATCCGACAGACCCCAAAAGAGGTGCTCTTGGGACAATTATTTTTTTTAAAAAAAGGTCATGGACCGGACGTTTGCTTGTTTTTAAAAAACCTTCATAAATCTCAGAGAAAACACCTAGGAAATATTTGGAACTATTAGAACGATGTTCTTCCGTACTTGCATCTATTCTTGCTAATCACATATTTTTATGTAGATGAATCTACTAGCAGGGATATGTTTTTATAGATAGAAACGTATAAATTTATTTGAAGAATGCAAAGAAAACATGTGTCGTACGTAACATTATCAAAAATCCAAACAGAATATAAAAACTCTCGGAGAAGTTGGAAGAAAAAATACTACAGAAAAAATATAGTTGTATATAAAAGTGTCAGCCTAGGGATAATCGTCTTATTTGCCTGGGCAGGTATCATTCCATCTACAGTTGCAGTTTTTGGAGAAGAGATTCGTTTTTCGCCTTTTATGTCAGATGACTATATCCAGAATATGATTGACAACGCCTCAGACGGAGACCTCATATTTATCCCAAGCGGTACGTATTATGAACACATAGTCATCGACAAAACAATATCCCTTATCGGTGAGGAAAAAAACACCACGATCATTGATGGTGGGTATGTTGGAACTGTCATTACTATTGTTTCTGATCAGGTGAATGTGAGCGGATTTACGATTAGAAATAGTGACGGGAAGGATAACGCAAGGATTTTTTTCGACCCTTCCTCCACTAGTAGCACTACTAATACCATCATAAGCAATGGATATGGTATTTTTCTTACGACGGACAACAACACGATCTGTAACAATGTTATCACGAACAACGGATACGGAATATTTGCAAGTGGAAGCAATAGCAACACGATTTCAGATAATATCATCACCAGCAACGGACAAGGAATCAATCTAGACCTCTACAACAGTGCTTACAACACCATTATCAATAACACCATCAGAAACAACGCATATGGACTGCTGGCAAGTGGCAGCAACAGCAATACCATATCAGAGAACATCATCATAGGCAACGTACGTTGTCTCGTCCTTGTTGGTGACAGGAATACTATCGCGGGTAACACCATTACAGAAGGGTACAGCGGTCTAGATCTTTCTGGGAACAACAACAGTATCTCCTCTAACACCATCACACACAACGATTATGGGATATACCTCACGTATAGCGATTATAACGATATCATCAATAACGACATCACACACAACCGACTCCATGGAATACGTCTCCATGAATCTGGTCACACCACTATTACAGGTAATACCATCTCACAGAACGAGAACGGGATCGTTCCAACATCGAATTCCCGGGACAACACCATCGCTCATAATAGTATTCTGCAGAATGGTGCCCATGCAGTGTACTTCAATCAATCGTATAATAACACGATTGCTTCCAACACCATACAATTAAATAATAACGGGGTATATCTGGAGAATTCCAGCGGAAACATCATCCTGAAAAATAATTTCCAGGAGAACACGCACGATGCCTTTTTTAACAGATCTATAAAAAATAGATGGAAGCAGAACTATTGGAATAGACCACGAATCCTTCCGAAACTCATTTTTGGTTCAATCCAAACAGACACAAAAGAAGTGCCGTGGTTTAACATTGACTGGCGTCCTGCATTTAGACCGCTTGACAGCTCACGGCGTGTCACATAGCGTTTTTGTCATGTGCTCCTCATAAAAACATTCAATATTAAAAAATGTATTTTCAATTATTACCCGTGCTATGGATGAGTATTGTTATTACATTTTCTCTTTTGTATTACTGTAGATTAACCCAAAAAAAAAAAAATCGGAAATGTTTGACGAGTACTTAGTAAACGACTTGGGAAAAAATATCGGAAAACATCCGGAAAATTTAATTTACAAGGAAGATAAACCGCATAGTCCGTTAGAATGATTCAGTGGGCCTGTTGCTATGTGGACCCATCCAACAGGAGTAAATCTCAGCAACAGAACACGGTTTTTCGACCTGTTGATTTTCCGGACGGTTACATCTATCTCTTTCTTTTTTTTTATTTTTTATAATAACTAATTTTTGGACATAATCAAATTTAATACAATAAATTTTTGATTTATGTACAAATGACCTAAAGACATCTTTTTATATATCAACTAGGATTTTTCAGATAGAGGTAACCAAAATGAATAAAAAAATAATAGGGATAACAATTTGTACGCTATTGATTACGACTGCAACTTTAGTTGCAGGAGAGAACACAAACAACATAACCATAAACCTAGCATCTGACGAAGAGTGGGTACTACACCAAAAACTTCTCTCCTCAGACGGCGAGTATGATGACTGGTTTGGTTTTTCAATAGATATAGATGGAGATTACGCCATCGTAGGCGCAAGATGGGATGATGTTAACGGTGTCATCAACGCCGGCTCAGCATACATCTTCAAATATGATGGCACAAGCTGGGTAGAAGAAGCAAAGTTCTATGCCCCAGATGGATCAGAGGGTGACTGGTTTGGCCACGCAGTCTCAATAAGTGGAGACTATGCCTTCATCTCAGCTGTTAGCGATGAAACCAGTGGAAAATCCTCTGGCTCAATCTACGTTTTCAAACGCGATGGTACAACCTGGACACAGGAACAAAAAATACTCGTACCAATAAGCAGTGGAAACCCAGCTATCGATTTTGGCTGGTCAATTTGCATAGAGGGAGACTATGCACTAGTAGGAGCCATCAATGATAACGACCTAGGTGATTCCTCAGGGTCAACATACGTGTTCAAATACGATGGTTCAACCTGGAATCAAGAACAAAAATTACTCCCAGCAGATGGCAAAACATGGGCCTATTTTGGTTATTGCATATCTATAGATGGCGACTATGCGATCATAGGAGCAAGAGCTGATAATTACATAGGCGCAGCATACATCTACAAACTAGATGGCGCAACCTGGACAGAGGAACAAAAATTGGTTCCCGGAGACGGTGCTACAGGAGACTATTTTGGCAAATCCGTTTCAATGAACGGAGATTACGCAATTATTGGGTCAACCTGTGATGATGACAACGGAGAAGATTCCGGCTCCGCGTATATATTCAAAAACGACGGCAGCAGCTGGATACAGGAAGCAAAAATTATAGCCTCAGATGGAGAACCTGAGGAAGAGTTCGGCTGGGCAGTATCTATAAATGGCGATCATGCAGTAATTGGCGTAAGCTCTGATGACGAAAATGGAATGAATTCCGGTTCCGCGTACATCTTCAAACGCGATGGCGTTGACTGGACAGAGCAAATAAAACTCGTACCATCAGACGGGGGAGACTGGGAGCAGTTCGGTCATGCTGTTTCTATGAAAGAAGACTCTGCTTTTATTTGCGCTGTGTATGATGATGAAAATGGACAGTACTCTGGCTCAACATATGTCTATGAAAGAATTGTTAAAGAGCCAGATTTGGACTGCACAGGTACCCTTAGTTGGGATAATATAGCACCTGAAGCAACAGTAACAGGTAGTATCACAGTTGAAAACATCGGTGATGAGGGTTCTTTACTCGACTGGGAAGTTGAATCATATCCAGAATGGGGTACATGGACATTCAATCCCGAAAGCGGAACAGATCTACAGACCGGAGACTCGGTAACAGTCGAGATCGAAGTCATAGCGCCACCAGATAAAAAAACAGAGTTTACAGGAATTGTAAAGATAACAAACTCAGAGAATCCTGACGATTACTGTGAGATAAACGTAGTTTTAAAGACTCCCAAAGTACTAAGTTATCAGTTCCCACTTTTACAGAAAATACTGGAAAGATTCCCACTACTAAAACACATACTTGGACTATAATAGTCCAAAACCTCTCTTCTATGATAATTCTGTCATGGAAGAGCCTCTTTCTCTTTTTTTCCCCATGACATAATTTCATCGTGTTGCATTCTTTTCTTTCAGTATCTTTATCAATCACCTCTCATTTAATATTTATCGATGGTGAGATCGTTTGACGACACTCTTCTATCCGGGTACAGATCCATCCATCGGAGGGATGGATTAGCCCACTATGGTGAGTCATTAGCT
>Ga0068714_10000682_pt1 | contig 61125 bp, 51 predicted proteins | sample MTBNYHSulfiMetaG_FD_62988 | JGI IMG/M metagenome (GOLD analysis project Ga0068714, IMG submission 62988) | Enrichment culture microbial communities from rom New York Harbor, USA that are MTBE-degrading - MTBE-NYH (New York Harbor Sulfidogenic)... | ecosystem: Environmental > Aquatic > Marine >... | reverse complement strand
CGAGAGACTGCGCTCGATGCTCAGGTGCTCCTGGGCGCTGACCAGGATCTCGCCGGCCAGCACGCGCTTCAGCGCCTCGATGGCCTCAGGCGGGAGCTTGGAGAGGTTGGCCAGGGTCCGTTTCTTGACCTTGCCTCCCTCGCGATAGCCTTCGCGGAGGAGGATGGCCGGCGGCGAGGAGCGGTTGGGCACGATGTCGATGAACATGACAACAGCATAATATCAACGATTAGCTTATGCAAGAGTCTTAGTGTCACAATACATGACAACAATCAGAAACGCAAGAAGACCGCTCAACTTCCCATCCCGTCGCTACTTACATGGAGGAAACCCCTGGTTCACAGCAGGAACTTCCGACTAGGAAGCGGGGCCGTCCCTCCCGAAGAGCTTCTTCACCCGCTCCATGAGCCGGTCACCCAACGCCTGCCGGGCCAGGGCCTTCGTCCTGGCCCGGCGCCGTATGGACGGCATCTCCGCCGCTTCCGCGAGGGGCAATTCCGCCAGGATCGGCAGACCGCCCGCAATGGCCCCGCGGATCCCGCCCCGTAGATCCTCATCGAGACGGACATACCCGACTCCGCAGGCCTCGGCCAGCGCATCCATGGCCGGATTCCGGAGGCGCACGGCATGTTCGCGTCCGAAGTCCCGCTCCTGCTGAAGCCGGATGAGGTTCAGGTACCCGTCGTTGAAGACCAGGACCGTCAAGGGAATCCGCTCGCGGGCCAGCGTCAGAAGCTCCATGCCTGACATGGCCAGGCCGCCGTCGCCGACGACGGCCACCACGTCCCGCTCCGGCGCCGCGAGCTTCGCACCGATGGCGGCCGGAAGCCCAAACCCCATGGACTGGAAATCGGTGGGCATCACCAGCCCGTTGGGCGCCAGGACCCGGAAGTGACGGCGGATCATTACCTGGTGGAGGCCGGAATCGGTGACGACGATGGCGTCCCTGGGGAGCTCCTCCCTTAGGATCTCGATGGCCCCCCGAACGGATCGCGACGGGACTCCCGGGACGGAGGGCTCGGGCGGACCCCCAGCACCTGCGGCGGCGATGCGGGAACGCCACAGGGAGACTCCCTCGAGGCTCCAGGCGGAGTCCGAGACCTCCGGCTCCCCTTCCCGGCCGCTGCGGGAGAGGGCATCCAGAAGCCCCGCAGCCACGGCCTCGACCCGTTCCCGGACCAGCATGGAAGCCGGGTAGTTCGCTCCAAGAGCCTCGGGATCCGTGTTCACGTGCACCAGGCGATCCCGGGCCAGCTTCAGCCGGAAGCCACCCGTTCCGTTGTGACCGAGCTTGCACCCCAGGGCCAGGACGAGGTCCGACGCATCCAGCAGCTCGTTGAGGACGCCGATGCCGCCCCGGTCCGGGTCGAATTCCAGGCAGAGGGGGTGGTCTTCGGGGATCACGCCCCGTGCCGACGGGGTCGTGAAAAAGGGCGCCCCCACCTGCTCCACCAGGCGGCGAACCGGATCCGCACCCCCCATGGCCCCGAGGCCCAGAAAGAAGACGGGCCGGCGGGCGGCGGCGAGGCGAGCGCTCAGGGCGCCCAGGGAGGCCAGCGAGGCCAGGCCACTCACCTGCCTGCCTTCGGCGCCCTCGTCCCTTCCCTTCCCCACCTCCCCACCGAACACGCCCGACGACACCCAAAGGATCACCGGCCCGGGCTCCCCGGCGCGGGCCTCGCGCCAGGCGCGCCCCACGCCGTCCGCGAGCTGCTCCCGGCTGCGGATCTCCACGATTCCCTTCGCCAGGGGCCGTACGATCTCCAGGTGCTCGATCTCCTGGTGCCGAAAGCGCCGTCCCGGTGGAAGGGGCTTGTGGACCACGACATGGAGCAAGGGCACCGAATCCAGGCGGGCTTCCGCCAGCCCCGGCAGCGCATACGTGAATCCGGGGCCCGGTATGGTGACCAGGACCCCGGGCCGACCCGTGACCCGAGCATGCCCCAGGGCCATGAACGAAGCCGACAACTCGCTCGTGGCCAACACGGTCCTGAGTGAGCTCGTCCGTAGCTCATCGAACAGTCCGACGTTCTGGGTGCCGGGGAGCCCGAAGACACAGCGGGCCCCGAGAGCCGCCAAGCAAGCCGACAGGCACTCCGTCCTCCGGTCGCTCACGGCCTGGAAGTCCTTCGGAGCCTTCGCCTGACGAAGTCCCTGCCGAGGGCCCAGAACTCGCTCACGGCCGGCAGAGGATCGTCCCAGCGGAAGACGGGCGTGTCGGCGCCTGGGAGCGACCCCAGGAAGCGGGCGAGGCCCCGGATCCGGCCTGGCGACTCCCGCAGGCATGCGGAGATGTCGTAGTAGGGGTGGCTGAAGCGCTTCCCCACCCGGTATTCCCTCACCTCACTCACCGGCTCACCCAGGGCATCCCGATAGGCCATCTCCACCACGTTCACCCCGCAGTTCGCGGCAAACTCCACGAACCACCAGGGACGGGCGTTGACCTCCAGGATCTTGAAGACTCCGTCCCGCTCGTCCTTCTTGAACTCGGCGCTGAAGATCCCCCGGTAACCCGCACCCTCCAGCAGCCGCATCACGTCGTCCACGGCCTGCTGGGCCTCGATCACGGGAACGCTCACCATGTAGCTGCTGTTCCCGAAGTGGGGAGGGTGCATCCGAAGCCGTCGCCGGACGAACACGGCCGTGACGCAGCCACCGGAGTCCACGAAGCCGTCCACGAAGTAGTGCTCCGACGGAGGCCCGGGGATGTACTCCTGGAGCATGACCTCCAGGCCCGCCTCCCGCACAAGCTCCAGCTTGGCGCCGAGGTCGGAAATCGAAGCCGGGAGGAACGCCTTCACCCCGAAGCGACGGTGGAAGAGCTGGGAGTTGCGGGGCTTGACGAAAAAGCGGTCCAGCGCGCCCAGCCCATCCACCTTCAGGGCGTCGTCCACCAGGAAGGTCCGAGGATGGGGCACCTGGTGTTCATCGAGGAGCTGCGCAAAGAGCCCCTTGTCCAGGAACCGCTCCAATACGGCCAGGGGAGGCAGGGAGGAAGGGTAGCGCTCCTTGATCTCGTCGGGAAGGGACGCCACCTCCCTGGCCCAACGGTCCGAGCAAGGGATGAGCACTGCCGTGTCCTGGGAGAGGTAATTGAGGTACTCCGCGAGACCGGTCAGGATGGGCGGAGACAGCCGATGCCAGCGGCTCCGCCGGTAGAGGAATGGCTCATCCGATACCACCCGAGCGGGAATGCCAGCCCGGGCCAGGCACCGAAGGGCACCCAGCACTGTCACACCAGAGCCGAGGAGGAGGGCTTCCGAAGGTGAAGTCTTCACCTTACCAAGTTCGGACTCCGTGCCTGCGATCACAAGCACGTCACCCAGCCCTTGTCGAGGACCGCAGGGAGCATCTCCACCTCTTTGAGCCACGGAGCGGTGCGGTCCCTGGAGATGCCGCGCCGAACGAGACGGGCCGTGAACGCCACAAGATAACCGGCCAAGGCAGCCTCGATCTGCTCTGGATCCAGCGGTCCGGCGTGCCGCTCCAGGGCCTGGCGCAACGTGCTTGAATGAGGGCCGAATTCCTCCCACGATGCCAACCAAGCGCCCGGTCCGCCGCCACCCGTAGCGCCCACGGATCCGCGGATCAAGTGGAAGACATCGTAGAGAGGCAGGTCGACCTCTCCGCAGGTCTCCAGGTCGAGGATTCGCCAACCTTGCTCCACTCGCAAGATGTTCCTGGGCCAGAAATCGCCATGCTGGGGAATGGACGGGAGATCGACGCTCACCAGTCGCCCACCCAGCGCTGCCGAGGCTTCATGACCCAGGCCGATCTCCTGCAGCGTCGCCAGGTCGAGAGCGATGTTCTCCAGAGCCGTGCTCTTGACCCCTTCCCCGCTTCCGCCGGCCATCTGGATCAAGGCTCCCCAGAACGGGGAGGAAGCGGTCAGGACCGCCCCCACCGTTTCGCTCCACCTGCCCTCGTCCTTCCCCTTCCTCAGGACGACGTCCATCCGCTCTCCACCGAGGAACTCACAGGCCAGGATTCTCATCGGGCCATGAAGGAGAGTCCTGCCTGAAGCCACCACGTGCCGGGCCTCCGGGTGCGATCCCAGGAAGGCGTGGACTCGGGCCTCCCTCCGGAAGGCCTCATTGCCCGCGGGCCTTATCTTCAGATAGTGGCTCGGCTCCCCATCGCGTCCCAGGAGGATCGCATTGAAGCCTCGGTTGGAGACCCGGTCTCCGTCCAGCGCCTGTGTCGCGAGGACGGGTCCGACATTCCGGACGATGAGCAGGTCCGACCAGGAGCGCGGACCTCCACCCAGCTGGTCGTCCAGTTGACCGAGGAGGGATCGTGTGAGAAGCTCAAACCCGGGCAACGATGATCCTCCCGGAGTAGAGGAGCCAGGACATCCGGAGGCACGCCAGAGAGACTCGCAGTCTCCCGGCCTCCCCTTCACGCCATCGAAGGATCTCATGAGCACGAAGGGAAGGCCCATATGCGGGTAGGATATCCCGCGGCTGGGCCAGGGACGGGTCGACGTAGTACTGGCGCACCACCGAGAATCCTGCGGAACGTACCAGACCGGCCAGCCGTGGACCCGCGTAGACCCTCCCGGAATCGAGACGGGGACAGGCCTTCCGAAATCGTCCGAACCACCAACGATTCCACGCGGCGAGGTAGAGGACGCCGGAGGGTTTGAGCACCCGCACGATCTCCCCCAGAGCCCGGGTTGACGGTCGCTTGCCATAGAGCGTGACGAGATCGAAGGTCCGGTCCTGGAATGGGATCCGTGTGGTGGCGGCAGGCCCCCCCCACGACTCCGCCGGCAGTTCCTCGACCCTCCTGAAAAGGGCACGCAGGGCCGGGCCGAGCTTGACGCCAGACCCCGGGATCTCCAGGGCGGCTTCGCCCCCCGGGAGAACTTCAATCCACAGTGGGTTCAGACAGGACTCTTCGGCGGGCTCCGAGTCGATCTGCTCGGGACCCAAGGAGTCACGGGACAGGGGAGTTTCCCTGGCCTGGGCGGTCTTCAAGCCACGTCTCCCCCCGAAAGTGACGGTACTGCTCCGCCCTCAATCGATCCGCCAGCCTTCCAGCCGGAAGAGTGACGTCATGGTAGGTGAGCACGGAGTCCTTAGCCACGTCCCGAAGCAAGTGGCAGCCCAGGACCAAACCCTCCGGCAAGTAGCGCTTCTCGCACATCTCGTCGACGTTGACCGCCTCGCCATACGTCATGTACATACCCGAGTCGTCCAGGACCTCACCGGCCCTGAGATCCCTCTTGGCCACCGCGCACACCTCCACGACCGGGCCTCCCAGGGGCGGGGCCACTGAATCACGGAAGAGGGCCACCCGGGCTATGGCGTTCGGCACCTCGAAATGGACCAGGTGGTAGGGAGTGAAGAACGTGTACAGCGGCCCATCCCCCATCTTGTAGAGGTTGAGATAGCGCTGCTGTCTTGGATCCGGGTGTTCGGCCAGGCAGAAGACCTTCGTCAGAGGCGTCCCCACCACGTAATCCACGATCCCCCCCAGGGCACGCAACTCCGCGATGTCGTAGAGGTCCCCGATCTTCATGACGTCACCGCGGTACTCCAATCCCCGGGACATCCCGCGAGACCTCACCACGAACCCGGTGGCGTTGGCCACGATGGCCTGCTCGAAGCTGATCTTCGAGCCATCGGCGAAGCTCGTTACCATGGCGGGGTTTTGCCCCCAGGTCTCGGCGAAGCCCTTCTGGGTCGTGGGATTTCGATAGGGATCCTGGAGGCCTTTCACGTTGCCCACCACCCTGGGGATCAGGCCCAACCCCCGAACCCAGCGAACCAGGTTCATCTGGACGCCCGGCTCGTCCCCCTCGCAAGCCGACATGATGACGCCATGCCTCTTCGCATATACCTGGAGGATGGGCCCAAGAGTGGCGTCGAGCTCCGCGTTCATGAGCACGACGTCCTTCCCGTGCTCGAAGGCCTCGACAACGACCTTGGCGCCGAACTCCACCGAACCGGTCACCTCCACCAACACATCGATCTGCCCGGATCGGGCCAGTAGCAACGCTTCCTCGGTGACCACCGGCTTCCCTAGCCGGATCGCATCCTCCAGTCGGTCCTGGGTCGCCGCCTCAACGACCTCGTGGAACCCGGCATAACGATAGACGTGGTGGCCCCGCTCCAGGTGCCGGTTCTGCACGGCCACCAGGCGCATGCCCGGAACCGAGTTCACCATCTGGTTCGTGAGCCCCTGCCCCATGAAACCCGCGCCGATCATCCCCACCCGGATGGGATTTCCTTCGGCTTCCCGTGATTTCAAGGCATGGTCCACAAGGATCATGGCGCGGCTCCTCTCCGGTCAGGCACTCATGCGCCGCTTCAGCTCGGGCTCAATCTCGTCCAGAAGCCCCCACCGCCGATCCTTCTCCGACATCACCGAGACCGGAAGTGGCCATTCCAGGCCCAGCCTCGGATCGTCGAAGAGGAGCCCCCCTTCGGACCCGGGCGCGTAGAACTCACCCACCTGGTAGCTCGTTTCGGTCTCGTCGCGAAGGACCTGGTACCCATGGGCGAAGCGCTCGGGCACGAACAACGCCAGATAGTTGTCCTCGCTCAACTCCACCGCCACGTGCTGCAGGTAGGTGGAGCTTTCCGGCCTCAGGTCCACGATGATGTCGAGGATTGCACCCCGGGTACACCGGACGAGCTTCGTCTCGGCTGCGGGTGGATACTGGAAGTGCATCCCCCGGAGGGTGCCCCTCGTGTGGTTGAAAGCGAGATTCGCCTGGGCGATGACGGGCTTCAGGCCATGTGCCCCGAACTCCCGCTGGCAGAAGGTCCGAGCGAAGAAGCCGCGGGGATCCTCCCGGGCCTCGATCTGAATAAGGTAGGCACCCTGCAGCTTCGTTTCGAGGAAGATCATGTCCTACCTGCCCTCCCGGATGGGACGAGGGCCAGGATATCATCCACTATCCTGGATCGGTTCCACCAACCGAAGCGGAAGAGGAAACGGAACGCCTCGGCCCTCTGAGATGGCGAGAGTCCCTCGAGAAGGCCGGCTCTGAGATACCCGAGGTAGATTCGCAAGAAGGGCAGCCGGACCCGGGAGGACCTACTGTAGAAGGAGGTCCTGCGCGCCTCCGGTGACAGGTCGGCCATGTGGGTACCTCCGGCGATGCGCCGAAGGAACAAGTACTCGGGCACCAAGCTCCACTCTCCCATGAGGGCCAACTCCGCCATCAGTGGGTGGTCACCCCCCTCGTAGTTGCGCTCCAGCCCAGTCCGCCGCAAGGCCGCGCTTCGGACGAGACCCTGATGGGCGTTGTTCAAGGTGCCGGATGTCACCACCCTTCGAAACCGGCCCACCGGCGTCGGTTGGCGAAGCTCGAAGTCCCCGTCGTACTCATCCTGGATCTGCCCCTGGCCGTCTATGAAGGCTGTGCGCGTGTAAGAGAGCACGACCCCAGGATCATCGCGCAGGACCGCCTCGCACCGCTCCAGGTAAGTCGTGTGGCAGATATCGTTTGCGGATGCCCACTTGAAGTAGATGCCCCGAGCCTTGCGGAAAACGAAGTTCCAATTCGCGGGTCCGCCGATGTTCTCGGCCTGATGAAAGACACGCACCCGGTCATCGGCAGCGGCAAACTCACGGCATATTTCGGGTGTCCGGTCCGTAGACGCGTTGTCCGAGATGATGAGCTCGATGTCCCGGAAAGACTGGTCCAACAAGGACCCGATGGCAGCGGCCAGGTACGGGCCTCCGTTCCTGACCGGCATACCGATGCTGACCGTAGGCACAGAGTCCATTGAAGCATCTTCCTGGCTCGCGGCCATCAGCTCAGGATCGGGGGCCCGCAGGCCTCCACACTTCCCACGGGCGCGTGCCGGAATCGTTCAGGTCGTCCAGACGCTTCTTGTCCTTTGCCGTGTCCATGGGGACCCAGAATCCATCATATTCGTGGGCGAGAAGCTGTCGTTCAGGAATCAGGCGCTGGAAGGGCTCCAGGACCAGATCCTCCCCTTCCCGGATATGGTCGAAGATCTCCTTGCGAAAGACAAAGAAACCACCGTTCACCCGGATCCGGGCCTGTGCGATGCCCTGGATGGCCGTCACCTCCCCGTCCCCGTTTGTCGTGACGAAGTGATAGCTGAGATTGGGGCGAACCGAAAGGAAGCTGGCGATTCGGTCGAGCTTCCGGAGATGCTCGATCTGGTCCGGGAGATGATGATCGGTGACCGCGTCGCTGTAATTGGCCAGGAACTCGTCCTCACCCTCGAGGTGATTCCTGACGGCCATCAGCCTCTCCCCGACATTCGTGTTGAGACCGGTGTCCACGAAGGTGATGCGCCAATCCTCGATGTCGCTCTGGAGGAGTTCCCTCGTCCGACCTCCATTCCGCAGGACGAAGTCGTTCGAGAGACACTCCTCGTAGTTCAGAAAGAAGCTCTTGATGGCGTCTCCCCGGTACCCGAGGCACAAGATGAAGTCGTTGTGGCCGAAATGGGCATAGTACTTCATGATGTGCCAGAGGATGGGCCGGGCACCGATGGGTACCATGGGTTTGGGCACGTTGTCGGCATATTCCCGAAGTCGCATGCCCAGACCGCCGCAGAAGAGAACGACTTTCATGGACCAGTCTCACATCATGGGCGCTGAAGCGCCGATCCAGTCCGCGTTACCCCGTCCGGGAACCGTCGCATCCAACCGCGAACGCCCGTTCCAACGGAGGTCCTCGCCGACCAGGCCCTCCTTCACGAGCATGCGCAGATGCTCAAGCCGGATGAAGCGGGGGCCGAAGAAGTCCCTCTCCGTGAGGTCTGTACGACTCAATGCGGAAAACACCTGGCGAATCCCTTCGGGCACGGTCCACCGCGGCCTGAAGGAAGGAAGGGTCGAGGTGAGTTTTCCGCCGTCGACCCTGTAGCTTCTGGGATCTGCTTCTCCACTGCCTCCAGCGAACGTCACTCGGCACCCCGGAACGCACTCGGCAACCATCTCGGCCACGTCCCTGATCTGGTAGTTCTCCCCCGCCGGCGCCACGTTGAATGCCTGGGCATGCACCAGGTGCCGCGGAGCTTCGAGAACGGACAGGAAGGCCCTTGACATGTCCTCAACGTGGAGGAGGGGGCGCCAGGACCTTCCATCGCTCAGGAGCCGAACCTCGCCTCTGGTCAAGGCAGATCCCACGAGGTTGTTCACCACCACGTCCCCCCTCAGCTTCGGTGACATGCCGTAGGCGGTGGCCGCCCGGAGGAATGTGGGGCTGAAGGAATCATCTGCGAGACAGGACAGGGCCGTCTCCACCGCCACCTTGGAGGTGCCGTAGGGTGTCAGGGGTTTCAGCGGAGCGTCCTCTGCAACCCTCTCCGCGCCTGCGGAGCCATAGAGGCTGCAGGAAGACGCGAACACGAACCTCGAAACCCCTGCCGTCTTCGCATACGAGGCCAAGCGAACGGACGCCCGCTGGTTGATGGCATGGGTAAGCTCAGGATCCAGATCTCCCAGGGGATCGTTGGAGAGAGCGGCAAGGTGCAGTACCGCGTCGAATCCCGCCAAGGTGTTGAGAGGGATATCGCGGAGGTCGGCCCTCCACTCCGCCGGACCCCGACCCTGCGGGCGGGCGCGCAGGCCGCACGTCTCGAAGAAGAAGGTGTCGACCCCGACAGCCTCATGGCCCGCCTTCTCCAACACCGCCATGAGTACGGTGCCCACGTACCCGTCATGCCCAGTGACCAGGACTCTCACAACAATGCCCACCTCTCCAGACTGTGGGAGCGGAAACTACCTTCACAGGCACCGTCATCGCAGGTTCCGTGCCTGCCCGGGATCAGGCGAATCGGCGGATTCGGAGGCACTCATCGTTGCATGACGTCCACGGGCCACCCCACCCCGACCCTGCCAGGGCCACGGGCCCGAGCTGGCAGGCGCTCAGAGCAGCTCCAGCTTCCTGGCATGGAACGCCTCGGCAAATCCTTCTTTAGCCCTGCACTCATTTCCCCGCAGCCGCATCAGCCCGAAGAAGGTGTCGGCAGTGAACCAGGACTTCCCTCTCTGGCTCACGAAGGTGGACAGGATCTCCTCCACCTTCTCTTCGGCCGCCGCACGGGACAGGGGCACGAAGCCGTTCGGGATACCCAGGTCCCCATCCCACTTGGGAACCTCGTATTCCAGGATCGTGTGGTCCCTCCAGCTGTTCCAAGTGAGATCCGAAACCATCCTGTGGTCCTGGTGCCGGTCGAAGCGGTAATGGGTGAAGATGAGGTCGGGAGAAATGCGTGCCTTGAGGTCCTCGAAGAACTCCTTGATGGCCGCTCCCTCAAAGGGGAAGAAGCCGTCGCGGAAACCCCTGACCACCACCTCCCCCCCAGCGGCATCGGCCCTGAACCGCTCCGCCCCCCGCAGAGCTTCCTCGGCCCTGGGACCGGCCGCACCGAGAACGACCCAATGGACCCGGGTACCAGGATGCTCGCGGCAGATCCGAAACAGGGTTCCGCCGCAGCCGATCTCGATATCGTCGGGGTGGGCTCCAAGGCAGAGCAGTTCAGGGCCCTCCCCCCCCTCACCCAGCATCCCGTACCGGCGCATCGCTTCGACCCCGTGGTGGTTTGAGGGCGCCCGTGATCCAATCCCGCAACCCGCGGGACAGATCCACGGAACGGTAGAGGGTTGCGATCCTCCGGCTCCGGACAATGTGCACAGCGCCCACTTCCGAAACAGCCCCGCCGAAGTGCTTCCGGTAGTCCCCCTCCCCTCCCTTTCCGGCCAGAAAGTCAAAATACCGGATGCCATCGTCGCAACAACGCTCGATCATGAAGCCCAGGTGAAGGTAGCCTGGCGACACGTTCCCGGGTGCATCGCCGCTCAAGCCCATCTGGATGCCGTATTCGCAGTCCCCTGTACGGAGGTTCAAGGCCGCCGCCAGGGACCTTCCGCCCGCCGCAAGATAGCTCAACGACAGGGAGCCATCGACTAGACCCTCTTGCGCGAGCGTGCGGTAGAGCCGTCCCCGGAGGCCCGACAAGGCCGAAACACCCCATCTCTCAGAGTGTAGCCGGTCCAGCACCGCAAGGCACTCCTCGAAGTTGCCCGAGCTCGCCACTACGAACTCCACCGATCCGATCTTGGCGAGCCGCCTCCGGCCGTTGTACAGGCGGAGCCTCGTCTTGGCGCCCAATGCATCGAGAAAGGCCGGGAAACCATCCTTCAGGTCAAGCCTGTAAGCCGTCAGATAATCCGGCGGCCGGACATAGGCGCTCGACGAGCGAGCTTCGACCTCAACGACGGATCGCCAGGTATCGCCTTCTACTGGGACGAACGAGAGGCAGAGGTCGTCCCAACACGGTTCCCTGAATACGGACCGGGCGAGAAGCTCTGCCACCTCCGGCATTCTGCACCGGTCAACGAGAAAGGTCACGTGCTCCGTCAGAGCCGCCCCCTTCTCCCTCACCAGGTTCCCCAGGGGCTCAAGCCTGGTACCCAAGACACCTCCCCGGTGCCGAACGGGCCTCACCGTCATGGGAGCCAAGCCCAAGACTCGCCCGTCCTCTGCCTCCGCAGAAAACACCTTGAGGCTTAGCCCGAAGGGTTCCTTGTGAAGCTCCCACCAGGTCGTCAGCCACTCCCAGGACATGAAGAGAGGATCGGCTCCGCTGCGGGCGAGGAGGCCCCGGTAGTCCTCCTCCCGAGCAAGGAACTCCTCCTCGGTCCAGATCCGGAGACGGATGCCTTCCTCCGCCTCGGAGAAGGCTGCGCGGCTTCCAGCAAGGGAGGGCCCGTCAGGGAGACGGCTCATGCGCCCTCCGGCCCCAGAGCCGCCGGTACTCTCTCAGCTTCCCCAGCCAGTGGAAGAAACCGAGCTTGCCGTCGAGGCGGCGATGCCCTTCCCGGGCGACCAACCCGGCAAGCCACTCGAACGCGTGGGCGCCCACCTCCCGGAATACGAACCTGGGCATTCCCAGCACCGAGGGCGAGGACGGAAGGCCCTGCAACCGCGCGACCCCACGCCCGGAACGGAAAGCCCGCCCGGCCAGCCACGACTCTTCCATCTGCTCCGGCCGGATCTGGTGACGGACGATGGCACGGGGCAGGTACACTCCTTTGTGCCCGTTCCGGGAGAGCCTCACCGCCAACTCCAACTCGCTTCCCATGGCATATTGGCCTGCCGTCGGCCCGATACTCGTATCGAAGCGAAGCCCCTCCCGGAAGGGCACAGCCCGGATGGCAAGGTTGGGACCCCACATCCTTTCAGGTTGGATGTACCCTTCGTCTTCACCCCACGCCGTCACCATGTAGGCACTGCGGAGCAGATCGGTCCGTAGCTCCAGCGGCTCGTATCCCGGGGGCCAACTCGGCAGGATCCTCCCGGTGAACATGGTGGCCTCCGGCCAACGACTGACCCCGGACCAGATCTCCGTGAGCCAGTCGGGAGCAGGCAGTGCGTCGTCATCGGAAAAGACGTACAACTCCCCCTCGGCCTCTTCGAGCCCCACGTTCCGGGCGAAGTTCTGTTCCCGCCGGGTCTCCACCAGGAACTCCAGGGGGAGGCCCCCGCCGAACTCCTCCGCCAGCTCCCTGGCATGGGCTTCCCCGGCGTTGTCCACAAGAACCAGCTTCCACCGGAGGTCCCCGGAGTCCACGCGGCGGTAGGCCTCCAGGGTCCTCCGCAGGATCTCCGGCCTTCGATAGGTGATGACGATGACGGTCAGGTCCTTCATGGGCCGGGCTCCGGGGAGGTGAGTCTCCCCCGACCGCGCCGCATGTTCCGTGCCCGGGGTGTAGGGTGGGGCCCAAGAATCATGAGCTGCCCGGAGATTCCTCCGCGATCTTCCTCCGCGTGGGCTCCCAGGAGCAGCTGGCGTCCCCCCGGAGAAGGTGGATGAGGGCGATCATGGCTGCCAGATTTCCAGCCACCAGAAAGGCTGGGACGGCAAGAATTCTGGGAACGGGAAACCGTTCCGGGAACGCCCATCCAGCCAGGGCCAGAGCGAGGAGCACTAGGCCGCCGACGAAGAGCGCCATGGCCCATGAATGGTGAGGTGAAAGTAGCCCAAGAGCCAGGAAGACCAAGAGGGCGACCCACGGCAGGGCCCAACGACACAGCTTGTGACTGATGAGCATCCAGCTGAACAGGCCGTAGCGGAGGGGGTTCAGGATGCTAGAGTGAAAGGTCAGAGTGTCCATACCCCTGGTGATGGTCCGGACCTTGCGCCGAAATTCGCTCTTCAGAGACCCCGTGCGGGGGACCACGCATACTGCCTCCGGCACGGATACGGCCCGATAGCCTCTCTCCCTGGCGACAAGGGCCGAAGCGAAATCCCGGCTGAGGGATTCGGGGATAGGGATGGAATGCAGCTCCCGCCGGATGGCGTAGAGAGACCCGGACGCACCCACGATGCCCCAGACACGCGTTTCCAGATCTCGCACCGCCATTTCGTACCCCACATACCCCGATTCTCCCACGTTGCTGTGGCTCCCGGTGGCGCCGACGCTGACATCCCTTCCCGACGCGACACCAACCTCGGGATCCCGAAGCGCGGCCACGAGGTGACGGAGGGCCCCGGACGCGAGACGAATGGAGGCGTCCGTATTCACGATGATCTCCCCCCGGAGGCGCGCGGCCGCCGCGTTCTCGGCCCTGGTCTTTCCCCCCCGCTCCGACATCCGGAGAAGCTCCACGCCGTCGCCGGCGAACGACCGGACGATGTCGTCCGTTCGATCCGTTGAGGCGTCGGAGAGGATGAGGATCTGGAGCCTGTCCTGGGGATAGTCCAGAGCGAGAAGGCTCCGGATCAGTCCCTCGATCTGTTCCTCTTCATTGTAGGCCGGCACCGACAGGCTAACCAGAGGCCATTCCGGGGGATCTGCCTGCTCACCCCCAGGGCGCTGCCGGAAGAACCCCAGAACCCACAGGATTAGGGGGTACCCGGCGTAGGTGTAGAAGAGGAACACCAATCCGGCCAGAACGATAGCCACGCCAATGGCATGATGACCGATCATGGCCGCACCGAACCATATACATCAAGGTAACGATCCACCCAGGGGCCCACGGAGAACTCCCGCTCTGATCGGATGCGGGCTCGGGCAGCCCGGGCCCTCGCCTCCCCCGGGTTCGAGAGCACGGTTCGCAACGCTTCGGCCATGGCACCATCTTCCTCGGTGTGAACCAGGATCGCCTCCTCGACGGAGAGCAGCTCGGGCACACCACCCACGGCCCTGGTGACGATGGGAGTCCCGGCAGCCATGGCCTCCAGGAGGACCATAGGGGTACCTTCGGTCCGGGAGCTCAGCGTGAAGGCGTCGAATGCCTTCATGACCCGGAAGGCGTCCGGAACGACCCCCGGCCACCTCACCCGGTCTCCCAGACCGAGGCCCGCAGCCAAATCCTGGAGTGTGTCGCGCATGCGCCCGTTACCGATCATGACCAGAACCGCTGATGGATCCTCCAGCAAGGAGAAGGCCCTCACCATGAGCTCCGGGGCCTTTTCGGGGGTCAGCCTGCCGATCCAGCCCACTACCGGCTCGTCAGGATCCAAATCCAACTCAATTCGTGCCGCTTCTCGACTCAACAAGGGAAGGCCGGGAGCCCATGCGTTCCGGAGCAGGTGGATCCGCGCCGCGGGAACGCCCGATTCAGCCAGCTCCCCCGCGAGCCGGCTCGACACCGCAACCACCGCCTGGAACTCCCGAAACGCCCTTCTCTGGAGCGACTCGTAGATCCGGTTCCTGATGCCGCCTCCTGTAAACCCGTGAACCGTCGTCACCGTCGGGATGCCCATCTTCCGGGCAACAGGAGCGTCCAGCACGTCGGGGCGGTACCCGTGAGTGTGGACCACGCTGGGGCGCCAGGCACCCAGCAGCTCTTCCACCGCCTTCCGCTCTGAAAGATACCTTCGACCCTGGATGAGCAACGGGCGGACCTCCACACCTTGGTCCTCGAGTCCAACGCACCATGCCCCACCCTGCCACCGTTCCTCCACGAGGACAGCCACCATGACCCGCGTGCCTCGCCGGGCCTGGCCTCCCGCCAGCGTCGCCACAACCGTTTCCAACCCACCGAAATGGGCGGGAGCCAGAACGTGCAGGATCCGTACCGGCTCAGGCATGTTGGCCCGGGGCGAAGGTTCCCATGAACGCGTCCCCTAGGAGCCCAGAGTCCGAAGCCACGCTCCCACCTCGGTCACAAACGGTCGCGGGTCCGACAGTTTCAGGATTTCCAAACGTACTCCGGGACGGAAATCACCCAGAAACTCGAGGATCGCCCTCCCCCTTCCCGGAAAAGAGCGCGGCACCTTGAGAGCCTCCCGGGATCGCACCATCCGCAGAAGCAACTGGTCCAGGTCGCCCAGCAACCAGCGGGTCCTCACGCCCGGCCTGCCCGTCACGGGCTCCGACGGAGGATCACCCCGGGAGCACTGAAGGAGCAAGGCCGGAAAGTCGACACCGGCATCCGCGGCCATCTGCAGGGAGCCCCAGAACCGGCCGTTGATCTCCATGAGCCAGCTCCGGCCCAATACGGGATCCACCCTGTACTCCACCATGGCCACTCCCCTGTCCCAGCCCAACTCCTCCAGCAAGGCGCGGGACTGTCGAAGAAGACCGGCCTCGACGACGGTGCTCTCCCGAACGACGCTGACTCCGCCCGAGGGAGGCTTCTCCCGGATGCGCCGGTGGCCCACCACCCCACGGAGGACCCCATCCCACACCAGGAGGAAGACGCCTGCTCCTTCCCCTCCCACCCGCTCCTGCACCAGGACGGGAAAGTCCCCCTCCCCCGCAGCCCCCAACCATCTCCGCAGATCGTCCGGGCCGGCGGTGTGGACGACGGACGTCTGGTGAAACCCGGCCCCGAGACGCGGAATGGACTTGGTGGGCTTGATGACCAGCGGGAACTCGTCGTCCCTGATGAGGGTTCCCTCGGCATCCTCCCGGGAGCGCCACTCCCACTGCCTCGGCACCACGATCCCAACGCGCCTGGCCGCCGCCATGACCTGCGCCTTGTCCGAGACCCTGGCGAATACCTCATAGCGCGGGAACGGAATCTCCACCCCTGAGAATCGGCGGACCTCAGGCAGAACCGCGCGGAGGCTCTTCTCGGTGATGGGGAGGAGGTACTCGATTCCCCAGCGACCCACCAAGTCGACGAGGCCTTCCAGGAAGGCCTGGGGATCCCTGCCGGCGTCCGGAAGCGAAGCACGGCCCCCGCAGAAGCGGCTCGAACCCGCCAGGCTTCCCTTCTCAGGTCCCGTCACGAAGCACTCATAGCCTGCCTTCCCCAGGGAGCGGACGCAGGCCAGGGAGGCCCGCTGGTCACCGTCGGTAACGAGAACCCTCTGGCTCATCCCGGCCACGCTCCAGCCAGACGAGCCTGGAATCCCTCGGTGGACAGTCCCCTGGGAACATTGAGCCGAGAGACGGCGAACGGGTCCCGGCTCAGATCCCGGATGCGCACGGCGCCCCCTTCGATGAGGCACGCGGCGGCATAGCCCGCGTCGCGAACCGGGATCTCAAGACCTCTGCGAACGGCGCCGTAGGGATAGCTCAGAACAAAGGGTTCGGACACCGACCGCTCTTGGAGCCATCTCAGGGAGCGGAGCAACTCGTGCTCGGCTTCAGGTGCAGGCACGGAAGCGAGATGGACGTGGCTCCAGGTGTGGGAGCCCAGCGTGACGAGGGGATCCCCGATCAGGGAGTCCACTTCCCCTTCCGATGCGGGACGGTAGAGGTCCGGGAGCGCCCCGGGGCGAAGGCCGAGGGATCGAGCCCTCTCAAGGATGGGCTCCTGCCGTCCCCCGAGATCGTGGAACGCGACCAAGCGGAAGTCCCTCGGTATGGCACCCGTGGCAGGATCCGCCAACCGATCCCACCAGAAACCTTCACAGCCCAAGAGGCCGGGTGGCACGAAGACCGTGGAAGGCAGACCTCGGCGGATCAGCTCCTGCACAGCCAGCTCCAGGGCGCCCCGGTAGGCATCGTCGAAGGTGATGGCGGCAAGTGGCCTTCCTCGTCCGGGGACAGCCTGAAGAAGATCCGGCAGGGGCACGATCGCGTGACTCCTGGAGAGCAGATCCACCTGGGCCTGGAAGGCCGCCAAAGGCAAATGGAGGGAGGAATCCCCCAAGAGACTGTTTCCCTCAGGCACCACATTGTGGTAGGCCAGCACCACCGCGTCCCAGCCCAACATTCTCTGCCAGGAATCGGCGAGGCCGGAACGAACCAGCCCCAGCTCCAAAGTCCGCTTCAGAATCCTTCTCATTCGCCCCCCTTCGCGCCGGTGTACCCCAGGCACTCGCGGTACAGGGCTTCGTAGCGGCGAACCATGGCCTCCATCGAAAAGTGGGACACAGCTCGAGCTCTGGCAGCAGCTGCGTACCGTTCCCCCCTATCGGGCAGGAATGCCACCTCCAGAATTCCCCGGGCGAGCCCTTCTGGGTCGTTCGCCTCCGTCAGGCGACCGTGCACACCATCCTCCAGGATCTCCTCGGGACCTCCGCACCGGGTGGCCACAATGGGAAGGCCCGTGGCCATGGCCTGGACCGTGGCGAGGGAGAACCCCTCGTCGCTGGAAGAGAGGACGAAGAGGTCGAGACTCTGGAGCACCTCGGGCACATCCTCCCGGAAGCCCAGAAAATGAACGGAATCCTCCAGGCCCAGCGCACTCTGCAGCTTCAGAAGGTCCTCGAAAAGGGGACCCCCGGCCTGGCCCGCGACCGCCAGGTGGGCCAGGGGGATCCGGGCCTTCACTTTGGCGAAGGCCTCGAGGAGAACACCGTAGCGTTTGGATGGGCGCACATTCCCAAGGGCGCCGATCAACAGGGTCCCCGCCTCCAGTCCGAGCTCCCGGCGCAGTGCCTGGCTCCGTCTGAAACGGAACAGGTCACAGTCGATCCCGTTTGGGATCACCTCCGAACGGCTCCCGACCGATTCATCTCCCCAGCCGAGTCCATGTTTCAGGGATTCGGAGACGAAGACGACCCGATTTCGCCTCCTCCCCAGGATGCGCCGCTTCAGACCAACCAGCGATTCCTCCGCCGGGATATCGGGGAGCCCGTGGAACGTCGCAACCAAAGGGATGCCGCGGCCCCACACAGCCAGGGTGCCGTAGACGCTGCTGCTCAGGAGGTGGGTCTGGACGAGGCCGATCCGCTCCTCGGCGACGAGGGTTCGAAGCCTGGCCAGGTATCGGAAGTCGAAGGACCCCCCGCTGCAGAGGATCACTGGATCGCATCCGCGGGCTCGGAGGGAGGCCGCCAGCCAGTCCTCCTTTGGCACAAGAGCCGCAGAGCTCCACGCGGGAGCCCCCACCCGGCAGACGAGCTCCAGGAAGATTGTCTCCGCCCCTCCCGGACCCGCAGTGTCGATGAGGTGCAGGATCTTATGGGGCGTAGCCGACATGTCGATGGACGCTTCTGAGGGGTGGCGTCGCCGCAGCCAGGGAGAGAGTCCCGATCGACCGTCCGTTGCCCACAGCCGACCCCCCCCCCGGGGCCCGCAAACGACGCGCAGTGTTCAAGGCCGACATGTGGCAGGCAACCGTGAGCGACAGTTGGATCCAGAAGAACGGATAGTAGAGAACGGTGACGAAGAAGCCGGACACCATGAACCCCGCCAGCCCCGCATCCAGGCCATGCGAGATCAGGGTGAAGAATCGTCCGTCCGGACCCAACTTCCCCGCGACCCGCCGCGTCTTGAAGTTCAGGATAAAGACAGTGGACAGGCCGAAAAGGAACAGAAGAAGGCCTGTGTACCCCATCTCGGCACCCGCCTCAAGGAAGATATTGTGCACCACCTGCCCTTGGGGATTGTACCGGGTCCGGTAATACCGGATCCAGTTCCCGTAGCCGATGCCGAACACGGGGTGCTCCCGCATGATCTCGAGACCATCCTCCCACAGTGTCAGCCGGGAGATGGATGTGTCGTCCTCCCCCATTTCGGTGAACCGGTCTCTTTGCTCCTGTGGCAGGAGGATCACGACGAGGACCGCAACCGCCAGCCCACTGGCCAGGGCTCGGAATCGAAGTCGGCTCTTGAGCAGAAGGACCCCAACGGCCATCGCGGCCCCAAGCTGCCCCCCCCTGGAGGACGACCCGAGGACGCCGATGATGCCCGTCATAGGGATGATCCACAGGATGGCCTGCTTGATCTTCCCCACGTGGGGCCTGAGAGCCAAGGCGAAATAGACAGCCAGGGGAACGAATACGACCATCTGGACGGCGAAGTCCCCGGAGTTCTGGAACCACCCGGGGGCGCCGGTGGCTCCCCAGTGCCTGAACCGAAATCCGTCCATCATCCAGGAGCGCGTGGCATGCTGGGACATCTTGATGCTGTAGAGGAGAAAGGCGCCGATGAAGACGAGGAACCGTCCCCGCGTGTTGATGATGTTGGTGATGAGGATATAGACCAGAACCCACGGAAAATAGTAGTCCCAACGGTCCCGGGCCTGGGCCGGGTAGTAGGAGAATATGGAGGTGAATAGGACCAGGGCCGTGTACAGGGCCATGAAGGTGTCCGCCGCCGTCCACTTCCGCAGGCGCATTCCCTCCAGGAACCAGGCAATGATCGTCAGGATCAGGAGCGTCTGGGTGTAGGAGAATTCCCCCATCCCTTGGTAGATGAGCTGGGGGCGGACATATTCGAAAAGAAGGTATAGATTCAGGAACCAGAAGGACGCGGGCTGTCTGCGAAAGAACCTCCAGATGGCCTTGCCGTGGAGAGGGTCAAGGTAGTCGGTCTGCACGGCCTCGGCGCCTGCGGCCTGACCGGTCCTCCGGGGCTTCAAATGGCGGCTCCTTCACTTGCGTACTGTAGCTCGGCGGCCGACCCGGCAAGACTGGACCGGGTACCATCAAGGTCCGGGGAGCGGTCGTGTCCGAGCTTGAGGTCACGGTCGGTCCCGGTTGGCGCCAGTGGCACGATCTGTGCCATTGAAACTAAGGAATGGGGAGGTGCGCGTCATCCTGCGGAGCCTGAGGTCCCAATGCGGGATCGGCCGGCCACCGCGGCCGCATCCCCGAGCCTTCACCCCAGACACGAAAAGAACTGCAGCTTTGACCCCCTCCGCGGAACGCACCCAGGACGTATTCCGGTTCTTCTTCCGGGCCTACCCGAGCCGGACGGCCATCATGGTGTTCCTGATGGTCACGGCCGGGCTGGCCGAGGGAGTTGGAGTCGTCACCCTCATTCCGATCCTCCAACTCACGGAGGGGGGCGAAGCACCCCCGAACCGGGTCGGTGAGGGAATCGTGCGGTTGATCGAGGGCCTCCACCTCCAGCCCACCCTCGGCGTATTGCTTGCACTCATCGTGATCGCCATCTCTGTCAAGTCGGCACTCCTCTTCTTTGCCCAGAGGCAGGTGGGGTATACCGTGGCCGGAGTCACCCGTGACCTCCGCCTCGATCTCATGCGAAGCTTGATGGAGGTGCGCTGGAGCTACTTCGTGCGGCGTACCCCGGGCCAGTTCGCCAACGCTGTGGTCAACGAGGCACGGAGGGCCGCCACGGCATACCAGGAAGCCACCGCCAGCCTCGCGGCTCTCTTCCAGATGATGGCCTATCTCCTGATCGCGGTGCTGGTGGCCTGGGAGATCGCGGTCATGGCCCTCCTGGCCGGCGGCGGAATCACCCTTCTCGCTCGGGTCTTCTTCGGGATGATGCGCCGATCAGGGGAAACCCAGACGACGGCGTCCAAATCCCTGGCTTCCCGCCTCATTGACGTGTTGCAGGGCGTTAAGGCCCTCAAGGCCATGGGCAGGGAGGGACTCGTCTGGCCTCTCCTGGAGCACGAGACCCAGATGCTGAACACGGCCCGGCGCCAGGAGGTCTTCGCCGGCCAGGCTCTCAGGTCGGCCCAGGAACCCATCCTCACCTTGATCATGGCGGTGGGCCTCTACCTCGTAATGGGTGTCAGCGGCTTGCCCTTCTCCGCGACCCTGGTGATGGCGTTCATCTTCTACCGTCTCGTCACGCACATCAACACCCTCCAGGGCAGGTATCAGATGATCCTGTTGGGGGAGAGCGCCTTCTTCTCCTTCCAGAATGAGCTTGCCGCGATTCAGGCCGAGCGGGAGGTCTCAGCCGGGACGCGGGCCTTCCAGGGCCTCACGGAGGGCATTTCCCTGGACGACCTCCGGTTCAACTACGGGGACTCCCTCATCCTGAGCGGAGTGAGCGCCTTCATCCCCAAGGGGTCGTTCGTGACCATCCATGGGGAGTCGGGCTCCGGCAAGACAACCCTGGCCGATCTCATTGTCGGCCTGCATGAGCCGACAGGGGGCGAGATCCTCGTGAACGGGATTCCCCTCGGGGAGCTCGACATGGCGGCCTGGCGCCGGTCTCTCGGGTACGTTCCCCAGGAGATGCTCCTTTTCAACGAGTCGGTCCTCATGAACGTCACCCTCGGCGATCCCACGTTCTCCAAGGCAGAGGTCGAGAGAGCGCTGAAGGTGGCCGGCGCCTGGGAGTTCGTGAGCGAAAAGGCCGGGGGTATGGACGCACCCATGGGGGAACGAGGCGGCATGCTCTCGGGGGGTCAACGCCAGAGAATCGCCCTGGCCCGGGCCCTGGTGGGCAGTCCCTCCCTCCTCATCCTGGACGAGTTCACCTCGGCCCTCGACCCCGTTACGGAACGAGCCGTCTGTGAGACGCTCAGGAAGCTGGCGGGCAAGGTCACCATTCTTGCCATCTCACATCAGCCCGTGCTTCAAGACGCGGCGGACCTCGTGTACCGGATGGAAGGCGGCAAATTGGTACTCCTCTCCAAAAAGGTTGCAGAAGCGATACCGTTGGGAGCGTCCACCGAATGCTGATTGTCCATTCCCTCATCCCCAGCACCATCCGACTCGGGACAAACGAGTGAAGAAGAGCGTCTATCGGTTCCTGGTCCTAGCCGACATCACGGGGCGGGATGAAACCTACCATGTGGGTGACGAGGCCATGGCAGAGGTGGCGCTGGATCGCCTCGAGAAGGCCATCGGAAAGGACAACATCGTGGTGGCCTGCGGTGACCCGGAGGGGGTGGCGGAGGCCTACGGCGTCAAGACCGTCCGCTTCCATGATGGCACCTGGGCAGCCCGACGCCGCAGATACCTCCGCAGGCCTCTCTCGATCGTTCGGGACGCCATGGTGATCCTGCGCCTGCTGACCCTGGACGGGATCTTCGTCAGTGGCGGCGGCAACCTGACGAGCGTGTGGCCCCACGTTCTCGAATCCAGGATCTTCCTGTTTCGGTGGGCCCGTCGCTTGAGGAAGAGGCTCATCCTGGCCAGCCAGACACTGGGACCGTTTTCGGAGAGACATGCGCTGGCGTGCCGCAACGCGTTGCGCCACGCCGAGTGGATCGGTGTCCGGGACCCCGAGTACTCGGCGTCGCAGATCGGGCTACCGGTTCGCTTTGCCGTTGACGACGCCGTCTTTCTTCCCGCCCGCCATGATCCCCAGACCAGGAGGGTGTCTGATGCTGAAGGTAGCCTGGTTGGAGTCTCTCTGAGGCATTTCAAGGGAATCGGTTTCGAGGACCTGAGGGGCCTTGTGGCCGCTCTTCTGGACATCGCCCGTCGCCGCGGTGACACCCTCGTCTTCATCCCGCACCATGCACCTCATGGAAGAGGCGATCTCGATCTTGGCCGGCAGATGGCAGCCATGGCAGACTCGCCAGCGTCCGTCGTGATCGTAGATCCGGTTCCACGCGCCACCGCCGTGAACGCGCTCACCGGGGGATGCGAATGGGTCGTCACCATGCGTTATCACCAGTTGATCTTCGCCTTGGCGGCTGGCGTGCCTTCCATTGGCGTGCATGTCGACGAGTACACGCGAGCGAAGCTGAACGGCGCCTTCGAACAGTTCGGTTTGCCCCCCCGCCTGGTCAGCCATATGGTGGAGCCAGGGCAGCTCGAGCTGTTGATTGAAGACGCGCTGCGCAATCGTGGGGAGTTCGAGGCAGCCGCAACGGAGATTCGGGAGAAGGCCCTGGAGGCCAATCTGGGGCCCTACAGGTGTCTGGAAGACTGATGCCCCCGACACCCTACCAAGGCGGTCTCCCCGTTCGCTGAGAGGCCTACGTGGCTGGTCTGTTGTTCTTCTTCCACTGCGGATCCAACACCGGGTATGCCATCGGTCGCCACGAGAGGACATTCGCTCGAACGGCCAGCCGACTGGTGGGCAACCCCCAGGACATTCACTTCGCGTATCCCAATCTCGATCGAGGCCGGTCCGACACGCTCCCTGACGAGATCCGGAACATCATCCGGTTCGATGCGTCTTCCGCCGACCCTTCCGAGCTCCGCTACATCGCCGAGTACATCGCCGGGCATCGGATCAGGGTCGCGTTCGGGTTCGATCAGCCCGCCAGGCAACCCGCCTATGCGACCATGAGGAGGGCCGGGGTCCGCAGGATCATTGCCTATTGGGGAGCCCCCATGAGCTCTCTGAACAGTGGGATCCGTCGTCTCCTCAAACGCTTGGATGTTGCCTTGGCAATCCACCGGCCGGACCATTTCGTCTTCCAGTCGGAAGGAATGCGGGATTTCGCTGTGCGGGGCCGCGGGATCCCCCGAAGGCAGACCAGCGTGATCCGGTCCGGTGTGGACGTGGGACTGTTTTCTCCCCCGGCATGCTCCGATACCTACGCACACGATGTGCTGAAGATCGATCGCGAGCGACGACTGATCTTCTTCTCCGGGCACATGGAAGAACGGAAGGGCGTCCACGTCATCGTCAAGGCCGCAGCGGAGTTGGTGAACCAGCGCTCCCGCAAGGACGTGCACTTCGTCCTCCTCGGGAACTACCTGGGGCAGGAGAGGCGATTCGATCCGCTCTACAAGGGCACGGAGGCCGAGCAGCACATCCTCTTCGGAGGCTACCGGGACGACGTGCCCGCGATCCTCAAGTCATGCTACGCGGGCATCATCGCCTCGACGGTCTGGGATTCCTTCCCCATGTCGTCCCTGGAAATGGCGGCCTCGGGGCTGCCCATCGTCGTATCGGATCTCACCGGCCTCCGAGAGGCGGTCGACGAGGGAAGCGGCTTCCGGTTTCCAGTGGGTGACCACATCGCCGCCGCCGACCGTATCGCGGAGCTCCTAGACGACGAAGCGCTCAGGAACCGAATGGGCGCCGCCGCACGCCGGAGAGCTGAGAACGGATACACAGTGGAGGAGCAGATCTCCGGCCTGGAACGTGTGGTTCGCCAGGTCGCTGGCGAGAGGATCTGACGACTGTCACGAACAGCAGGATCGCCGTTCGCCTCAGCGGAAGCGGGACTGCCCATTGGGCAGCCCGCCATTGCAAGGCGCTTGGCGGGCGAGTCCTCGATCGCGGCAGGCAACACTGAACAACAAGGGCATCAAGTCAGAGCGGAGCCAGATCAAATGCACCCGACAGAGCTCTATCAGAAGCTGCCGCATGGAATCCAGACCGCTCTCCTGAACGCGTATGCCCTGAGCATCCATTTCCACCGATTTGGGAGACCTCTGCGCGCCGCATTGAACCAGATCAGCGAATCCCAACACTGGCCGAGGGCTAGACTACGCAGCTATCAGGACAGCAGACTCCGGGCTGTGATCCGGTCTGCCTACGAGAGGTCGGCATACTATCGGGAGATAATGCAGGAACGGGGTCTCCTTCCAGACGACCTCCGCACTGTCGACGATCTGGGGAAACTGCCGCTGCTCGACAAGGCCACCATCCGGGCTCGCGGTGGGGACATCCGCACTCGGGCGAAGCCTTCCAGGGGTTGGCTACATGGCCATACGAGCGGTACCACGGGTTCGCCCTTGTCCGTCTGGTACGATAGAAAGACCGCTGTGCTCACGAACGCGGTGGATCGCAGACAGAAGGCGTGGGGAGGGATGGTTCCAGGAGACTGGATCGGTGTCTTTCTCGGCCGCATGATCGTCGCTCCGAATCGAGTCGTTCCACCATTCTGGCAGTCCAACCGGGTCCAGAGACAAGTCTGGTTTTCCAGTTTTCACCTGTCCGAGGAGAGCCTTCCTATCTACGTGGAGGAGATCCGACGCAGAGGGCTCAGATTCCTGGAGGGGTACCCATCCACCCTTTACATTCTGGGTCGTCACCTTCTTGAGCGAAGCCAGAAGCTTCAAATGACGTCCGTGTTCACGTCGTCCGAGACCCTCCACAGCGTTCAAGAGGAGGTCATCGAAGCGGCGTTCGGCTGCCCGATCCACGACTACTACGGAGCGGCCGAGCGTGTGATCTTCGCAGGTGAGTGCGAGGTCCATGAGGGCAAGCACCTGGCGGAGGAATACGGAATCACCGAGGTCGTCGACGACGACGGGATGCCCCTCCCGCCGGGGGAGCCGGGGTGGCTTGTCGGGACCAGCCTTCACAACGAAGCGATGCCTCTGATTCGATATCGCACGTCGGATATCTCGGCGATCCTGGAGGAGCCTTGTCCCTGTGGCAGGAGGTCGATCCGCATTGCCGACGTAGCGACGAAGGCTGAAGACATCGTGATCACTCCTGAGGGGAAGATGATCTCCCCCTCGGTTCTGACCCATCCGTTCAAGCCCTTCGACGACTTGGAGATGTCTCAGGTGATCCAGGATCGCATGGATCACGTCCGCATCCGACTGGTCTCACGGGGGACGTTCGGTGCCGAGCGGGAAGCTGACCTCGTGTCTCGCCTTCAGGAGAGACTGGGGCCATCGATGCAGATCGAGGTGGAATACTGTGATGGGATACCCCGGGAGCCTTCTGGAAAGTTCCGGTGGGTGATCTCGCAGGTCGACCACGCGTGTCGATTCGACTGGAGCGACTCGGGGTCACAAGGCGTGTCGCGCTGAGCAGAGTGAGCAGAAGGAGACCCATCGTGAAGAGGGGCCCCCAGGGAGCCGGCGAAGGGGAGTACGCTGCTGGAACGGACGTGATTTGCAGCGGACGGCCGCGACTCCTGTTCCTCTGCCAGACGCTTCCCTATCCACCTGACGGAGGGGTTCATATCCGTGCGTTTCACCTCCTTCGCTTGCTGTCCAGACGATACGACGTCACAGCTCTTTGTTTCTTCAGGAAAGCGACCCGATCCACACCCACAAAGGTTCGGGAAGCCGTGGAGGGCCTTCGCAACCATGCAGGCCTTGTGTCCGTGGAAGCGTTTCCAATCCCCCAGGAACACAGTCGTCTTCGCCTGCTGTGGGACCATGGCCGGAGCGTGCTGACCGGTCGGGCGTACACCGTCTTTGCCCATGAGTCCGCCGCGTTCCGCCGCCGGCTTTCAGACCTTCTCGCGGAGGTTTGGTTCGAACTGATTCACATCGACAGCCTTGATCTATCCCATTACCTGGGAAAGCGCCTCCCGGCGCCAATCGTCTGCGACCATCACAACGTCGAATCGGTTCTCTTGGAGCGCCGGTCGCGACAGGAGCCTACCGCGTTCAGGCGCGGTTATGTCGCCCTCCAGAGTCGGCTCACGCAACGGGAAGAAGAGCGGTGGTGTGGACGCGTGGCTCTCAACCTGACTGTGTCAGACGAGGATCGTGAGCTCCTCCTCCACCGCGCACCTGGAGCTCCCGTCGCGGTCGTGCCCAATGGGGTCGATTCAGCGAGCTTCGAACCCTCGTACGGGGGGGAGGATGGAGTCGTCTTCGTTGGGGGGTACACCTGGTTCCCCAACCGAGATGGAATGGAGTACTTCGCCGAACGAATCCTGCCGTTGATCCGCGCTCGGGCTCCGGACACAACGGTGCTCTGGGTCGGCCGGGCCCCGCCGCCGGTGGTGGAGGCGTATCGCGAACGCAACAGAGTGGAGATGACGGGGTACGTCGACGACATCCGTCCCCATATGACCCGAGCTGCATGCGTCATTGTTCCGTTGCGTGTGGGGGGGGGCACGCGCTTGAAGATCCTCGATGCCTGGGCCATGGGAAAGGCAGTGGTGAGCACCCCACAAGGGTGCGAGGGTCTGGATGCCCGGGAGGGGGAGAACATTCTCATTCGTGACTCCGAGGAGGGGTTCGCGGATGCGGTGCATCAGGTGCTGACCGAGCCGTGCCTGAGAGCGAGGCTGGGGCGGGCAGGGCGCATGACCGCCGAGACGACGTACGACTGGGAGAGGATCGGCGAACGAATGCTTCCGCTGTATGAAGCCCTTACTCAAGCGGGGGGACCCCCGTCTCCTTACCTTCCCACTGGCCGCACCGGCCGAAGCGTGCCCCGCTCATCCGCCTCGTACAACGCCTCCTGAAAGACACGCTTACCCCTCTTCTCCGCCCTTGCCACCTTTCCTGGCACTGGACGTCGGCCTGCGTTGCCCCCCGCTCAGAGAGACGGGGCCAGACGTGAATGTACGAAGCCCGCGGCACCCCTCAACCAAGCACCGCGGGCTTCGAACTTCCCCCTCCCTTCTTGTTTCCACAACCCCATCCTCACGCCACTATGCACAACAAGACCCCCGCTCGCTGTCACCGGGCGTGAACACCGCCTACCAGCCGGGATCGACGTCGTAGAACCGCACATCGTCAATGTAGAAGCACGTCGCTTCGGTAAAGCCTGAGTTCGACCAACCCAGGAAATATCCGTTGCGTAGAACAGTCTCGCCGATATTCTCGTAATTGCGGAAGGGTCCATTGGTCATTTCAGCAAACATGACACCGTCGATCCAGATTCTCATAATTCCGTCGGTCGCAAGACTAGCGGAAGACCGACTGAACTGAAGTCGGATCTGTGTCCAATACCCAGGCCGCAACGGGTTCGATGACCCGATAAACGGCTTGCCGCTGTCAGGATGGCCCAATCCAGTAGAGGTAACGAACTTTGCGTTCGTTCCGAATTCCTTAGAGGACATTGGCCGGATCGAACTCGTCGAATCTGTCAGGCGCTCATATTCATATCCCGCCTGCCAAGTACCTGAACCGGAGCCGTATGTGGTGTTCCAGATTTGAAAGAACTTGTTGTTCCCCGGCGCATCGTTACGGTGAGCGAAGTTCGATGGCACCCACAGGTAGTATTCGATCCAGACCTCTGCCAGATTTCGACCCATGTTGAAGCGTTGCTCCGCGGTGGCGTCAGCGCCCACTGCGTTCGGGCCGTAACTGAATCTGAGAGAGTATGAACCGGAGCGGGCTCGATCGGAACTCACGGGCACGCCACCACTCCATGTAAAGCCATTGGCATTCGTCTTGGCTCCGCTATCGAAGTCGTCCGAGAAGAACGGCGTTCCGGTGAGCTCCGGCTCCGGTGGCGACGCCACCTCCGTGACCGTAACCGCAGCCAGGTCACCCAGGCTGCCATGGACACCCGTGATCTGAGCGGTGCCCCCGTCCAGCCCCTTCACCGTGCCGCTACCGTCCACCGTGGCGACTGAGGGGTTCCCCGATGACCACGTGACCTCAAGGCCCGGAATCACGTACCCCATGGCGTCCTTAACCACGCCGGAGAACTGATAGGACTCACCCTCTGCCAGCGTGCGGGAGGAAGGAGAGATCATGACCTCAGTGGGGACCTGCGTGACCTTCACTTCCACCGTGTCGGCCAGATCACAGGTACTCGCCGAAGCTACGACCAAGGCCAAGCCCACGGCCTTAGCTGTCACCATGCCCATCTGGTCTACCGCCGCGACGGAGGAGTCGAGAGAACGCCAGGCAATAGTATCACCGGGAACCTGATTCCCGAAAGAGTCTTCGGCGACGGCAGTGAGTTGTGCCTTTTCCTCCAGGGCTTCCAGGGTAACGGCCGATGGGGATATGATCACGGACGCTACCGGGGAGCCAGTGCCGACCGCCTTCACGTTGACCTGGGCGGACCCCGAAACACTCCCGGAGGTGGCCCGGATCTCAGCGGATCCCTCCGCCACAGCGGTGGCGAGACCGGCGTTCGATATGGTGGTGGCCGCGGTGCTGGAGCTGCTCCAGGTGAAGGTGGGTCCCGTCACCGTGTTTCCGAACTCGTCCATTGCCGTGGCCGAGAACTGCAGGCTCTCGCCGACTTCGAGCTCGGCGGATGCGGGTGTGACTGCGGCGGTAGCGACCGGCCCCGGAGACGCCTCGGCCGTGAACGCCAGGGGTGAGAGGCCGTTGACGGAGGCCTGCATCGTCTGCTTCCCCGCTGTCGTGCCCAGAGTCCAGGTGGTCGCCGCGATGCCGTCAGAGTTCGTGAGCGTAGAGGTAGATCCGGGTTCACCAGCTGAGGAAGCGGATGGAGCTCCCATTCCCGATATTGCGGCCGGGCCCCCAGACACGCTCCAGCTCACAGATACCCCCACCACCGGCGAACCGAGCTGGTCCACCACACGCACCGCCACCGGGTTGGCCAGTTGTGTTCCCACCACGCCTTTCTGGGCATCCCCAGCACTGCGCTGAACGGCCGAAGCGGCCCTCACCTCCACCGTGACCCACGCGGACCCTCGGAGCAGGGTGACGGCATCCTCCGCGAAGACCTGCGCCTTGCCCTGCTTCAAGCCGTAGGCTGCCCCGGTATTATCCACCGCCACCACCCCGGACTGGTCCGTGGTCCACGCGAAGGAACCACCCTTGACGGGATTCCCGTATTGGTCCACGAGGGAGGCCGCGAGCTGCTGGGTCGCCTCCACGACGGTCACGCTTTCATCGGGGGTCACCTGAACGGAGTCCGCCGCATCGGGAAAAGCGTCCGCCACGAACTTCTTGCCCTTGGGGTTGGCGTGGGAGGGGGGGGCGCCGGAGGGCCCGCCTCCGATGCTTCCGGGGCTGCCGCTCGCACCAGCAGCCGGCGCGCACAGCGCCTGCTGGATACCGGCCTGCGTGCCCAGCTTCCAGAAAACCTCCGTCCTCCCCTGGGCGTCTGTAGTGGTGGTGACGAGGGGGGACGTGCTGCCCGGGCTCCCGGAAGCCCCGTTTGAGCCGCCCCCAGCCGAGAACCCCCACTCCACCGCCAGGCCGGGGAGCATGTTCCCGAACCTGTCCACCACCTGGACCCTGAGCGGTTCCGGGAGAAAGGTCACAACCTGGGCCGCCTGTCCGTCGCCGGCGAGGATCCGGACCTCGGCCGTGGCGTAGTCGGGGGCCACTTCAGCGCCGAAGGTGAGCTCACCCAGCTGGCCTGCCCGCGCCCGCACCTGCTGCTGCCCCGGGACGGTGCCCATGGTCCAGTCCACCCGGGCCACTCCGTCGGTCCCGGTGGCGCGCACCGCGTGGGAGAGGCTCCCGTTTCCCGAGAGCACCTCGAAGGTCACGTCCACGCCCGGGACCGGGACACCTTCGCTGCTGAGGGCCCTTACCCTCAGGCCGTCGGAGAGGGAGCGGCCCACGATGCCGGCCAGGGTCGTGGAGGTGAGGGCTTCGATGGTGCGCGGAATGGCCCACACCGTGGCCTGGGACGTGGCCTGGAGAGAGGAATAGCGGGCCGTGACGGTGGCCTCGCCGTGCTTGAGGGCCGTCAGGACGCCGTAGGCGTCGATGGTGGCCACCGTGGACGGGGAGACGCTCCAGGTGAGCTGGGACGCTCCCACCGTCTGGGAGCCCAGCTTGGCCCGGAGTGAGATGGTGCCGCCCTCCGATAGGGTGAACGAGGCGGGCTCCACCTGGAGCGTTCCCTTGGGCTGGGACGTGGGCGACTCCCCGACGATGGCCGGATCGGAGCCGCCGGAGCATGCTGACAGAAGGAAGACCAGGAATGCGGAGATGCCAAATGGCAGGAGGCGAGATCGCCGGAGTGGGGTGGGGCCGTTGCTGGTTGCTGGTTGACCTGCGCTTGTGAAGGAATCGGCGTGGAACGTGAGCATCTCCGGCACTCCCAGGCTTCCGAATGGGAAAGGGCCACCAAGCGACCCCTGAACGAATCAGGATCCGCTGGCGGCCCGGCGAGCCTGGGGAACGACGTCGTCCCGGTAGCCCCGTAACTCTGCGTCACCGTCTTTCGACGGCTTTGCTCTGAGCAGCGGCGATCAGCGTCGGCGGCGCCGACGCGTCATGCGCCGGAAGGCACTACAAGGGTTGTTCCTTCGAATTGGAGGGAATCAAGACACAGCGTAAGTGCTTGGTTTGTCGTGGGTTTCTCTCACATGAAGGCTCCATGGCAACCGACGGGCGAAAGAGGGCGGCGGCAAAGCTTGCCGGGTGGAAACAGATTTTCCCGCCCCGGTTCGATGCGGGTGGGCCGTATCGGCACACCCCGTCATGGACTCAGGGTTCAGGTGCCAGGTCGGAGCCGCCGCACGCCGTTCCGGACCCAGTTCCACGCCATGGAGGCGAAGGGAGCGGGATCGTTGATACGGAAGTAGGCCCCGGAGGTCCTTCGGGCGCGCAGGGCCTCGACGGCGATGAGTCTAGTGGGGATGGGAACGCCGGTCCGTGTGGTGAGAACCTCGAACAGACCATGCTCCTGCACCCACATGCATCGGCGCCTCGGACCAGCAAGGTCGGTGAAGTCCCGTCCCCAGGCGTGGCGAAGAGCGATGGCATGGAGGTTGACTCCAGCCGCAACCGCCGAGTAGGACTGGAGGTTGGGCCGCCCCACCGTAGGCTCGGTGATGTAGAGCCGGCCATCCGCAGCGGACCGCTTCACCTCGAGAGAGGCGAGGCCTTTGCATCCCGCCCTTCGGAAGAGGTCGGCGGCGAGATTCTCCAGAGCCGGGTTCGGGTGATCGACACAGATGGCGGTGGATCCCGTGAGGCGGGGATATTGGAGGAGCTTCCGGCCCGTGAAGGACGCGATCATCTCCGATCGGGAATCCAGATAGGTGAGGCAGAAGTGGACGTCGCTGTCGTCTCCTTGGATCCATTCAGAGAGCACGTAGGCAGGAGCCACGTCGAAGAGGCGGAAGGGAATCCTCTCCAGGTCCTTGGATGAGTCGAGCCGGAACCCCTTCTGCACGGGGCTGGCCCTCTGCCACTCGGGTGTCCTGACGAGTGGCTTCAGGATGGACGGCATCCGAAACCCGGCCAGAAGTCCCTCCAGCTCATCCAGGGAGTCCGCGACCCCGGACCTGGGAATCGGGAATCCCTCCCGCTCCGCCCACTCGGCGAACTGTGTCTTCTCCAACAACATCTCCACGGCATCGTGCGACGGAAGGACCAGCCGCACGTTGCCGGGAAGCTGGCCCCGGATGCGGGAGAACTCCGCTACGAGGCCATCGTCTGTCGGAAGCAGAAACACCGGTCCCCCCTGGGCAGCACCCGCCACGAGAACCTCTTCGGCCACGCCCTCCACCCCGGACTCCCGCAGGATCCTCAAATCCCGCCAGGCTCGGGATCGGCAGGCCCATTCCTTGGGGTGCCGGGTGAATCCCACCACCTCATGTCCGGCAGCCCGTATGGCCCGGGCGGCGCCCAGGGCCGTGGGATGATCCGCACCGGTGACGAACGCCGTGATGGTATCCATGAGCTTAGGCAAGCGCCCCCTTCCTCACCTCGGCAGCGACCTCGCTGGCGGTGGAGAAGAGGAATCCCCTCCGTGAGCAGAACTCAAGGAACTTCTCAATACTCACAAGGAGCCTCGTCTTGTCCACGCTGCTCTTCACGAAGGGAGTGGAGCCGGGCAGGAGGGAGGGAGAGTGGAAGGTGAGATCCAAGACCCTGAGCCCGGAGCGCGTGAGCGTCCTTGCCAGGCGAGTCATCTCACCGGGGGAGCTGGTTTCGGGCGAGATCCACCTTCGAGCGAAGACTCCAACGGAGTCAAGCAACCCCACTACCTTGAACCGAGCCAGAAAGCTCCCTTCCAGCCACCTCCGGGCAGAGGCCGAGCGGCCTTGCGGTCCCCGGAGGTATCCCACCGACGTCGGAACCTCCACCAGCCCCCCGTCTTCCCTTGCGAGGAAGGGGTGCTCGGGATCGAATCGGTAGGGACCCTGGAGCGCACGGGAGTAGTCGGGCCCCCCGATGGGAGTCCAGTCCGTGAAGGGCGAAACGGAGAAGTCGGCCCGGTACCCGAGCCGGTGAAGGGGCCGGGCCACCGAGGGTCCGAAACCCCAGCGGCCGGCTCTGAAGGACCGAGGCCGGACCTGGAAGATCTCCACAAAGCGATCCGTGAGGACGGAGAGCTTGGCGTGGTTCGACTCGTCGGAGAGGCGGCTCATCATGGTCACGGCCGCGGCTCCATCCTCCCCCAGTGGCGGAGTGTTCCACGGATGGCAGTGTACGCCCATCTCGGATCGGTCCGTGACGGCCAGGGACCGAAGGACTTCCGAAGCTTCCAGGGAAGCCATGGGCGGGTAGTTCACGAAGTACGTCGGACGGGCCCCGTACCGGTCCCATAGGTCCAGCAACTCCGGGAGGAGTCGGATGTTCTTCACCGATGCTCCCCGAGGACGGTAGGAGCCCCAGTCGTCCTCCTCCGTGTCGATGGTCACCATGACCCGCACCGTCTCGGTCAAGACCGTTCTCCCAGGAGATCGAACTCCTTCAAGAGGACGGCGAGGGAGAGGCCGCTCCAGACGCCTTCCGAATCCCCGGAATCCAGGGCAGTCCGAAGGAAGCCGGGCGGAAGATGACCGGTCTGTTCCAGGGTCTTCCCCGCCTCCTCGCACATGGGCCTGAGCGGCCCAAATAGCCATTCCCTCCAGGGCACCTCGAAGCGACCCTTGGGCCATCTGGAGACCTCGGGCGGGAGGTAGCGGTCGCACAGAGCCCTGAGCACGGGCTTGGAAGCCTCCCGCCAGCAGAGCTCCCTGGGCATGCGGCACGCCACGCTCACGGCCTCCGGAGAAAGGTAGGGCGCAAGGGAATCGATTCCCTCCGCGCGGCTGAGCCGGTCATGGCGGATGAGGCTTCCCTGGATTCCGGTGGACACCAAGTGAGCCCTGCGGAGCTCATCCAGATCCTGCTCCGAGCTCCACTCGCCGGACTCCCACACGGCTCCGTGCAGGTGGGAGAGGCCCAGGACTCTGCGCACTGCGTGCTTGTACTCGATGGCATCTCGCGCTTGAAGGAAGCGGTGCTCGTCCCAGGCCAGGACCCTTGCCGCAGACCACGCCCGCTTCCAGGGGCTCGCCTCCAGGATTCGGACGGATCCAGCTAGAAGCGGCCTTGGGAGCCACCGGACCACGTTCTTCTTCCTGGTAAACTCGCCGGTGCGACGATGGATCGCCAGGCCGAAGAGGGTGTCGGCGGCGTCGCCCTGGAGGAGCACCTTCACCTCCTCGGCAGCGCGGCGCAGGAGCTGAAGCAGAACGAGGTCGTTGGGGTGCCTGGGAAGCTCCTCCATGCGCCGCATGATGAGGGGCAGGTCCCCCGGGAAGCGGTCCGGATCGATCTGCACCTCCCGGAGCTCCACCCCCAAATGGCTCGTCACGACCCTGGCCCGAGCAAGCTCGGGGTTCTCGAACCCGGCAATCCGAAAGCCGAACGCCACGCAATCGCCGAGCTCCTCCTTGGCCAGGGCGGTGAGGAGGGAAGAATCCACGCCGCCGCTCAGGAGGATCCCCACCCGGGATCCTCCGGTGTCGAGCCGACGCAAGAAGGACCGGAGGGCTTCTTCCACGGCGTCCTGGTAGCGTTCGAACGCCCCGTCGCTCATCGGCTCCGGCTCGATCTGCAACCGCCATAGCCGGCGCTTCCGGGCGGGATGCCCGATCCTCAGCACGACCTCCGTTCCCTCGGGGACGCGAACGGCTGGGGAAAGGAGGCAGGACTCCCCGGTGACCCAGCGGTACATCATGGATTCCCGGAGTGCCGAGGAGTCCACTTCCAGGGGCAGGCCCATGGCCTGGAGCGCCTTGCACTCCGAGGCCACAAGCCACCGTCCCTCGTGCTCGGCGTAGAAGAGGGGACGGGTGCCGAACCGGTCCCGGACCAGGACGACCTCCCCGGCCTCCCCGTCATACGAGCAGGCAGCGCAGCTCCCTGAGGCAGGGGGAGGGGATGCCTCTCCTTCGGTCGGCTCTCCCGGGGCGCCGTCGCGAAGGCTGAGCGTCTTCCCGGAGGCCGTCAGCTCCCCGAAGGACCCGGACAGGGCGGCCCAGAGTCCGGGCGAAGAATGTTCCCGGACCTGGCCCGGCGAACGCTCCTGAAGGGCCGAGAGCGCTCGTCTCCGTTGCGCCTCGGAAAGGGGCGGCATGGACCCGACGGGGGAGAGTACGAGGGCGAAGGCAGCCATGTCAGGCTCCCGAAGAGGAGTGGGCACGGAACATCCGAGCCGTCCTGGCCAGATCCCGTGGGCCCAACAAGGAGTGGGTGGGGACGGTGAAGAGCTCCCGGCTCAGCTCCTCGGCTCCCGGGAAGCGCCTTGCGGATCCCCTCGATAGTTCCTTCGCCGCAGGAAGCTCTGGAAGGCAGCGGGGGTATCCGCGCATGATCCCGAGGGATCTCGCCGCCCGGGTGTCGAGTACGGGAAGGCTCACGGGGTTGCTCAGGACCGGGAAGCGAAGGTAGCTGGACTCGCCTCCAGCAAGGGGGGAGACGATGCGAAGAAAGCCGGCATCCCTCGACGACGTCACAAGGTCACGCAACGCCTCGACTCTCCTCCTCCTGCAGGCCACTTCCGCCAGCGCAGCCTCACCCGTGGCCGCAGCGAGGGCCGCAGAAAAGGCGGATATGGCCCTTGGGGGAACCGGATCCTCGTATGCGGTCTCCCCCAGACCCAACCAGGGGAGGCTTGACGGAAGTCCGTAAAGGCTGGGACGGCCGAAACCCCATTGTGCCAGGGTGGCGGCTGCGCCTCGCGGGCCTGCGCCGGTCCTCGGGGGCAGCAGGTGGATTTCAGGAACCTCCTCCATCCCTTGGCCCCGCACCCGCATGAGAAGACCCCCTCCTCCCCCCCCTGTCCACCCCTTCCCCCGTCCGAAGCTCAGAACGGTCAGGTCCCCGAACGTCCCCCCTTCTCTTCCCCCCCAGACGCTGCCCAGCCCCTGAGCAGCATCCTCGATGAGGACCGCTCCGGCCTCGGCGCAGTGCGCGCCGACGGTGTCCCAGTCCACCGGAAACCCGAAGAGGCTGGCGATCACGACCGCGCGGGCTCCCCTCCCCAGCGCCCTTCGGAGATCGTCCATGTCGGGGGTCAGGGTCTCAGGATCCAGATCGTAGAAGAGCACAGGCGCGCCGGCCCCCGCCGCGGCCGTCACCACATCGAAGCAGGAATAGGCCGGAAGGGCGACGGGAGCGCCAGCCCTCCCGGCGCCAAGGCCCAGGCGGATGGCCAGGTCAAGGGCCTGGGTGCCGCTACCGGTGAGGACCACCCTCTCGCAGGGGTACCGCTGGGACAGCGTGGAAACGAGACGGTGGCTGGCCAGGCCGGGCCGGAGAAGGGAGTCGAGGCACGCCTTGCTCACGGAGCGGAGGTCCAGGGGAGAGTAGGCTGGTAGCTGCCGCCGCATCATGAGGTGGAATACCTCCCCCCCGGGCTCCCCCTCCAGGTCAGGACACCGGCCACGGGCACTCCCCGGGTCAAGGAAGGCTCCGTGAGATGAAGGGCCCCAGGCGGTTGGTCAACGCCAGCGGCATCCTGCTCCAGATCGCGGTAGCGACCTGGTACTTCCTCCCGGTGGGCGCGGGCGTGGCCATCACCGAACCCGGCGACCACTGGGCCCATGGGAGCGGGAATTCCTGGCCACCCCACTGGCGCTTGAACCTGTGGGTCCCGGAGCCCGGCGAGCAGCGGCCGAAGTTGAAGGTGTGGGCGCCCCTCCGGATTGCTTCTTCGATGAAGGCCCAGTAGAGAAGCATATTGGGGGCCATCCTGGAGACCTCCCGGAGGGCCCCGGCCCAGGTGATCTCCACCTCCCCGTTCCAGAGGAAGCCGAATCCAGCGGCCACGGGCCTCTCCTTCCAGAACACGACGCCCACCACGACCTGCTCCGGCATCCCCGAGACCACCGCCCGGAAGAAGTCCTTCGGAAGGACCGGGGTGCCCAGGGCTCTCATGGTCCTGGCGAAGACCCTGTAGAAGGCATCCAGGAGGTCGGCACCGAAACGGGCTTCCATCCCCTCCTTCATGGGACGGCGCACTTGGCTGCGGACCTTCCCGGGGAGGCCCTTCTCCCAGAGCTCCGGAGCGGAGCTCGGAAGCGCCAGGAGGACAGTAAGCTTCCTCTCCGACGTCCTGACCGGTCCGGAAACCGGCGTCCGGGAGCGAAGCTCCAGGAGGTCCACCCCCATCTCCCGGGCTTCCCGCGCGGCTTCCCGGACCAGGAGAGCCCGGGCTTCGTCCGACCCAAGGGGTCCGCCGTAGCTCAGGAAGGGCATGGATACCAGGTAGTCGCCGAAGAGGCGGCTCCGGACCCGCACCAGGGGGAGGGCTCCGTGGGCTCTTCCCACCCCGTCGAGGGCCACGCGGTAATGAAGGGAACGACCCAGGACCTCGGACATGACCGATCGCCAGGACCCGAGGTGGCAGAACGTGCTGCCGTCGAACCCCTTCACCAGCCCGTCCCACTCGGCTGCGGATCCGTCGAAGGGGGCGATCCGAAGCGCGCCTCCATCCGGTTGCGCACCTCCGGCACCGAGATCACCTCCGGCCGGGAAGTGGCCTGGATTACCGAAGAAGACATCTCGAGGCCCGGAGCTCATCACCCTTCGCCCCCCCCTTCGTTCTCACCCATCTCGCGGGCTGTCTCTCCCATGGTCCGGAAGCGGAAGGTGGAGGTGAGAGACGCGAGCTTTCGTCCTAGGCTCTTGATCCCCCCCCGCATGCGCAGCCGGGTGATCCAGGGAGCTTTGAATGGTGGCATGTCCTCGTCCAGCTCCCAGGGATGCACGTACACGGTACCCGGCGCTCCCCGAGCCTCGGCAGACCTCAGTGCGCTGCCGAGGAGCGTTGCCGGGAAGAACCGCAGGTATGCCCCTCCCCCCGCAGGGAGAATCACGGCGCCCAGGCGAAGGGTGGCCGGGGGCATTTCCAGGAGGACGCCCGCCGCTCGAACGATCCTGTGTGGATCCGGGTTGGCCCGGGGATATCCGTAACCGGGATGGATCCTCACGGGCATCATGCTGGAGTCGTACCGGTAACCCTCTTCCAGGAGGATGTCGAGAGCCCACTCGAAGCCCGGCAGAATGGAGAAGCTGGGGGCCCTGTACCCCGTCACCGCCTGACCCGAGACCTCTTCCAGGACATGCCGGGAGCGCCCCACGTCCTCCCGGAATTCGTGGGGCGACAGGGTGGTGACCCGCCGGTGGTCCCAGCCGTGGGAAGCGATCTCGTGGCCAGCGTCCGAGATGGTCCTCACCATCTCAGGCTCCCGTTTCGCCAGCCACCCCAGGACGAAGAAGGTCCCCTTCACTTGCGTGTCAGCCAGGTGATCCAGCAACCGCCCTACCAGGGCCGGACATCGACGTGTGATGCCGTCCCAACTCGCCCGGGGTATGTAGGGCTCCAGGGCGGAGGCGTGAAAGAACTCCTCCACGTCCACGGTCAGGTGGTGGGGCACGGTCACGACGGTTCCCTGATGAGAGTGAAGAGCTCGTCCAGGCACCGATCCATGCGATCGTAGGTCTCCAGGAAGAAGGTCTCGTCGTGATCGAGAGGATCCGGAATCCCACGGCGATCGGGGGAGGCCGGGTCCAGGTCCCCCAGGACTACGATCCGGCGGGCAGGGGCACCCCAATCCCTGCGCAGCACCCTTCCCTGCCGGAGGTCCATGACAACAAGGAGCTCAGCCCACGCCACCAGCTCGACGTTCAGGAGCTGGGAAGTGTGGGATTCCAGGTCCAGCCCTCTCCGTCTCGCCGCGGAACGAGCGTTATCAGGGGAGGGTCTCCCAGGCCCGATGAGTCCTGCTGACCTTACTTCCGGGCCCGCCCCGCCCCCAACCATCTGCCTCAGCCGAGCCTCCCCGTAAGGGCTCCGGCAGATGTTGCCAAGGCAAAGGATGAGGACGCGATGAACCGGAGCGAGATCCTCAAGGCGTCGCCTCACCGCCCTCCGTCGCCGAGGATGGAGAAGACGATGGACCCTCGTCCTCACCCGCCGGTAGGTCCCGCGCAGCGGGTCCAGCCGCCTTGAGTCCCTCCAGCTCACATCGCTCCTCATGAGAATGGCGTGGCGTGGGCTTTCGAAGTGGTGGCGTCGCGCGGGCGCTGAAAAAGGCGCTACGCCGGTATAGGAGTATCGTCTCTCGCAGGCGCAGGAGGAAGTTCCTCCCTCAGGCCGCCCCTCAGCTTCCTCGTGCAAGGCAGTCCGTCAGAGCTCCGTGCTCGTTAGATTCCCAGCCTCGTCTCTCGTTCCTGGAGCGTCGGTGAGACCACGAAACGGGTACATGATCGCCGGGGCCGGCAGCGCGTTGATCCTGGCGTCGACCCTTTGGCCCTCCTCCGGAGACGCCCCGCGAGAGCTCAGTTTCTGGTGCCTTCTGTGTGGAAGCCGGGACACGGCCGACAGCCTGGTCAACATCCTTCTGTTCCTACCTTTCGGGGCCGGGCTCGCCATCGTCCGGGGCCTGTCCCTCGCGGTCGGGGGGTCCTTCGCCCTGTCCGGAGCGGTCGAGCTCATCCAGACGACCCTGCCGGGGCGGTTCTCCACCCTCGGCGACATCCTCTTCAATTCCGCCGGGGGTGCCATTGGGGCGTTTCTCGTCGTGTTCCGCGCCCGAATCACGGCCACGCTCATTGCCCCTCCCATGTGGGGAAAGACCCTGGCGGGGCTCCTGCCTCCGGCGGTGTTCGCTGCCACCGCGATCCTCTCTGCACCGTCCCTCCCCGAGCGCGCCTACTATGGACAGTGGACCCACGAGATCGGCAAGCTCCACCCCTACCCCGGCAGGGTTGTCTCCGCCTCCGTCGGAGGGCTGCCGCTTCCCGACCGTCGGGTCCCCGACCAAGAGGCTGTGAGACAAGCCCTCCGGGTGGGAGAGCCCCTCCGTCTCGAGGTTGTGGCCGGGCCCGAGCCCCCTGAGCTTTCGCACCTCTTCGCCATCTACGACGACTGGCAGCGAGAGGTGCTCTTGATCGCCGTGCAAGGATCGGACCTTGTCTTCCAGCGGAGGACGCTTTCGGTCCAACTTAGGTTCGACCAGCCCTTCTTGCGATGGAGGAGCGCTCTGAATGCCCGGGAGGGCGATCCGGTGCGAATCGCTGTCCGGCAGGAGGCCAGGAGCTTGTGCCTCGAGGTGGATGATCGTGAGCGCTGCAACCTCTCCTTTGGGGTCGGAGGAGGCTGGCGACTGATCCACCGGCTCTGGGGGGCGCCCCCGGTGTTGGCGGCCTTGCTGGGGGTGATCTGGCTGTCCATCCTGTCGTTTCCGGCCGGTGCCGCACTCGTAGGGGTGGGGAGAGGAATCCACATCGGGTTGGCTTTCGGGGCCCTTGGGATCCTGGCGTCCTGGTGGAGCCCGTGGCTTTCTCCCCAACTGATCGATCTCGTCGCGCCCGTTCCGGGAGCCTGGGCTGGATGGGCGATGCGCACGCTCATGCTTCGGCGGGCATGAGGATTGCACAGAAGGAGCCGACCGGATAGCGTCAGCTCGCCTTCAACCCAAGAGACGAGGCTGGGTCGGCTTCCGTTTCGACCCCCAGGAGGGAGGGAGAATCGACGTGACACCTGGATCTGTGCTAAGAGGGGAGAACCCCAAGGACTCGGGAGCTCGGAGAATGGGCGCTCCGACAGAGGCCCTCGATCGGGCCCTGTCCTTGGTACGCTGGAATGGATTCATCCTGTTCCTGCTGGGGGCCACCGACATCGGTCTTACCTGGCTGCCGTTGAACTTCGGCAACCGTGAGTGGGGGTTCGCCACAATCACGGCCAGCTTCAACGGAATGCCCATCATCCTCATCGGGCTGATGCTGGTGGTCGTGGCGTGCACGCTGGACGGCCGGAGGTGGTGGGGGTTCGGCGCTGGCGTGGTGGCCGTGGGATTCCTGCTCCTCGTTGTCGGGGGCACGACGCTTTGGGCCACAAATGTCCCCCTCGCGCTGGGCTCCGTGGAAGGGATCGCCCTGACGGGGCTGAAGAAGGCGATATTCAAGACATCGGTCCAGAGCGTGGTTCTGCCCATCGCCTTCGGGATCGTGGCCTATCACGGCTTCAAGGCATTCAAGGCCGGGTGACCTCCTCCGAGATCTTAGAAGCGCGCGTCCTGCGCGACCCGGAATTCCCGGCCTGGCGGACTTTCGTGGATTCGTCGCCGGCGGGGAGCATGTACAGCTACCCGGAATATCTGGACGTCCTCTGCCGGGCGGCGGGCGGGTCCTTCCGGATCCTTGCGGTCCTCAGGGGTGAGGAGATCCACGGGGGAATCGCCCTTTACGAGCGCAGCGGCGCGGCTGGCCGGATCCTCGCCGGCCGGCTCCTTCTCTACTACAACGGCGTGGTCCTCAAAGAGTTCGGCGCGAAGTATCCGTCCGAGAACGCCTCGAAGGAGCTGGGCATCCTGGGCGCCCTCGAACAAGCCCTGTCGAAGATGGGCTTCGCCCACACCCACCTTCGGAACCGTCACCCCATCTCTGACGTCCGGATCCTCCAGGAACGAGGGTGGACCGCCCGCCCGAGCTACAGCCTGCTCATGCGACTCGACAGCCTCGATGAAGCCTTCGGACGCGTGGAGCAGAACCAGCGGCGCCTCATCCGCCGATGCGAGGCAGAAGGCGCCGTTCTGTCGTGGGATGACGACTTCCATTCCTTCTACCGGATGCACGTGGGCACCCACCGCAGGAAGGGCGCGCCCCTTTACCTGCGGGAGGATCGCTTTCGCCAGTACTTCCGCGACCTGAGCTCCCTGGACCTTTGCTGGCTCTTCCACGTCCGCCTGAGGGACGGAGCGCCGGTGGCCTCCCAGATGGTCCTCCTCGGAGGTCACCCCGTCACCCACACGGTCGCCGCCGCGGCGGATCCGGACTTCCTCAGCCTCGGAACCACACCGTTTCTCCGGTGGAAGACCTGTGAAGCCCTGGCCGCGAATGGGTATCGAGGCAACGATCTCACGGATGCCTCCCTGAACGAGGTGACCCGCTTCAAGGCCTAGATGGGTGGAGACCTAGTGACGAACCTCGTGCTCTCACGCCCCGACAGCCTCCGTTTCCGGTCGAACAGTGCGGTCGCCAGGACGCGCATGAAGGGGAGGGCCCTCCTGGGGCGTGTCTATCGAGCCATCAGAGGCAGGACGTCAGGCGCCTGACATCGCCGCAGTTGGTCCGGAAACTGCACGATGGACACTCCGGCGGCTCCGGTGCGACGATGACGGAACGGCCTTTCCACGGGCACCGGTGGAATTCCGAACCGATTCCCACACCCGAACAGAGGGCTTCATCTGATGCACCGGCGCCGCATTTGCTGCATGAATCCCATGGTTGAACCCCTGCGAAGGCCCGCATGACCTCCAGCGCCCGTTTCAGCCCTTCTCTCGCCGCCTGGTCCCTGGCCGCCCTCGGAGCGGGCCTCATTCTGGGCACGGTCGGCCAGCTCACTGGCATCCAGAGCCTCTGGACCCTCTCCGCCACCGTAGCCCCCGTGGGGAACATCTGGCTCAACGCCCTCCGGATGACGGTGATCCCCCTGGTGATCACCCAGCTCCTGGCGGCCCTGGTGCGATCCGATGCCGATCGGTCCGTGGCCGGCTTGGGTGGCCGGGCCTTGGTCTTGTTCATTCTCTTTCTGGTGGCGGCCGGGCTCTTCACGCTTCTGGTGAGCACTCAGATCCTGGGGTTCTACGCGGTTCCCAAAGAACTGGTGGCGTCCCTGAGGGTGGAGTCCATCCCCGAGGCGGCTCTCCAGGCTGCGCAGGCGAAATCGACCGGGTTGGGGGAATGGCTCACGGGTTTGATCCCTTCGAACCTCTTCGAGGCCGCCGTCAGGGGCGACATCCTCCAGATGCTGGTCTTCACGGTCCTGGTGGGCGTTGCGGCGGGGCGCCTGCCCTTTGAGCGGCGGGCGCCGCTGGTGGGGGTCATCAGGTCGCTGGCGGAAGCCATGATGATCCTGGTGAGCTGGGTGCTCTGGGGAACCCCCCTGGGGGTGTTCGCCCTCATCCTGGGGCTTTCCCTGGAGACCGGCCTCGGGGCATTGAACCTGTTCGCCGCCTACATCGTCATTCTCTCTGGACTCCTGATCTTCGTCACGGCCCTGCTCTATCCCATCACGGCGGTGTTGGGGCGGGTACGCATGCGGACCTTCGCCAGGGCCGCGGCGCCTGCGCAGATCGTCGCTGCCGGCACGCAATCCTCCCTGGCCTCCCTGCCGGCCCTCGTGAATGGTGGCCAGGAACATCTGAAGCTCCCGGGTGAGGTCACCGGGTTCGTCTTCCCCCTATCCGTGTCTACCTTCAAGCTGAACCAGGCCATTTCGCCAACGTTCCGGTACCTCCTTCTGGCCCACGTGTTCGGCATTCCCCTGGGGCCAGGGGAGATGGGGACTTTCCTTCTCGTGGCCATCATGCTGAGCTTCGGTGTGCCAGGGGTCCCACGGGGCGGGGGAGGGTTCCGAACCCTCCCCCTTTACATCGCAGCGGGAATCCCTATAGAGGGCGTGGTGCTTCTGGAGGCGGTGAAGACAATCCCCGATGTCTTCATGACCACCCTCAACGTCACAGCCGATATGAGCGTGGCCGTAATCCTAACCCGGGGTAGCCGGGCAAGTGGTGGGGCGCCTGTCCCGTTGGCGGTGCCGGTGACGGCTGAGGGATACGTTGAGGGCCCCGTGGAGAAGCGAGGCGACCATCTTCCGATGCCCGGGACCTGCTTCGGGACTGAAGTCTGAGCAAGGAAGAGGTGTCAGGATGGGGGTGACCTCAACCTCCTCCAGCGGCGGCGCACGGCTCCGCGAAGGCGAAGGTGCAGGGGCAAGGAATTGACGGGCCATCTCATCAATTCCGGCCATTCCATCTCCATCACCTTCTTGTTAAACCAGCCGGACAGTCGTGTCTCGGGTGGCATGGAGATGACGCCCTCCACATATTTCCGGTGGCATAAGGGAAAGCCCACGAAGCCCGGCCCGGCATACTCGGCGTAGGGGTAGACCCCCCCCCAGCAGCCGTAACGCTGTTCAATGTGGAAGAGGTCCCACAGGTGGAGTGGACCCACATCGGGGGCGCTGTCCAACCATTGACTCAACTGCTGAAGAGCCTCTTCGCTGGCGGAGACCCCGGCGCCGCAGCGCTCTGCAAGAAGCTCAGGCGTAGGAGGGGGCACGCGAACCCCGTCTCGGTTCCAGTAGTCGCCCCGTGAGAAGTTCCCGAGGTCGCCCACGAGCCGCACACGGTGCGGTTCCAAGGACTTATATGAGGTCGAGGCCTGCCACCCCCTCACCTCGCCAACGCTGCAGCCAATCCGGAACATCCATTCTTCAAGATCCTCCTCCATCGGCGAGATCCACGGAACGGATTGGTACCGGAGGCCGAGGCGCTTCGCCATCCACCCGGCCAACGCAGCGTCGGTGGTGGCGCCCCAATCCGGAATCTCAACTGTGTATAGCGTCATCTCCCGGGCCAATTGCCCCGCACAGGCGAGGAGGGTTCGGGAATCCCAGCCTGCGGTGAGAGACAGGTAACAGGGATAGGTACGGGCCACTGCCTCGATCTGGCGCCGGATCAAGCCGGCGAGGTCGGCGACCTGATCCCCCGTCGGCGGCACTTCGACGAAGGCCGTGTGAGGCCAGTACCGCCTGGATTCCCAACGCTTGAGATCCAGATAGTGGTTGGGAAGGAGTCGAAACACCCCGTGGCGGGGGGTCAAGCCAACGGGGTACATGGAGTTCGAATAGGGAATGCCCAGCGCCTGCACGAGAGCGGTGTGATCGCGCGTCCCATCGGAGTAGGGAATCAGATTGGGCGTCGAGGCGGCGAGACGCTGCTCCGGACAGTAGACCGAAGAATAGGACCCGCAGGCATCGGGGTAGACCCGTGGGCTGGTAGGATGCGCCAGGATGCCGAGGAAGCGGCCTCCGAGCTCCTCCATGGCCGATTGGAACCCGCCCGGCTCTCCGGGCGCAACCATTGATGCCCCATTTCCTCGGAGAAGACCCTGCCCGTCGATGGGATAGCCGAGGATCCAGCCGACGTCCTCCCCCTGCAATCCACGCACTGAGATGCGAGGAAGAGAAGGGTGATGAGAGAGGAACCAAGGCCCGAGCCTGGTCGTCGACCATCCATCGAGGGTCGGCGCCTCCCTCCCAAGCACGAATTGCTCAGGCAGGTCCCAAAGCGGCCGTGATCGGCTCAGTGCTTCCGGAGCATACTTGCTCGACGGGGTCCTTCCCGGGGCCAAAGGCAAGCTTTCCTCCTGGCCGGTGGAACTGCGGTGGCAGCAGCGAAACGCTGACGTGCGCTGCCATGCATGTCCCGCCGTGCCTCCGCTTTGCACCCGCTCCAAGTGGGCCCGCCAGGACTTGAATCTGGAACCGTCGGATTATGAGTCCGCTGCTCTGACCAACTGAGCTATGGGCCCGGATCGGAGGGTCGCCGGGCGCTTTCCGCGACCCCCCTATTCTTCCCTACGCCGGCACCTCCTCCGGGATGTCGGGCCTGAACCGGAGGCGGGCGCCGATGCCCCCTCCCACCTCGTCCAGGCAGTCGGAGGGTGCGCCTCCGAATACCCTCACCTCGGCTCCTTGTTCGAAGGCCTTGGTGACGCACTGGTCGGCGTAGTCGGGGTTCACCTCCACGAAAGGACGGGACAAGATCAGGATGTCCACGGCTCCGGCGTCCAGGGCCCGGACGGTGTCCTGGCCGCCCAGGCACCCGTTGCCCCGGGAGTACGCCTGCTCCATGACCTGCTTCAGGAGGGCCTCCTGGCGCCTCTTGGCAAGGGCTGACGCGCCCTCGGCGGATGCGGCTTTCACCTCCGGGAGGGTCATCTCCAGGCGCAGGGAGGAGTCCTCCAAGATTCTCCTTTCCATGGTCGAGGGCATCATGGCCGAGGGACCGACAGGGCATCCTGGTCCCCTCCCAGCAACACGAACCCGTCGTCCCCGGCCAGCGAGGACCCGGTGGACCGCCGGAAGGCCGGCCAGCCGCCGCCGGAGGCTCCGTCGGCGCAGGGGATGGAGGAGCTGGTTCAGCCCCGCCCGCACGGCTCGGACCACCAGCCGCAGAGGATGGAGCAGCGTCGAATCGGCGAGGCGCTCCTTGGGGTGGGTTTCGCTCATGGCACGGATCACGGTTCGGGAATGGCCTCGGCGGAGAGGCCGCGCACGGCTCCGTCTGTAGTTTCTCCCTGGAGGCCGGTCGGGGGCAAGGCGGGCTCCCGACGGGAATCTCCCCTGGAAGCCCTCGTCGGCTGCCCCGGCGCCGGGCGGCCTCGCCGCCGGGCCCCACGGCAGCGATCTTGCTGCAATCAGCTTGCCACACCCCCGCCCGCCGCCACCGGCGGCGAGGGGCGGGGGCTACGGAGACACGCGGCTGGAGACGGGAGAAGGCTTGGACCGAAACCGGGGAACGGGGCGTTGCTGACGCGACGGGCGGGATGGCTTCTCGCGTCAGGGGGAGCGGCGTTGGTGGTGTCGCTGACCCTGTGGCCATCGTCCGGCGTCCCCCAGCGGGAGATCGGGTTCTGGTGCCTCCTCTGTGGAAGCCGGGACCTGGCAGACGGGTTCCTGAACCTCCTCCTGTTCGTCCCCTTCGGCGCCGGGGTCGGCCTGCTGGCAGGCCCGTGGTCCGCGCTGTTAAGCTCGGTCGCTCTTTCAGGGTTCGTGGAGCTGGCGCAAACGTCCCTTCCGGGGCGGTATTCCACCGTCGGGGACCTGGTGGCCAACTCGGCCGGCGGCCTGCTGGGAGCGGTGTTGGTGGTCCAGGCCCGCCGTGCCCGGGCGCTGGTCCTCACTCCGCCCCGAACGCTTCGTTACCTGGCGCTCCTCTTCCCGGCGGTGGTCTTCCTCGCCACGGCCGCCCTGTCGGCTCCCCGCTTGCCGGACGGCGTCTACTACGGCCAGTGGACCCACGAGTTGGGACGTCTCCGGCCCTATCCGGGAAGGGTGCTGGGGGCCACCGTGGGGCACCTCCACCTTCCCGACGGTCCGGTTCCGGACCAGGCGGGTGTGAATGGCGCCTTGAGTCGGGGGGTACCCCTGGAGGTGACGGTCCTCGCCGGGCCTCCGCCGAGGGAGTCCTCCCACCTCTTCGCCATCTTCGACGACCGGCAGCGAGAAGTGCTCCTTTTCACGGTGAAGGGGGACGACCTCCTGTTCCAGCGGGGGACCCTTTCGGTCGACCTCCTCCTCGACCAGCCCTTCACCCGGTGGCCCGGGGGCCTGAACGCCGCCCCAGGAGACACGGTCCGGATCCGGGTCCAGCAGCGGGCGCGGAACCTGTGCCTGGAGATCGGGGAGGAGTTGCGGTGCCACCTGTCCGCGGGCGTGGAGGGAGGATGGAGGCTCCTCCACCGCCTCTACGGCGCGCCGCCTCTCCTGGCGGGCGTTCTGGGGGCCGTATGGCTGATGCTCCTGGCCTTTCCTGCCGGGGTGACCGCAGCTGGAACGGGTCGGGCGCTGGCTCTCGGGGCCGGTCTGGCCTTCCTCGGCGCCCTGGTGTCGTGGTGGACCCCATGGCTCGCGGCTCACTCGCCGGCGCTCCTGGCGCCTGTGGTGGGTGCGTGGGCCGGGAATTGGGCGCGCCGGTGGATCGTCGGGCATGGTACGCGCTCGGAGCCGTGAACCCCGCGCACACGTGTCCTTCACGAGGACCGCGTCCATTGCCGGAGGCGCTCGGGGTTCGGGGATTGCGGCAGCGAGCCCCGGTCCGTAGCGTCCGCTCATGACGTCGAACTCATCAGCTCTGAAGACGCGCTTCCTCCACGAGGCGGAGTACCCTGCCTGGCGAACCTTCGTTGACTCGTCGCCGGCAGGAAGCATCTACAGCTACCCGGAGTACCTGGACGTGCTCTGTAGGGTGGCGGGTGGGTCCTTTCGCGTTCTCGGGGTCTTCAGGGGAGACGAGATCCACGGCGGAATCGCCCTCTATGAGCGCAGCACAGCCGGCGGGATGGTCCTCTCGGGCCGCCTCCTCCTCTACTACAACGGCCTCGTCCTGAAGGAGTACGAGGGCAAGTACCCTTCGCTGAACTCCTCCCGGGAGCTCGCCGCCCTTGCCGCCCTGGAGGTTGCGTTGTCCGGGCGGGGGTTCGCCCACACCGAGATCCGCAACCGTCATCCCATCACCGATGTGCGCGTCTTCCTCTCGAGAGGGTGGAAGGCCCGGCCAAGCTACAGCTTCCTCATGCAGATCCACGACCTGGAAGAAGCCTTCAGCCGGGTCGAACAGAATCAGCGGCGCCTCATCCGGCGGTGCGAAGGGGAGGGAGCCGTTCTCACCTGCGATGACGACTTTGCCGCCTTCTACCGAATGCATCTCGGCACCCACGCCCGAAAGGCAGCCCCCGTCTACCTGCCGGAGGCGAGCTTCGAGAGGTATTTCCGCGACCTCAGCTCCCAGGGTCTCTGCAGCCTCTTCCACGTCCGCCTGAAGGACGGAACGCCGGCCGCTTCCCAGCTGGTCCTCACGGGGGGGCACCCCGTCACGCACACGGTCACAGCCGCAGCCGACCCGGACTTCCTGAGACACGGAACCACGCCATTTCTCCGCTGGAAGGTCTGCGAGGCGCTGGCCGCCGAAGGGTACCGAGGCAACGATCTCACAGATGCCGCCTTGAACGAGGTCAGCCGCTTCAAGGCCCAATTGGGCGGAGAGCTGGTGATGAATCTCGTCCTCTTACGGCCTGACAGCATGCGTTACCGGACCAACCGAACGCTTCTGCGCGCGGTAAGATGTGGGAAGGCCCTTCTCGGGAGGATTCTCAGACCGTCGAAGATTACCATGACGTGCTAATGCCGACTGTGAAGAACACCTCGTTGCGGAGGGGGTCGAGTCCCCAAGCACCAATTCCCGGCACGTCCCATTGCCAAGACTTGTCCTGGCAGCGTCATTTACGGCATCCACAAACCCGAGTCCCGCCTTGGAAGATCCCGACATCCCACTCCTACAGCGGATACCTGCATGGAAAGAGATCGATCCAGCGTTCTGGTGGCCCTTTCGGTCCGAGGCGTCGCGCTTCAACTGATCTGGGTTGCCGCAGCGCTCGTGGCTCTCGACCTTCTCGCAGTCACCTTCACCCAGGTCACAGGCCACGATCACGTTCGAGGACTCCTACCCATCATCCGCCTGGACAAGGAGGCCAACCTCGGGACTCTCTTCCAGGTGGGGATGATGCTCTGCAGCGCCATTCTGTTCTTCGGGGCGGGATGGAGAGCTTCGGCCGAACGTCGTGCTGCCAGGATCTGGTGGTTCCTGGGCTGGGTCTTCGTGTTTCTGGCCTTGGATGAGCAGTCGTGGATCCATGAGCGGCTCATGGGGCCCATGAGGGAAGTCCTCCCTCCGTATGGGCTTCTCCACTTCGGGTGGATCGTTCCCTACGGCCTGCTCGTGATCCTTCTCTCTTTCGTGGTAGGCCCCTTCATTCTGGGCCTTGCCAGGGAGGTGCGCCGATGGTTCATCTGGTCAGCGGCAACGTATCTCACGGGAGCCTTCGGCATTGAGGCCTTGGGAGGTTGGCGTCTCCAAGTCATTGGTGGCGAGAGCGCCCGACCTGAGTTGGTCTATGAGCTCCTCACCACAGTGGAAGAGTCCCTGGAGATGACAGGGCTGATCCTACTGATTGTCGCCCTTCTCGAGCTGCTCCGCCTCAGCTATCCGGAGAGACGTCTGCAACTCGTGAAGTGACCGGCCGCCAGCAGCCGCCTCGAACCAATCCAGGGTCAACCGGACGTTCCTTTCCAACGAGAAATCCTGGACAACCCTGCGGCGGGCTGCATCGCCGAGACGCTCACGGTCTTGCGCATCCCCCAGGAGATCGGCCAGGGCCTTCGTAAGGTGATCGACATTGGCGGGCTCAACCAGGATTCCCTCCACTCCATGCTCGATCAATTCTGGAATCCCACCGACCCTTGAGGCGATCACGGCACACCCGCTGGCCATGCCTTCGAGAACCGTGTACCCTAGAGCCTCCTCCCACACAGCAGGATGCACCAGTACGTGCGAGTCCCGTAGTATTTCGTCCACATCGTCCCTGAGGCCAAGGAACTCGACCCGTTCAGCGAGGCCGAGGGCTTCGGCGCTCCTCTCCAAAGTACCTGCTTCGGGTCCCGCTCCGACGATCCGCAGTTTCCAGCCTCCCGGCGGGATTCGTGAGACGGCCCGGAGGAGAGTGCCCACCCCCTTTTCGGGAATGAGAGCGGCCACGCATGCGATCCGGACCGTCTTCTCCAATGAGGAAGGCCTGGAGGCCGGGGGATGGAACCGTATCGTGTCCACCCCTCCGTACACCGTGAGGGTCCGGTCTGCAGGAAGGCTGAACCGATGCTCCCCTCGCCGCCGGACGTAGTCGGATACGCCCGCAAAGTGCCGGACTCGCATCATCGTTATCTGATCCAGTCCACGACGAAGCAGGCTCCGCCGGACCGGGCGTCCTCCGGAACCCGGCGGCCCGGAGACGTGGTCGACGAAGAGGACGGGGGTGGGCCAAGCTGCGTACGCCACCGCCGCGGCGCGGCTGCGGGGCGCAAGCGCGTTTAGTTGGATAACGTCAAACTCCCGAGCCAGACGGCGTGCCGATGCGAAGGGCCTTGCTGCGAGGTCATTGAGCCGCTCCCAGGTCGCCCCTGCGGCGGCCCATTCCTCGGCCACCGTCGGGTGCACCGGATCATGCCCGAAGAACGTGATGGCATGGCCGCGCTTACGGACGGCGTGGGCCAGCGCCACAAGCCGATTCTCGCCCGTCCCAAGCTTCCGTGGGCAGAAGTTTGCCAGATAGGCCACCCGAACGCCGCCCCTCGACATGGCTCGCTTCCGTCTCATGAGTCTTCAATCCTCCGGCAGGCCAGGGGAGACAGGGGGATCAGGACCCGCCTGATCGATCGTTCGCGAGGGTAAGAGGGGAAGACTAGCCACATTGGTCAAGCATGTCGCGGTGGGTGAGGAACGGCAAGCAGGAACGGCAGGAACGGGAGGCCGGTGCCCGCTGGGCCCGGAGCCGGGCCTGAATCCCAGGCCCGGGCTGGGGAGGTCGTGCTTGCCTACCTGTTCCAACACGGATCGCCGAGAACCGAGTGGGCGAGAGCTAGCCCCTGATCCGGGAGAGGGTCGAACGGATCTCGGGGGGCCGGATCGAGACGGATTACTCGGCAATATGCTGGGGCAAGCCGCCCAAGGACGTTGAAAGCCACCTTTGGAATTCCTGCGGGCTCGATCACAAGCCCATGACGCTCCAAGTCACAACGTAATCACCACTTCCGCCGATCAGGCCTCGATTCTGGCCCTCTTACGTGGCCATTTCCAGTTCCTGACCCATCTCCATACCGGTCATCACGTTGCGCCGCCCGGGAATACCGCTCCTGTCGAACAGCAACAGAACGGCCGCACCCTATTCGTAATGCCGCAGTGGAGCCTTCCCTACGGCGAAGACGTTGAAACCGATTCGGTGCAGCCTCTCGTGGTCCAGGATGTTTCGGCCATCAAAGAGGAATGCAGGGCTCACCATGTCCCGGAGGATCCGCTCGTAGTCCAGCGTCCGGTAGAGGTCCCACTCCGTGACCACGGCCAGGGCATGGGCACCCTTCGCCGCCGCGTAGGGATCCTCCTCGAAGGTCACCTGCCCATCCACGCCTGCCAGATCCCTCCGGGCATTCTCCAGAGCTTTCGGATCCGTGATCACCACATGAGCCCGTTCGTCCAGGAGCCCCTTGGCCACGTAGATGGCGGGGGACTCCCGGGTGTCTCCCGTGTTAGCCTTGAACGCGAACCCGAAGAGGGCGATCCGCTTCCCCGCCACGGTGTTGAACATGCTTCCCACGATGGTGCGGACGAAGCGCTGCACCTGCCACTCGTTCAATCGGATCACCGATTCCCAGTATCTGGCGACTTCATCCAGCCCATAGTTCTCGCAGATGTAGACCAGGTTCAGGATATCCTTCTTGAAGCACGAACCGCCGAAACCCACGCCTGCCTTCAGGAACCGGTCCCCGATTCGGGAGTCCATGCCTACGGCAGCGGCCACTTCATCCACCACCGCCTCGGTCTTCTCGCACAGTGCGGAGATGGAGTTGATGGAGGACACCCTCTGGGAAAGGAAGGCATTGGCCGCCAGCTTGGAGAGTTCGGAACTCCAGATGTTGCTTTCGAGGATTCTCTCTTTCGGGACCCAGTTGGCATAGATCTTTACGATCTCCTTCCTGGCTAGGACCCCCTCCGGCGTCTCCCTGGCCCCCACCAGGACCCTGTCAGGACTCAGCAGGTCCTCAACGGCCGTGCCCTCGGCGAGGAACTCGGGATTCGAGACCACATCGAACCTCGGCTTCCCGGAAGCCGACGTGAGAATGCGCTCCATCGCCGCCGCCGTGCGCACGGGCAGCGTGGATTTCTCCACAATGATCTTGTCCGAGGAGGAGTTCTCCAGGATCTGTCGGGCCGTCTTCTCCCAGTACTGCAGGTCCGCGGCCCTGCCCGCCCCCTCTCCGAAGGTCTTCGTCGGTGTGTTGACGGAGACGAAGATGATGTCGGCCCGCCGGATGCCCTCCGCGATCTCCGTGGAGAAAAACAGGTTTCGCTCCCGGGCCCTGGCCACGACCTCATCCAGGCCCGGCTCGAAAATGGGGAGATTCCCGCTGTTCCAGGCGCGAATCTTCTCCTCGTCGATGTCCACGACGGTGACCCTGTATTGTGGGCACCGCTCCGCGATCACCGACATCGTGGGACCACCCACGTACCCGGCCCCGATGCAGAGAATGTCCTTCTCGAATTCCATGCGCGACTCTCCGCTCTCCTCAGGATTCGGGGGAGACAGCCCCCGGAGCTATGGGAAGACGATCCGACAGCGCCCCCCCAGAACGATGGGGACGCACCCTGGGGCGTCGGCATGCAAGAATCGGTCTGTGCTGGCAGTTGAAGCAAGGCTTCTTCTGTAATGCCATCAAGACGATGCTGGACTTGCGGGGCGCTACGGTCGCGCCGCAGCCAGTGCGGAGAACTGGGCCTCAGAAGGCTGAGCCGCACCCCGATGGGGCGACGCCACACTCCATATCGCCGGTGACCCTGGTCCCGCAGAATCCGGGGGCGCCCGTCCCGGTCCGCACCGTTTCACCTGTAGTGGTTCACCCGAACGCGGACTTTTCGGGCAAACCACTACAACTCGCGCATCGGGGTTCTTATGACCATCGACAAGACACCAACCAGAACGCCATACCATCATGGACACCCCAAAGAGCAAGAAAATCACCAGGACCCAGTCTCTGGTGGACCAAGCCATGCGCACCACCCGGAATCGCCACCAGGGTGCCGTTGTCTGGTTCACCGGACTCTCGGGGGCCGGCAAGACCACCCTCGCCCAGTGGAGCGAGCGCGAGCTCTTCGACCGCGGCGTCCACTGCTACGTCCTGGACGGGGACAACGTGCGGCACGGCTTGAACCGGGACCTCGGCTTCAGCCCTGAGGATCGGACCGAGAACATCCGGCGAATCGGCGAGGTGGCCAACCTGATGCGCGACAGCGGCCTGATCTGCCTGACGGCCTTCATCTCGCCCTACGTGGCCGACCGAGCCGCTGCCCGCGCCACATGCCCCGAGGGTTCGTTCCTCGAGGTCTACTGCCGCTGCCCCCTGGAAGAATGCGAGCGACGGGACACCAAGGGCCTCTACCGGAAGGCTCGGGCCGGTCAAATTCCCGAGTTCACCGGGATCAGTGCTCCCTACGAGGAGCCTCTGATGCCGGAGATCATCCTGGACACCGACCTGCACACCCCGGCTGAGTGCGTCCGGCAGGTGATCACGGCCTTGGAGGAGCGAGGCATCCTGTAGATGACCTGGGCTGTCCAGATCGCCGGCGCGACGGCCCAGGATCCTTCGCCCGCCCTTGGGGCTGGCGCGAGTGGTGAGCCCATCCTTGGGGAGCGTCTCTCTTTCCGGCCATCTCTCGCGGGGTGGGGTGCGGTCCCCATCCGGGGATTGAGGGCATCCGGGTACGACAATTGCACAGCGCTTGCCTGCCTTATGGCGTTCATGGAATCAGGGTGGCGGCCTTCGATGTCGCCGCTTCCAGCCGCATCACCGGGGAGGACGAATCGTGAGCTCCAGAGCGCCGATGGGGGCAGACAAGCCCAAGCAGACGGGCCTCCGCAAGGCCGGCGGCCAGGTGGAGGTCGTCGAGCGGGTGTCGGGCCTTTTCCGGTGGGCCGGCTTCGCTCTCTTCCTCCTGGGGTCCACCGACGTAGCGCTGACCTGGCTCCCTACGAGCTTCGGGAACCGGGAGTGGGAGTTCGCCACGGTGACGTCGAGCTTCAACGGAATGCCGGTGATTCTCCTGGGGCTGGTCCTGGTGGTGGCCACCGCCGCCTGGGAGGGGCGGAGGTGGTGGGCCCTGGCGGGCGGGATCGTGGCTGCCGGGTTCTTCCTCTTCGTGCTGGCGGCCATCGCCCTCTGGGCCACCAACCTCCCCCTGGCGCTGGAGTCGGTGGAGGGCGTGGTGCTCACCGGACTGAAGAAAGCGGTGCTCAAGACCTCCGTGCAGAGCGTGATCCTGCCGATCTTCTTCGGAGGGATCGCCTACCAGGGCTTCCGGGGGTTCCGGTCGGGGAACCTCTGACGCGGTTCACTCCAGGAGCGGTTCCATCTCCTCTGAGAGGGCTCACTCCAGGTACGGGTCCAACTCCTTCGCCAGGGCCGTCACGAACCCGTCGTCCCGCATGCAGCGGAGATGCGTCCCGAGGGCACCGAACCGTTCCGTGGTCTTCCGCACCCGCTCCGTCGGCTCCCCGACCTTGAGCGATATCGCCTGGAGGTGCCCCCTTCAGGCCCCCGGGGGGGGGCCAGGGTGTAGGGCAGGCCGTGTTGAGATCCAACGGCCTGCTCCGCCAGGATCGGGTTCACGTACTCGCCCATGAGGACCAGAACCCTGGCGGGGGGCGGGACGAACCCCGGCATGGCGAGGCTGGCCTGCAGCTGGGAAGGCACCACCAGCAGGCGGGACACCCGCCGCGCCCGGACCGTGTCCCAGAACCCCTCGAGGTTGCGGACCTCCCGGTCGGAGATGAGGACCACCGGGACGCCCTGTAGCAGCGGCTCGAACAGCTCGTAGATGGCATGGGTCGTGGTCATGTGGGACTTCTGGCAGCAGCGTTCCCCCGCCAGGTAGGGGTGCTCCCGCCAGGTCCACCGGAGCCTGTGGAAGAAGGACCCGTGGCTGCGCACGATCATCTTGGGGCGCCCGGTGGATCCCGACGAGGCGAGGACGAAGGCCGGCTGGTCTGGGTGCCCCGGGATGGGGGCGGCGGTCGCTGGAGAAGCCTCCATCAGTCGCTCGACGGAGAGGCGCCGGCCCGGAAGCCCTGGATCGAGAGTCGAATCCCCACCCTCCAGGATCCCGTCGAGCCCGGCGTACCGGAGGATGTCCCCGAGGCGGGCCGCAGGGTAGGACGGGGGCAGCGGCACTACCGCGGCGTTCACCCGGAGCACGGCAAGGACGCAGGCCACCCACTCGATGGAGCGTTCCATGTGGACCCCCACCATCGATCCCGCCCCGATTCCTTCTCCCGCCAGGGCCCCCGCCAGGCGCTCCACGCGGGCCCCCAGCTCCTGGTAGGTGACGCTCCGTCCATCTGCCGGGAGGGCCAAACGGTCCGGGATCCGGTGAACCTGTTGCAGGAAGTGCTCATGGAGGAGCTCCTGCGGGTGGAACAGCACCTTCGGGCCGTGAGGGTTCATGCGGGGGCCCCAGGGATGGAGAACGCTCGAACCTCAGGGGGCGGCCCCGGCACCGCCACCGCGCCGAGAGCCCCTCCTCCCGCCGCCTTCGGGGCCACCGAGAAGGACACGACGGACCATTCCGAAACCTCTTCCTTCCCCAGGGTTGCCCGGAACCCGAAGGGCGCCGCCTTCAGTTCCACCCCCCGGGGATCGGACAGGAAGCCCCTCCCGAGGCCCTTCATCACGGCCTCCTTGGCCGTCCAGAGCCGGAAGAACGCTTCGATTGTCAGGCCTGACTCGCCAGCCCCCAGGCAACACCGCTCCGCCGCGCTGAACACCGAAGCCGCCACCGCCTCCAGGTCCGGCACGGGTCGGAGGATCTCGACGTCCACGCCCAGGGCCCCCCCCCCGATCCCGACCGCGAGGATACTCCCGGAATGGCTGACGTTGAACGCGAGGCCACAATCCGCTTCCAGCTCCGGCTTGCCGGCCTCGGTGTACCGGAAGGCGACACTCCCGGCCGGGACGGAGAGATAGAAACCCAGGATCCGCCTCAGATGTCCCCTTCCCCGCTCGAATCGCCGGCGATGGACCGCCCGGTGGAACCGCGCCGCCCTGGCCCTTTCGTCGGAGGAAAGGATCCCTTCCTCCTCCCCGCAGGAGGTCGAGTCGTCCAGGCCGCCCAGCCAGAGGTCGACGGCTCGACCAGGGAACTGGGGCCGCTTCGGTGGATACCGTAGCAGGTCCAGGAGGAGCTCACCGCGTGGCGGGATGTCCATGGGTTTCAAAGTCGGTGGGTTGTCCATGGCTTTAAAAGATAGTCCGGCGGCAGGTTCCATGCCTCCCTGCCGCCGGGGGCCCCCGGGTCCGCCGGTCGGTCCGGGCGGCAAACCGCCACCGTACTGTCTCGGTCGCGATTCCGAGGGTATGATTCCTGCGGACGGAGCGGTAGGATATTGCCGGGCCGCGCGTCCCTCCAACCCCTTGGCCAGGACCTGAACCCATGAGCAAGCGGACTCTCGAGCCTCCTCGGCTTGGAATCGCGGCAGCCTACTTCATCTTCTTCACACTGGTCCTCTGGCCCGTGACGGACTTTCTCACTACCGCGCTCCCCTTCCAATGGGGGAGGGTGGAGTGGCGATACGCATCGGTGGGCCTCATGGCGGTATACGTCTTCACGCCGATCATGGGGATTGGCATGGCCATGGTTCTGGCGTTCTTCCTCCGGCACCGGCTCATCCTCCGCTCTCTTTCCGTCGTTTGCCTGGCGGGCGCCATCTTCTTCGTCCTCGCGATCCTCTCACTTGGTCTAGACGTGATCCAGCTCCGGGGAATCGTGACCCCCGAGGGGATGCCCTCCCTCAAGGTTGGAGGGGTGATCGCTGGGGTGAAGCACCTGTCGGCCATCACTGCCCTGGCTCTGCTGGGAGTCGGGGGCTTCCAGGCGAGCCGTCAGCTATCCAATCTGCCGTCGGGGAAGGAAGCTGCAGATCGTGCCCCGTGGCTTGGCTCCAAGCCTGAAAGGGCCCAGGACGGGAAGCCGTAGGGCACGGCGTGTATTGACCGTCGGAGCTCGCCGAAGGATCGTGGGTCTTCTGCCGAGGAGGGTGCCGCGGCGCTCGGAGCAGCGGCTGCGGCGGGGCCGCCACAGGCTGGGGGTGCTTCTGGTGAATGATCAAGGCGCGAGATTGCGGCGCAAGTCTATGTTAGATAGTGGCTTGTCCTCCGAGTACAGGTGTTGGTTGAAAGCGGTATGAGAATTGCTCGGGCAAGAAGCAGGGTTTTGTGTATTCCGTTCATCTTTGGGGGTTCGCATGCGTCTCGCCACCCTTAAGTCCCCGTTGGCCATTGCTCTTCTGGGAGCTTTCGCCCTGATGCCTGCCAGCGCGCGGGCTTGGACGGGCACGGAACCCGCATGCAATGTGGGCACTGCGTTCAGCCCCGCTTGGGTTGCGTGCTCGGGTGCGTGGGCTGGGAACTTCAGTGAGAGCCCAAGTGATCTGGCCGCGATGCTCACACTGATGCAGGACGAAACCAAATGGTATGTAGACGACGGCACAGCCTTCGCCTCTTCCATGACGGCGATTGACGGCTGGTCGGTTGACGACTATGTCGGCAAGACCGATGCTGGTGAAGGTGGGGGTCCGTTTGTTGACGACTTCACGGGGGTGACATCTGGGAATCTCACCTTCATGAATCCCTACACGGGCGTCTTCGTTGTGATCCTCAAGGGTGCTAACTACTTCAGCCTCTTTCTCTTCAATAGCGCGGTTCCTGTGAGCCAGATCGCGTTCCATATGGACGGTGTGAATCCCGGAGGGGACAACGCTCTCTCCCACGCTGCCCTATGGGGCGGTTCGGAGGTTTCGGTACCCGAGCCCGCCTCCCTCCTCCTGTTGGGATCGGGCCTCCTGGGACTCGGCGTGGTGGGATACCGGCGGCGCCGGAACTAGGACCTCGCGGGACGCACAAGAGCGACCCCCGGGCCACAGAGGTGGCCCGGGGGTTCTTCTTTCTGTTTTCTCTCCAACCCTGCTCCCCACGGCTTCCCTCATCCTGCCCCAACTGATCCGCAGACCCCAAGCCCGGATCTCGGGGAAGCCCGGATTGCGGGAAGATCGTTGCGTTAGCGACACAACACGTGTGGTCCGCCCGCCGCAGCCCCATCCTCCCTGCATCAAAAACAATTTCCTGACAAATCGTTTGCGCGGGTTGTAAGTTGATACTTGATATTTCCCGCTTCAACGCAGGAGAAGAAGGAGGAGGGCTCCGTGAGGATGCGTGGCGTCGGCGTTGTGGGGCTGCTTGGGCTGGTGGTGGCGTTGGCCGCACCGAAGCCTCTAGCGGCGGCAAGTTATGGGTGGAACCTCATCTGCGGCGGGGACACGACCTTCTCTCTCTGCGCCTCGGTGTCCATGGCCTTCGATCCAGACACGGGCGACGTCGAGATGACGGTCTGGAACTACACCAACGATCCCGCCAATCCCTCCTTCGGCATGGCGGGCCTCGAGAACACGGTCTTCACCAAGATCGGGTTCTTCTACACCGGAGCCACGCTCACCGCCGTCAGCGGGCTCGATCCGGCGGTGACGGGGTGGACCGCCACCCTGACTCCCAACGCGTCGGGAGGCCAGCAGCTGGACTTCGCCGCCGTCACGACCCAGGGAGCCAACAACGCGCTCCCCGTGGGCGCGTCCCAGACCTTCCGCTTCACCCTTACCGGTTCGAGCCTCCAGGCTTTCGCAACGGCTCTCGACGCCAGCCAGGTGGGTCTCTCCATCCACGGGCAGAGCGGGCCGGAAGGGAACTCCACGACCTGCCTCACCCTGGGAGCCAACGCGAACTGCGAGCCTCCCACGACCGTTCCGGAGCCCACGTCCCTCCTGCTCCTGGCGACGGGAATGCTCGGGGTTCTTGGAGTCCGGCGTCGGCGGGCCACGGAGATCTGAGGAAGGACGAGCCGGAATCAAACCAGGCCAGGCGCGGCCATGCCGGCCCAGGACGCATCCTCCCGCCAGATCGTTGGTGCCTTCGCCGGCGAGCGGCTGCTCCAGCGGAGTTCTTCGTCCAGGACCCCCCGGGTCAGGAGGGACCGGATGCGCTCGAGCCGCATGAAGCGGGGGCCGAAGAACTCCTCCTCCGTCAGCCCGGCCCGGCCCAGCGTGAGGGACAGCTGCCTCACGCCTTCCGCTACGGTCCAGCGAGGGACCAGGTGCGGGAGGGTCGCAGCGAGCTTCCCGCCGTCCACTCGGTAGCTCCCGGGGTTCTGCACCGGTTCTCCGTTCCCCTTCGCGAACGTCACCCGGCACCCCGGCACCGCTTCCGCCACCAACTCCGCCACGTCCCGGATCCGGTAGTTCTCGGCCTCCGGGACCACGTTGAAGACCTGGTTGTGCACCAAGTGCCGCGGAGCCTCCAGGACGGCCAGGAACGCCCGGCACAGGTCCTCCACGTGGAGGAAGGGGCGCCACGCCGCCCCGTCGCCGTTCAAGCGCACGTCGCCTCTCGTCAATGCGGACCCCACCATGTGATTGACCGCCACGTCCCCCCGGAGCCTGGGGGAGACGCCGTAGACCGTGGCGGGCCGCAGGAACGTGGGGCTGAACGCGTCGTCGGCCATGCCGGCGATGGCTGTTTCCGCCTCCAGCTTGGACGCGCCATAGGGACCCACGGGCCTGGCCGGGGCGTCTTCCGGCACCAGCGCTGAGCCGGCGGAACCGTACACGCTGCAGGTCGAGGCGAAGAGGAAGCGGGATACCCCCTCCGCCCTGGCCTGTCGCGCGAGCCGGACCGACGCCTCCTGGTTGATGGCCCGAGTGAGCCGGGGATGGAGGCTCCCGAGAGGGTCGTTGGAGAGCGACGCCAGGTGCACCACCGCGTCGAAGCCGGCCAGCGTCGAGGGGGGGAGGCTTCGGATGTCGACCCTGAACGCTCCCGGCGTGGAGCCCCAGGCCTGTCCCTGGAGCCCGCAACCCTGGAAGAAGAGGGCATCGACCCCCACGGCGTCGTGCATCGTGTGCCGGAGCATCCCCATGAGGAGGGTGCCCACGTATCCATCATGCCCGGTGACGAGGATTCTCACGGCGGTGTCCGTCCCTCTCGAGCGTGGGAGCATCCAAGGTCCTGACGGACCTCCACGCGGCAGGTTCCGTGCCTCTCGTGGGAGGTGGGGCCGGGAGCTCGAAGCCTCACCGGCAGCGATGGGGCGCCTGCGGCCTTTGGGCGGCCTGTTTTCCACGGCGCCGCTTGCTTCCCGGGGGGGACGGAGCCGGGCCGAGAGGATTCGCCAGGAAGCCCGTTCCGTGGGCACATCCTTCTCTCCCTCGAAACAAATTACCCAGCAATCCCAGGGGTCAAGGATCCCCTTGGCCTGCCCCGAGCCCGGCTCCACTGGCGTTGGCTGGAGGAGGAACAGTCAGGCCTGGAACACCTCCGGGAGGCCCTCGCAGTTTGGATGGAGCGGTCCGGTCTGGGGAGAGTCCACATCTAGCGAGGCGCCAGGCCCGACCCCAACGCCTGCCACCATGCCAACATCACCCGGATGAGCGCGGATCCGAAGGACGGAGTGGTGAACCTCGACGGCCTGTTACCCACCGTCGAGAACCTCTACGTCATTGGAGGATCGGTCCTCCCCACCGCCGGCTATGCCAATCCGACCCTCACGATTGCGGCGCTGGCGCTTCGTCTTGCGGATCACTTGCGACAGGTGCGGTGACCCTCATTCCAAGACTCGTTGGAACGCGCTCCCCGGTTGAAGTGGTGCCACTCCTCCCCGGGGTAGAAGATCTGTAGGCGGGCCGGGGCCGAATTCTCGGATAACCTCCTGTCCCATTCCGCCATGTTGGCCAACCGCCGGCGGGTGCAGATTCACTGGGCGGACATCACGGGCCCGGAGAGCAGTTATGGATGCGAGGCAGGCCTCAGGCCTGTCGCTGCATTGCCCGTGCGCGTTCTGACATTTGAACACGGACGGTCTGCGAGGCTGAGTGCAGGGCGTTGTGAACCAAAGCAGTTCCCCACCTTGTGGTGTAAGGTGCCCCCGTGGTGGAACTGGCAGACACGCTCGATTGTTGTCACTTCTCGCCAGCATGGCCCACCCATTCTCACGAGCTTGGCTCACCCCCCTCGGGGCCTGGGTGATTATTGGTTCTAAGGGTCGGTTTCCGCTAGTTCCTCCGTTTTGGGGGTGAG
>Ga0068714_10000681_pt1 | contig 61165 bp, 74 predicted proteins | sample MTBNYHSulfiMetaG_FD_62988 | JGI IMG/M metagenome (GOLD analysis project Ga0068714, IMG submission 62988) | Enrichment culture microbial communities from rom New York Harbor, USA that are MTBE-degrading - MTBE-NYH (New York Harbor Sulfidogenic)... | ecosystem: Environmental > Aquatic > Marine >... | reverse complement strand
TGTTATCATAAGCCAGACTGGCAAAAGATGGGTTATCCATTCTTCAAGTTCCCCCTTCGTTATTCTTGCCTCAATTATACCTTATGAAGGGGAACTTGTTCAGAGTTTCCCTAAGTGTAGCCTGTTCCCCCTGCCTTAAAGTATAATAAAACGGTGGGGAACGAATTACCTAATCTCAATAACATTCTTTATCAGGTTACCAGACCGGCGCGCTATACCGACCACGAGTGGAACAGCATCGTCAAGGACTGGGACAAGACCGCCATCAGGGTTGCCCTCATCTACCCTGACCTTTACGAAATAGGCATGTCCAATATGGCCCTGCCCATACTTTATGACCTCCTCAACCGCCAGCCGGACGTTCTCGCCGAGAGGGCCTTCGCGCCCTGGGTGGATATGGAAGCCGCCCTGCGGCAAGAGAACATCCCCCTCTTCAGCCTGGAAACCAGGCATCCACTGAAGGAATTCGATATTCTTGGCTTTTCCCTAGGCTACGAACTCACCTACACCAATGTCCTGAATATGCTTGACCTGGCTCAAATACCAGTCCTGGCCTCGGAAAGAAATACCACCCATCCGCTGGTAATCGCGGGTGGTAGCTGTGCCCTCAACCCCGAACCCATGACCGACTTTATCGACCTTTTTATCATCGGGGATGGTGAAGAGGTAGTGCCTGAGCTATTTGATTGCTTCCGAAGCTGGAAGGGGAGGGGCAGGAAAGCCAGCCGGGGAGAACTGCTCCGCCAGCTAGCCACTATCCCCGGCATCTATGTGCCCGGCTTCTATCAAGTAGAATACCAAGCCGACGGCCTGGTCAAGAGCATCAAACCTGTTGTGCCCGAGGCCAGCCCCATCATTCAGCGGCGGATTGTAAGCCAGCTGCCGCCTCCAGTAACGAGACCAGTAGTTCCCTATATTGAAGTAGTCCATGACCGGGGGGCAATAGAGATTCAACGGGGTTGCAGTCACGGCTGCCGTTTCTGCCAGGCAGGGATAATCTATCGTCCGATAAGGGAGAGACCTCCGGAGGAGGTGCTGGAGGCAACAGGCGAAATTATGAATAACTGCGGCTACAACGAAGTCTCCCTGGTCTCGCTGAGCACCAGTGACTACCGACACATCGAAGAGCTGGTAGCCAGCCTGTCCCACAACTACGCCAATCTTACCGTATCACTGCCCAGCCTCTATATTAACAGCTTCTCGGTGGAACTGATGGACTCTCTGCCCGCCCACAAGAAAACAGGGCTTACCTTTGCCCCTGAGGCTGGCAGCGAAAGACTGAGGCACATCATCAACAAGAACATCTCGGAAGAAGAACTCCTGAAAACGGCCGCCGCCGCCTTTGAGAGAGGCTGGACAGGCCTGAAGCTATATTTCATGCTCGGTCTGCCCATGGAGACCATGGACGATGTCCAGGACATCATCCACCTGGTAGAGAAAGTCCGCACCGTGGGGAGAAGGTCGAAGGGGAGAACACCACAGGTAAGGATTAACCTGTCAACCTTCGTACCCAAAGCCCACACCCCCTTTCAGTGGGTAGCCCAGGAGAGTGAAGAAGGTCTAAACACAAAACACGAGACCCTGAAGCAGGGGTTACGACGGAAGGGAATCAAGCTATCCTGGACTGACCCGAAGGTCAGCCTGCTTGAGGGAGTACTGTCACGAGGCGACAGGCGTCTGGGCAGGGTTATCTATCGTGCCTGGCAACTGGGCAGCACCTTTGATTCCTGGGGAGAGCAGTTTAACTATGAGAACTGGGCACATGCCTTCGCCGAGGCTGGACTTGACCCGGATTTTTACGCCCGGCGACAGCGCTCCTCAAACGAGATCCTCCCGTGGGCCCACATTGATATCGGGGTAACTCCTGACTTCCTGAAGAGGGAATATCAGCGCGCCCTTGATAGCCAAGAGACGGCTGACTGCCGGGCTAACGGGGTGTGTAATGCCTGCGGTCTGGAACACCGGCAGCCGGCCTGCCAGCAGAAGCATTTGAGGCTCAGCTAAGGGTAGCCAGAAATCCCTCGATAGCCTGATTGACCTCAGCCGGTTTCTCCAGAGCCACCGCGTGGGTAGCCCCTTCAATTGTTACCTGGACGGAGCCCTCAATCTTTCCCGCCAGATACTGGGTGTATTTTACCGGCGTCATCTCGTCTCTACTGCCACAGATGAGCAGGGTGGGCAGCTTTATCTCACTGATTCTATCCATAATGTCAAACTTATCGCAGCAGAGCATATCGCTGAGCATAACTGCCGGCCCTATTTCCATTCTGGCCTCCACCGCCGTCCGCTCAACTTCAGAGGCAGCCGGGCTCAGGCCATCACCCAGAAACTTCCTCCAGGCTTTGTCATCACCGGTCATCTGCCGAAGCGACTCCAAAAGGGCAGGCATTACTCTCAGTCTAGCCCCGGATCCAATCAATACCAGGGCTTTTAACTCGTCCCCGTACTTCAGACCATAGAGCTGAGCAATAGCTCCCCCAAGGGAATGCCCGGCCAGGACTACATCCTGATACCCCTGCTGGTGAATGTAAGTCCTCAGCCATGTCACATATTCGTCCACACTGGAACAGGGTTCCCCCTCGGGATGGCCCGGCAGAGCAATGGCTTCTGAATCAGGAAAATATTCCGTCTGATAAGCCCATACCTCCTGGCCAGCCCCGGAACCGGGAATGAAAAGCAGCTTCACCATCTAACCTCCTGCTAACCACGGGCAGGCGAAAGGTCAACTGAAGGAAGTAAGTGCCACCACCTTATCACCCTGAGTAAGCCTCATCAGCCTCACTCCCTGAGCAGTCCTGCCCTGAGTAGTTATACCCTTCTTGGGGTCTTTTTCCTTCACCGGGGTACGGATAACAATCCCGTCGGCAGAGATAAGCATCACCTGCTCGTCGAGAGAAACCACTCTGGCGGCAGTGATGTTCCCCGTCTTCTCGATAATCTTAAAGGTCCTGACACCGCTGCCAGCGCGCTTTTGCTTCGGGTATTGATTAAGGGGAGTTAGTTTGCCGAAGCCATTGGTAGTGACGACCAGAAGGAAACTTTCGGGTCTGGCAATTTCCATGTCGATTACCTGGTCGTTTGATGTCAGGCGGATACCGCATACCCCACCGCTGGTTCTCAAGCTGGTTCGTAAGCTGGAGACGGCAAACTTGATTGACTGGCCCTTCTCGGTTACCATGATGATGTCATCCTTATCAGTAGCTAAACATGCGGCCACCAGTTCGTCATCCTTCTCCACATCCATGGCGATAAGCCCGCTGCTACGCACCACGATGAACTGGTCTGAAGAGGTCTTTTTTACTTCACCACTGCGTGTTGCCATCAACAGGTAAGTGTCCGGCGTGAAATCAGTCACGGCTACCACATCGGTAACCCTTTCACCCTCAGCAATGGGGAAAAGATTAATCACCGCCAGTCCTTTAGACGTCCGCGAGCTACCGGCTGGAATTTCATAACACTTAAGGCGAAATACCTTGCCCCGATTGGTAAAGAAGAGCAGGCTGTCATGGGTGTCGGCCACTACCAGAAGTCTCATGGCATCGTTTTCCCTGGTTACCATACCCATAATACCTTTACCACCCCGATGCTGAAGCGTGTAAAGCTGGGAGGGCACCCGTTTGACAAAGCCCCGAGTGCTCAATGTCACCACCACACGCTGATGAGGGATAAGGTCCTCCTCATCAAATTTTACCTCTCCCTGCTCGCTTATCTCAGTCCGCCGGGAGTCACCAAACTTGGCTTTTAATTCCTTCACCTCACCCTGTATCAGCACCAGCATCCGGCGGGGGTTAGCCAGAAGGTCCTCCAGATAGGAGATGTTTTTCAAAACCTCGGCGTACTCTTCCAGTATTTTACGCCGTTCCAGATTGGCCAGCCGGCGTAACTGCATATCAAGGATGGCCTGTGCCTGAACTTGAGTTAAATTAAAATCAGTCATCAAGCTCTGGCGGGCTTTCTCGGCAGTTTCCGACTTTCTGATGGTAGCAATGATTTTATCTATCTGGTCGAGCGCAATCTTAAGCCCTTCCAGAATATGAGCCCTTTCCTTGGCCCCCTTCAGATCAAACCTGGAGCGGCGAGTGATAACCTCGCGACGGAAATCAATATAATACTGCAGTGATTCCTTGAGGCTGATTACCCGGGGCTGACCATCAACCAGAGCCACCATATTTACAAAGAAGGCCGACTGCAAGGCAGTATGCTTATAAAGGTAATTGAGTACCTGCCGGGGTTGGGCCTCCCTTTTCAACTCAATGACGATACGCAAACCCTGACGGTCAGACTCATCCCGAATCTCACTAACGCCGGAGAGTTTTTTATCTGATGCCAGGTCGGCTATCTTCTCCACCAGGGCAGCCTTATTTGTCTGATAGGGAAGCTCGGTAACCACTATCTGACGGCGTCCTGACTCCGAGCCCTCGGTGAAATGAGCCTTGGCCTGAACTACTATACGGCCATGCCCCGTGGCATAGGCACTCTTGATTCCTTCCTGCCCCAGGATAATGCCAGCCGTGGGAAAATCAGGTCCTTTAATATAGTGGGTAAGTTCATCAACGGTGGCACCGGGGTTATCAATAAGATAGGAGATAGCATCACACACCTCACTCAGGTTATGCGGTGGAATACTGGTAGCCATGCCAACAGCAATCCCCGAGCTACCGTTAACCAGCAGATTGGGCAACTGCGTGGGCAGGACTGAAGGCTCCTTTAAGCTATCGTCAAAGTTAGGGGCAAAGTTGACGGTATCTTTATCAATGTCAACCAGCATCTGTTCTGCAATCTCGGTCAGACGGGCCTCGGTATAACGCATGGCGGCCGGTGGGTCGTTATCCACACTGCCAAAATTACCCTGCCCATCAACCAGGGTGTAGCGCATCGAGAAATCCTGAGCCATACGCACCATGGCATCATAAACCGAGGTATCACCGTGGGGATGATATTTACCCAGAACCTCGCCCACAATACGGGCACTCTTCTTATAAGAACCGGTATGGCGAATCCCCATGTCATTCATGGCATAAAGAATCCGTCTCTGTACCGGCTTCAGTCCATCCCGCACGTCGGGTAAAGCACGGGAAACGATGACGCTCATGGCGTAGTCCAGGTAGGAGCTCTGCATTTCATCTACGATACTGACCGGTCTTGTTTTACCTAACACCATCGAACCAAAACCTCCTATTCCTCTTCATCACTCTCTTCATCGTCATCGGGAGAATCTTCAGCCAGTAATTCGGCTTCTTCTACACTTACCTCCCCACCTATTATGGTATAGGTAGGTTCTCCCGGGAGTGCCTCCTCATACTCAATCTCACGCCTGATTATCCTGTCTCCGGCATAGGGCCGGAGACCCTCGGTTCCTTTTGGCGGAAAAGAAAGACGTCCCGCCTGATTGGGATGCTGATATTCCTCCCTGATAATCACGGTCACACTATCCGCTGTTGAACTGACCACCGCCGCCGAATACCTGTTACCCCCCCCCATTAACTTAACCAGCCGCTGCCCATGCCGGGGCTCGACACACCCCAGATACTCACCAAGGTTGTTTTTCACTACCAGGTTAGACCCCTCTATCTGCAAATTTGCCCGGCTACCGGCTACCGTTCTGGCCAGTGTCCCTGGCGACGCCAGGCGGTAAAGGTTAACCACACCCGCCTTACCTACCTCCTCAATAAACTGCTGCGGCTCCACTTTTTGAAAACCACCACCAGAAGCTACTACGCTCTCGCCCAAATGCGCCAGACGGTTAAGGTTCTTCTGGGCAATGGTATTATATGGGTCAAGTTCTAAAGCTTTTTTATAGGCTTCCTTGGCCCGTGAATACTCTCCCAGTTCCATATAGGCTCTACCCAGTCGATTATAGGCATCGACATCATTGGGGAAGCTCTCCAGCAGGCTCAGATTAGTCGCTACCGCTTCCTGCCACCTGCCCTCCATGGCCAGCGTTATTGCCTGTCTGCTGGACTGACGCCTTAGCCTTGTCCTTTCCTCTTCCTGATATGTCATCCTCTTTACCCTCAATTAGTTCCTTATTTTAATTTAGCGCTATATTCTACTCCAGTCAAAAGAAGATATACAAGTTAGATTTTTTCAATTTGCCAAGCCTGTATAATTCCCCCTAAAGAAATAATTATTTATCATGCTGGACTCTGAGATTAGTGTATGAGAGGCTTCGTCTGCCTCTCCTGGAGATAAGAAATCGTCAGATTGTGAAGCCAGAAATGCCTGACTAAAGACGTAGCGGCTGTCTACAGTGGCTATCGCCAAATCAACAAGAATGGCTATATCTTTCCCTCACTGATAAGACTATTCTTCAGTATCCAGTCTAAATGCCCGATGTAAGACACGAACGGCATCCTTAACCCTTGACTCATCAATAATACAGGTTATTCTAATCTCCGAGGTACTGATAAGCTGGATATTTATTCCTTGCTCGCTGAGTGTCCTGAACATCGTGGCAGCATAGCCAGGAGCGTTCTGCATGCCGGTACCGATGATACTAACCTTACCCAGCCTGGCGTCACTGACACACTCTCTGGCACCAATCGACTTGGCTATCGGTGCCGCCACCTCCATCGCCTTCGCTAGCTGACTTCTGGCCACGGTGAAGGTTAAATCAGTAATATTATCAATGCTGGCGTTCTGAACAATGGTATCAACACTGATATTAGCCTGGGCCAGTGGCTCAAAAAGAGCCGCCGCAATGCCAGGTCGGTCAGGCACACCGACCACCGTTATCTTGCCCACATCCAGGTCATGAGCAATGCTTCTCACCTTGTTACGCACTTCCATTGATGTTCCTCCACGAATTAATGTACCGGGTGCCTCGGTAAAGCTAGAGGCCACCAGTATCGGAATGTCGAATAGCTCGCCCAGCTCCACCGCCCGGGAATGCATGACCTTAGCTCCATAGCTGGCCAGCTCAAGCATCTCTTCGTAGCCAATCCCGGCCAGCTTCCGTGCCTCCGGAACAACTCGCGGGTCTGCGGTATAAACACCTTCGACATCGGTGTATATCTGGCATTCATCGGCTTTCAGGGCACGAGCCAGCGCTACGGCCGTGGTATCAGACCCACCTCTGCCCAGGGTGGTGATATCCATCTCCTCGGTAATCCCCTGAAACCCGGCCACAATGACAATTTTACCCTTACCCAGCTCCTTGACCACCCGTTTGGACTCTACCGTTAAGATACGAGCCCGGCTATAAGTAGCGTCAGTCTGTATCCCTGCCTGAGCGCCGGTGAGGCTGATAGCTTCATAACCCATTTCCCTTAGTGCCATGGCCAGCAGGCTGCTGGAAACAATTTCACCGGTGGAGAGGAGAACGTCAAGCTCCCGCTCACTGGGCCGCTCAGTAACCTGGTAAGCCAGATCAATCAGTTCATCGGTGGTATCCCCCATGGCCGAGACAACGACCACTACCTGGTTACCCTTGTCCCTGGTCGCGGCCACACGCCGGGCGACAGTCTTGATTCTCTCGGCATCAGCTACCGACGAACCGCCATATTTCTGGACAATTATGGCCATTTAGTTAACCTCCCCCTACCAATCTACCCATAATATTACATCCCGGGTCAAGATACAAGCCCGTTCTGGCTGCCTCAGTTTCTGCGAATCTTTTGGCTCCGTTAGTGACAAATCCATCCCCCCACAACATGAAGGGCACGGGGTCAGGACTGTGGGTACGGGTCTCTATCGGTGTGGGGTGGTCGGGTAAAACCAGCACCCTGAAGGCGTCTCGACGCCAGGAGCACAACCGGCCGACCACCTCACTGTCTATCCTCTGGATTGCCTCAACCTTGTCTTCAATGGAGCCAGCGTGGGCTGCCTCATCCGGCGCTTCAATATGCATCACTACCAAATCGTGCTCTTCCAGTGCCTCTAAAGCACCGGCTACCTGGGCAGCATAATCGTTATCCAGGCCATCGGTTACTCCGGGTATTTCCAACACCGTCATGCTCACCATCTGAGCCAGACCGCGAAGCAGGTCAACGCCAGAGGTCAGGGCAGCCTTAAGACCATAGACCTGCTTGAAGGATGGCATGTCGGGTATCTGCCCGGTACCCCAGAAGAGCCAGAGCATACCGGCGGGAACGTCACCGCGACGTCTCCGCATTACATTAAGCGGCTGTTCCGCCAGCACTTCCTCCGAACGGAGCATTAGCTCTTTAAGTATGTCGCTACCCGGGCCGCGCGGCAGGAACTCCGCGACCGGTTTACCCGGGATATCGTGCGGGGGAGTGCATAAAGCTTGAAGAGTGTCCTCCCGTCCCTTTATCTTGCAGATATGCCGGTAGCTGATGCCCGGGTAAAAGTGAACCCGCTCATTACCCAGACTCTCATTCAAAGCAGCCATAAGCTCCCGCGCCTCATCAGTGCTGATGTGCCCTGAGCTGTAGTCCAGCATCCTGCCATCCTGAACCGCCACCAGATTGCAACGAAAAACAACCTCTCCGTCACCGACCGGAATGCCCATACTTTTAGCTTCAATGCCTGCCCGGCCCCGATAATATATTCTGGGGTCATAGCCAAGCACCGACATACAGGCACAGGCGCTGGAAGGCTCCATCCCCTCCGGCACAGTACGCACCAGCCCCAGCATTCCCTCCTGCGCCATGGCATCCAGATTGGGAGTATGAGCCAGCTCCAGGCAGGTACGGCCACCACGTTCCGGTAGTGGCAAACCGGAAGCACCATCAATGATGACGACACAATATTTCATCAAACTCTATCTCCAGTTTACAATAAAGGCGAACTCAACATATAATACTAGGTGTTACCAGCGGGGCGTAGCGCAGTCTGGTTAGCGCGCAGCGTTCGGGACACTGAGAGTTACATTAAAAATAGAATATCGGGGCGTAGCGCAGTCTGGTTAGCGCGCAGCGTTCGGGACGCTGAGGTCGGTGGTTCGAATCCACTCGCCCCGACCATCCAATACCCTCAACAGCATAGGCTGAAAACATATGGAACTCCAGTAACGCCCCCTGCACTAACCCAAAAAGCCCGAAAATAGTTACCTCCTCTAGTGCTAATTTTAGCATTTTAGATTGGGGTTAATCCAATGTCAACTCGTGTTCCGGCTACAACTGACTAATGCGCTGTTCTCAATGCTGCCGACCTTCTCGATAACCTTATAGTCGCCGTCACCTACAGGTTCGGCGAAGGTCTCTTTTCTCAATCGCACGAGTGCAAACGCATGGAGAGCTGAGACCTGCTCAATCAAGTTCGGCGGAATCGGCTCCCGCACAATTATGCGGTATCTCTGTATCGCTTGAGACATGTTTCCCTTTTGCATCTCTGTAGCAAAGCCTCTCCCAGCCTCAAAGAACTCTCTTGCCACTGTGTCACACCTGCGGTCGTCCCGGAGCTGCCGATGAAAGCAATAAAGCCTGAGAGCCGACTTTCATCGGCAAGCTCTCAGGCCTTACAGTTCAAGCTTAAGTCAGCCTCAACAGTCTGTCAAGAGTTACGTGATATTTTAGCTTTGTTTAGCTTCTAACATCGTTGCTTCTTACCGACACACTAGCTATTATACGGGTAATGATTTATGTAGTCTTTGTGTGATGAGCTCGGTTATCGTTGTAAACCGAACTGACTAATGTGCAATCTCGCTCCATTGAACGATAAGTCACAAAGTGATATTTCAAGAAATCTAATATGTGGGTATCCCCCTGGGGGTACGAAGAAGAAATAAGAAAAACAAAAAGCCTCTCGAATGGGGAGGCTTCATCAATGCCATTGCTAGACCAATCTATTGGAAATTGCAGATGGACTTTATCTTCTTAACGAAATGTCCCGTTTAACTATAAACCTCAAATCTGAATTATCGATTCTTTTAGTTGCTCACATGATAATTGTATTCCTCACATATACGGAGTAATATTAGTGAATTAGCCGTACCTAAACCCCCAAAGGCTGCAGATAGTTCTTTCCCTAGAACAACGGCAATCCCTTTAGGCATTATTCTAAGGATTTATCTTCTATATCTACTAACTGAAGGGTAACTTTCATTATCGAGTCAGGGTTGAGAGACATTGAATTTATTCCTTCTTTCACCAGAAATTCAGCAAACTCAGGATAATCGCTCGGCGCCTGACCACAGAGTCCGATATGGCGGTGGTTTCTTCTGGCTCCATGGATAGCCATGGAAATCATCTTCATTACTCCAGGGTCTCGTTCATCGAAATCGTGGGCTACCAGTGCTGAGTCACGGTCAACCCCTAATACCAGTTGGGTCAGGTCATTGGACCCAATGGAAAAGCCATCAAATAGCTTGCTGAATTCATCAACCAGGATGACATTATTTGGAATTTCACACATGATATAGACCTGAAGCCCGTTTTCTCCGCGTTTCAGGCCATTCTTTGCCATCTCAGCCAGAACTCTTTCACTCTCATCCAACCGCCGGCAAAAGGGGATCATTATGATGAGGTTGTTCAATCCCATCTCTTCTCGAACCCGTTTCATCGCCCTGCACTCCAGCGCAAAGCCTTCCCTGTATCGTTCGTTATAGTAACGAGAGGCACCACGAAAACCTAGCATGGGATTCTCTTCCACCGGTTCGAAGTAGCGTCCCCCTATGAGATGGGCGTATTCATTAGTTTTGAAGTCGCTCATACGTACGATAACAGGCTTCGGATAGAAAGCGGCTGCGATGGTCCCGACACCGTGGGCCAGTTTTTCCACAAAGTAGTCCTTTTTATCTTGATAGCCGAAAGCAAGCTCCAGTCCACAGCAACGGCTATGACCAGCTAGACGGCGAATGGCTTACCTATTATAAGGTGGCTTCCCGATTTAGCCACAAGGCGAAGGCAGAGGACACAGAGGACTTACTCCACGATATAATACTCACCCTAGCCGTAGCCGAGCAGAATAACGGACACAAGCCCTTCACCGAAGGCACAATGTATCGGATAGCCAGCCGAGCCGTAGCTGACTACTGGAGAGCCTACTACAAGGCTAACAACGGACTGGACTGCCACACCTGTGGCAAGACACAACGGCAGAAGTGTAAAGAAGGCGACCTCTATACCCAATGTCCAAAGGCTATAAAGCTGGAATACCTGAACAAACCCATTCTGGATGGTCAAGGCAATCTAACCGAGCTTGGAGAACTGATAGCCGACCCTGAAAGCCTAGACCTTGACGCTTGGTCAAATGACACTAGCCTATGGGAAATAGGCTATAAGCCTAGACTGGTGGAGATAGCCTACAGGTTACATAGTGGGGAAGCCCTTACCAATGCCGACAAGATTTACCTTTGCCGATTTAGAAAACAAGAGCAAAAAAGCCTGTTTCAGTGAAACCTTTTACACCTGTTTTGACGACTTATATAGTGGAAGCCCGATAATGCCAGCGAGTTGCGGGTTATCGGTAGCTTACTACTAGGTGAAGCCGATAGCCTTGCCCACTATCGGATAGCCAATAGGGGGTGTTCAAATAGAACAACTGAATATCGTGGGCAAGCGTTCAGGTTCGGGAGTAGTCGCTCATAAGGCGACACTGGTAAACGCCCTGTCCAGAGCCTTATCCGAGAGGGTAGTGTTTCTGGATTTTACCATTGGGCGGAAAGGCTTACTCGGTTATCTGAAAGCCTTGTCTGGCAGTAACATAGTAAAAATCGTGCCAGACGGCGGGAGTGCCAGCGAGGTGCGGACTTCCGATAAACGGCTCAAGGTAACCTGTGGCAGTCATACCAGCTATCTTGAGGACTCGGCGTGGATTGGTGAGAAAACACCGATGACACTATGCGAGGTCAGGATAAGCCCTAACCGAACAGTCAAGCCGAACATCGGCGGACTGGAGCTATCGGAAGCCCTTAACAGGGTGTTACCCTTTACCGCTAAAGAGGATAACCGACCTGTCTTACAGTGTGTCCTCTTCCGAGCTAAAGAGGGTAAGCTCTCACTGGTGAGTGCCGATGGTTTCAGACTGGCGGTGGTAAGTCTTGACTATGACGGTGAGGGTGAAGCTCTGATACTTCGTGATGACCTGCGGGGAATAGCCAATGCCCTGCGGAAAGCCCATCGGGTAAACCTGAGCTTTGAAGCAAGTGGGGAAAGTCTTGACGGACAAAGCCTTGTCATTGACACCGAGATAACTCGGTATAAGTGGCGGGGTGCTGATGGTCAATTCCCTGATTATGAGAAGCTCATTCCTACCGATACCACCATAACGGCTCACCTTGACACTGTGGAAGCTGTCAAGGCAATTGCCTCACTGAAAGTCCTAGCCGACAGCAAGTCCTACCCGATAGACCTACACCTTAACGGCGGTGTAGTGATGTCCAGTCCCGATGATAAAGGGGAAGTTACTATGCCAGCCGATATTGAGGGCGGGGAAGTCAGGGTAAGGATTGACGGCTTATACCTGAGTGAGGCTCTGAGAGCCTGCGGGGGTATGGTGGACTTCAAGATAACCGATGGCAAGTCGCCAATGCTCTTTGCGGTTGATGGCTATCAACTGGTGGTAATGCCGATGTTGACCGCCGACAGCCAGAAGCCAGAGCCACAAGCCGAGAATACCGAGCCAGAGGCAGAAGCCGATAAAGCGGAAGCTGTAGCCGAAGCGGAAGCGGTTGTCAAAGCCGAGAAGCCGAAGCGTAGCCGAAAGAAAGAACCAGTAGCCGTAGCCTAGAACGCTTGACCAAACAGAAGCCACGCAGAGAAGGGCGGGGATGACCCGCCCTTTTTTGCTTTTTTCAAGGGAAGGGGTATTCCTGCCCCGATTGCGGGGGTGGGAATGCCCCTTTTTTGTGGTCAAAACGGGCAGGGAGTGCCGACACCCGAAGGCAGAGGCAGACCTGGGGACAGACGTAAGACCTCGACTGGCAGGGACACTATCGGCGGTTGCGTGCTCAATGGAAGTCCGATGGGACAGGTGCACAGCACGAACTACAACTAAAGAGAGTAGGCATACCTAAGCCCAGAATCTAGAGGGCTACCCGTGCCCAGAAAGGAGGGGATATGTCCGTCAAGGACGAACTAGCTGGCTGGATAGATACCGATGTCATAGCCGAGCATATACTCGACGAGATGGAAGACCAGGACGTCCCAGCTACTTTTGAGAATGCTAAGACGCTATGGCTGGACGTGCTGGAGACCGAGCTGTGCGATGCTATCAGTTCCAGCGTGAAGGCAAAATTTAATGTCGTATAGCCAGACAAGTAAATAGCCGACTGAGAGGTGCTTCCGCCCCTCAGTAGAGAAGGGGGTTGAGAAGTCTATACCGACCCCCTGTCTTTTTGCCAAATTCGCAAGGAAGGAGGTGATAGCGATGGAGAAACGCAAAGAGTATGCCGAGGGCGAAATCATCGACTGTCCCAGGTGTGGTAGTGATGACCTCGACTGCGAGGAAGCTCCAGACAAGGCCAGGTGCCTTACCTGTGGGCTGGAGTTCACCATCAGGCAGATAGCTGTTTGGGAAGAATAAGCAAGCCCTAATCAAGATAGAAAGGAGGAAGCCGTCTATGGCGGATAAGGACACTATCTTTGTCCTTGTTAAGGAAGATGTCATCGAGTGTGCCCGGGAGATGTGGATACCCGAGGAGGCAATAACCGATGACGTCCTTCACCAGGTGAAGAAAGGCGTGGAGTGGGGACTGGAGTGCTGGTCTGAGGTCGTTAAGGAAGCCATCAATATGGCTCTCAAGAGTTGAACCACCTTACCCAGGCTCATTTCTGAAGGGGTTACCATGCCTAAAAACTGAAGGAAAGGAGGTAAAGCTATGCCAGTCAAATGGAGCGCTCTCAGGGTCAATGAGGCGATGGACATGATCGAGGAATTCGTTAGCCAGGCCGTTGAACCGCTGGAGCAGGCCAGGATTGTTGCCCGTGAAGCCAGGAATATCCCGAATCTGCCTCAGTATGTCGACCAGTACCTGGTACGGATTATTGGGGAGATAGACAGGGCTATCGGCGGCAGCCAGTGGGAACCAGAAGGCCGGCTCAAGGCAGGGATACAGTCAGTCCGTGAGTCCCTGCCCGATGGAGCGGTAGAGGAAGAGAAGAAAAGGCTTGAAAGAGGCAGCCAGCTAAGCCTGGTGGCTTAGAAAAATGCCGGTAACTGAGGGGGTTACTATGCCCAAAATTCGAAGAAAAGGGGGTAAAAGTATGACAGGTCAGCTCGGCTTGTTCGAGGGCGTGAAGCTTGCCGAACCTGAACCGACCACGACAGTGAGACTGGGGAGACGGACTGTCCAGATACCACTACGAAAGAGACGGCGGGAAGCCATCAAGCGCCTGATGGAGATACTTGAACAGTTGGAAGGGAAAGATATCCACATCGGCTCTTATGATGCCGGCGGTAGACATTTCTGGCTGGATAATCTCAAGCTACCAAGGCTTCAGCTGGAATGGCATCCTATCAGGCTCAAGAGCGACCAGACCTATATTCCCAGCGTAATCGTGCTCTGGGGAAGCAGGTCGGCCCAGGTGAGGATATTTACCGATTACCTGGTAGCCGTTCGTGAGCAGGAGTACCAGGGATACTGGCATTACTTGCTGGATTTCCGAAACGGCTTCTGGCAAAGCCCGATAGACAACTATCGGTCGCACTACGCTTGCCTAACAATTACCAGGTTCAAGGACTAAGAGGGCTTGCCCAACGTAAAACCATTGATTCTTGAGGGGCTATTCATGCCCTGGAAAGGAGGTGTTTTCATGCCTAAAAAGATAGAGGTTTACCAGGCTGAAATCAAAGTGCAGGGACGGCAGTTTACTGTAACCCATATTCCTACGGCAACATCCGGGTGCTGGTATACCGTCCATGACCCATTCGAAGTGTGGGCTGCGGTAGCGATTGACCTGGATGGGACGGTGGTCGGTTGGCGAAACCCACCCGACGAATCTTCCCGGCCAGAGATAGAGAAAGCCATCAGGGAAGCCTTTGACATACTGGAGCCAACAACCGATGAAGAAACAGAAGACCAGTAAAAGAACGTAGAAGGAGCAGAGAAGATAATGAATCCAGAAATCAAGGATACCTTTGAGACCGAAAAACGGGTTGAATTCAAGGTAACTCTCGTAGGATATGGGCATAGTGTTCGGGAAGCCTGGGAGGATGCCATTGAAGGCTTCCAGAATGACCCGGGAGCGCCGGACGACGAGGAATACAGGGTAATGGAAGAATGAAACACCTTAAGGAGGCGAATCATTGACAACTGAGAAGCAAATTGAAAAGAGCATCTCAGAAATAGTAGGTGCTCTTACAGACCCTATTATTGTGTTTCCGGGCGGATGGGGCGATAGCCTTCCTGATTGGCTTAAGACTGCCATCACTCTGGAAAGGATGATGGGAAACATGAAAGCGCTAAAGGAGGAAGAGCCGACCGGTACCGATGCTGAAGCCTGTGCCTATCTCATGACCGTTTCCCTGACCCAGCCTATAGACAGTGACTGGACTCAAATCTACCTGTATGTGGCTACCCAGACCTACCGCAAGTGGGGCAAGAACGAGGTGCCTAGCGATATTGCGGTAGACCGACTCGATGATGAGCAGTTGCGAGACCTTCACCGCCTCAAGGAGTGGCTCTACCACCAGCGCACCAGGGTCAGGCAGGAACGGGAGCGAGCGGAGAGACGGCAGAAGAAGGAAGAGGAAGCGGCTAGAAGTAAGGCAGAACAGCCGGTGTTGTTCCAGTTTTAGCAGGTTATGGAGTAAACGACCAGAAGGGGTCGCGGGAGCAGCCCTGCGGCCCCTCATTTTTTGCCCTTTTTATGGCATAAAGGGAGAAAAAGAAGTAGAGAAGTATCATCCACCCCGGAACGAGGCTTATTTTTTGACTATGGCGTCCCTCAACCTGCTCGGCGTTTGGGCGGCGCTTTCCTCACGTATTCTCGCTCCATTCTCTTCTCACGGAAGTTATCAAGCCCAGTGAACACAATAATCTTCCTGTTAAAAAACCCGGGGGTTCAAAACCTCCAAGAAATATACGATTAGCAACATCCCTGCCAACCCTGACCGTCAGGCGTGGGGGGTGTCCAGGTGCCCCAAAAAGGTTTTCACGCCTGCGACCACTTTTTTGGAGGAAAAACCCTGACCAAAAATAAAAACCTTGACCAGCGTAAGTTGAAGCTAAAATTTAATTCTTGGACGGGTTTTTCTTGAATTTAATAGAAAAAGAAAATAAAAGACAGAAAAGAAAAATTTAGTAGAAATAATATTCAAGTGTTAACAGTGACCAAACCCCCATTTTTGAAGCTAAGTCACGCTGGTCAGGGTTTTGAAAATCGGGGACAAAAACCCTGACCAGACTGGAGCAGATGAGTGGACAAAAATTTGCAGGCACTCAAGGGACGTTAAAAAGCACTACCATGAGCTGCTCAGGAAGCTCCATTCCGATACTAGCGGGACGCCGGGCACCAGCTTCCTGTTTCAGATGGTGACGGCAACTTTTAAAATTGCCGCTCAGCATTCATACTGTTGCTGGCTGCTTCTTCTATGAACCTAGTAAGTGTTGGCCACTTTGCACCTCCACCAAACAAATAAGCCTGAGAGTCCGGCAATAAGCCGGTTGGCTCTCAGGCTTCTACTGTCATCGTGGGTTTATCGTGACACGATGTCAATATCTGTCACGCATTTTAGCTTCAGCCGTCACGTAAGAGGTTGTGACGGTCACGGCTGACCGTCACAGTGACCGAGATTACAGGGAAGCCGCAGAGGTCCCGGGGGTCACCCCGTGGGAGATTGCATATCCCTCTTGATCGTGGCAAGGGGCAGCCCAGAATATACATGAAATAGGCCCGGTGCGGCCTAATCACCTCCTTTCAATATCTTCAATTCTCAGTGCTCTGGGTCTGCCCCCGTGTTTGCCTCTTTCACGCATGGATAACCTTATTCAAAGGCTTCTTTAGTTTAAGCTCAACGACCTCTTCCGCCTCCTCCCAAGCATCACTCTGCTCAATGTTCTTCACTGCCTTACCTAAATCGGTCATTTTAGCTAGCTCCGGCGTTTTCGTCTGTCCTTAAGCTCGATACCTTATTCCATTCCCCCTTGTTTCTTTAGTTTCGTTTAATCAGTTAATCGTCCAGCGGACTTGTGGCTTCCCCCTTCACTTCTTTTCTGAATACGAGGCTAGTAATAGGTTGAACATTTTGCCGTGATTTGGATATCTCATGTGTAGAAGCTCATGCACAATAGCTTTACGCCGGAAATCATCCGTCTGGTGCAGTAACTCCGTGGAAAAAGTCAACCTGCCTTTGTTGGAACAACTTGCCCATTTCCGTTTCATTTCACGTATATGGATTTCTCTAGCACTGACTCCGATTTCCTTAGCCAGCGTTTTTACTTCGCGCTTAAACTCTTTTTGGCTTACAGTCATGCCCCACCCTTAATTACCCGGACTATATGGTTGGCTATCTCAGCAATCCGCTTGGTGTCCTTTATTCCATTCTGGAGAAGGATTTTATAGAGTTCCCGTTTGACTTCCCTCTCATGCTTTTCGCTGTTCCTCCAATGGGGAAAGCGATTCAGAACCGTTTCCATCTGAATTGCTTTACCTTCTGGATTTACGACGCCCTCATTCTTGAAGAGCCAATATACGGAGAATATCTCCGGGGTCATATTCTTTTCTGCCTGTTCTTTGCGCGCCGCATTTATTTCTTCAACAAGCGACTTAAGCGCTTCAAGAGTTTCCTGAGTATTCCTCTGCCTCTCTTTGTACAGCTTGGCGATAAGCTCTGCTTTTTCACCAATGGAAACCAGGTAAAGCGACTTCGCAGACTCGTCCAGAATAAGCCTCTCTATACTTTTCAGGAGATTGAAAACCTTCTCTGTGTCCGACCTGCCGTCAGCTTCTATTAGCTTCAGAGTATTTTCGTTGACTTCATATACTTCAAGTGTAGCCTTGATTTGCCCGCTTTTCGTGTGTTTCTGCACCAGTTCGGCAGTTTTCTTTGAGAAGTCCTGGTCTATTGAGATGCCCGCCTCATAGGCTTCCCGCAGGATGCGGTACATCCTTGCCAGAGTCTCAAAATCCTCCAGATAGGGTCTTAGAAAAGCGTCTGGTGAAAGGATGTCGTAAATATCGGAGATCTCCTTGAAAAAGTGGTAATATCCATGTCGTTTTTCTTCATCAACGAACTGCTCAAGTACCGCCTCCACTGCTTTGTCCTGGGCTTTGCCTTTGATTAGTGCCAAATACTCTTTGCCAGAAGTTCCCATGAGGGTGCTAAATCTGCTTCTTAGAACAGCGATGTCTCTTACCACACCCTCAATGTCCTGGGAATCGAAGGCCAAGGCTTTTTCAAGGTTATCGAAGATGCCCACGAAATCAAGTACGAAACCCGATGGCTTTTTCCTGCCGAAGTTATCTTCGTACGGTCTGTTTACCCTGGCGATTGCCTGAAGAAGCACGTGGTCACGCATGGGCTTATCCAGATACATGCAGTAGAGGATTGGAGCGTCAAAACCGGTCAGCAGCTTTTCTGTCACAATGAGGATTTTAGGTAATTTGTCCGCCTGTCTGAAATCTTTGCGGACTCTCTTTTCCTCTTCTTCTGAAAGGTGATACCGGGCAAGCTCTTCTGCATCGTCATACCCGGGGCTGTATACCACTTGTGAGTATTCCTTAGGGAGATAGTTGTCCAACTCTGTCTTGTACATGGCGCAGGCTTGCCGGTCAACCGCCACCAGAAACGCCTTGTAACCAAGAGGCTCAATATGCTCCTGGTAATGCTCCGCTAGATATTTGGCGATTTTCTTTACCCGCTCCCTGTTCTTGAGCATATTCTTGAGGTTTACCGCCTTCTCCAGCACCTTGTTCAGTTCCTCAATATCACTCACTCCCTCGAGCTCGGCGAGTTGCAGGAATTCCTTTTCAAGGACATCCCGGTCAACCCGTAGCTCATTGGGCGCCAGCGTGTAATGAAGCGGAACGGTGGTGCCGTCTTCTATCGATTCGGCAATGCCGTATTTGTCCAGGTATCCATGAGGCGGGTCATCCTTACCGAAGGTTACGAATGTGCCCTGGCCGTAGGAAGTCCTGTCAATTGGAGTGCCGGTGAAACCTATGTACGTTGCGTTAGGCAGTGCCCCCATGAGGTAGTTACCCAGCTTGCCGCCGGTTGTCCGGTGGGCTTCATCTACCAGGACGAAAAAATTGTCCCTAGTATTGATATTCTCGGGTATCTCGTCAAACTTATGTATCATGGAGACAATCAGTCCCCTAGTATCCCTAGACAAGAGCTCTTTCAGGTGCTCCTTGGTTTGAGCCACTTCAACCCGCTCGATACCAATCGAAGCAAGGTTACCGAATAGCTGGGCTTCAAGCTCGTTCCTGTCCACCAGCATAAGTACGGTGGGATTTTTAAACAGGGGATTTTCAATCAATTTCTGGGCGGTTACAATCATGGTATAGGTCTTGCCAGACCCCTGGGTGTGCCAGATAAGTCCTCTCCTTTTCTCTGCCGACTGTGCTCTTTCCACGAGCCGTTGTATTGCTCTCATCTGGTGGGGCCGTAACACAACCTTTTTGAGTTCATCGTCCTGCCTCGTGAAAAGGATGAAATCGTGTAAAATCCTTATGACCCGGTTCCTATCAAAGAATGCCTGAACAAGCGCCTGATAGTCGCCCTTTACGTCTTCCTTCCAGTTGAAAAGGGACTTGGTTGACATGTTCCAGGTGGCACTGTAGTAGTAGCCGAGTATGTGCGTAAGGATATAGACCTGAAGCATGGCTAGTATTTCCGGGCACTCGCGATGGTAGCGCCTAACCTGGTTGAGAGCTTCGGCTATGCCGTCTATCTTGTGGGCAGCTTTGGTTTCCACGAAAAAGACGGGTAGGCCATTGATGAGAAAAGCGATATCCAGCCGGATTGTCCTGCTACCATTGGTGAAGGTAAACTCATCGGTCACATGGAAGGTATTGCGGTCAATATTCTCAGCATCAATGAACCGGACATTATGCTCCCGCTTCTCATTAGGGACAAAGACGGTTCTGAGACCCTTCAGGTATTCCAGGGCAATCTGATTGCCCCCGATTGTCGGAGGGAGACGCTCAAGTTGCCGAATAAGCTCCTCTGCCAGGAGGTGGTCCATAAAGCCAGGATTCAGTTTCTGCATCTGGTTGACGAAGAGCTCACGGAAGACAAAGCCAGTCTTGCCACCCCTTAGTCTCAGGGCTTCCTCCGTGTCTACAGGTTCCCAACCCAGTTTCAGAAATATTATCTCCCCGGTGGAAGTTACGTATTGAGCCGAAGGCACCGTAACATAGTTTATGAGGGGGTTCTGAACCGAGTGCTTCTCTCCACCGAGCGTGCCACTCAAACCGGCACCTCCAGATTATTCACCCTTATCTTCCCGGTTATGAGTTTCTTGAGCAAAGTCTGGAAGAGCGCTTCAAGGGCTTGCTTTTTGCCCTCTTCTGCCTCGACTTTGGTCGCTAAACGTATAGCCAAATCAGCAATTAGCTCTTGAGTAGCTAGCGAGGGGCAAGGGACTAACATATTCTCTAAGTCTGGTTTCTGCAAACTGGGAAGAGTTGTTTTTGCATGTATGCCAGATAGCGGATGCAAAATCATGTAGCTATAAAGGTATGTAACGTCCACTTTCTTCTTCCACCGCAAATAAAATGTCGTATCTGCCGGATAACACGGCGACTGAAAGAGCCACGCTCTGCCAGCTGTGCCTTTTCTTCCAACCACGATAGTGGGGTGTTCAACCAAAGGTGTAGCAGTATACGAAAAGACTCCACCAGAACCCACTACAGGAATCAGCCCACTGTCCTTGGGGTTAGCTTTACCGTATTTCACTTCCGCAAAATCCCCCAACCTCACCACTTCCCAGCTTTCCGGTACCAAGCCAATCTCCGTTTCCTTAAGCAGCACACTTTCGGCTTCATCTATGCTTACCGGCCCATAGGTGAAGACGTGCTTTATCAAGGACTTCTTGAACTCTCTGCTGGCAGCGATTACTGCTTCCGCCTTTTCAATAGCAGCCTGCACGATGGAGAGAACATGAGCGATTTTCTTTTGCTCGGAGAGGGGAGGGAGAGGCAGCATCAGGTTCTGTACTACATGTTTGGGTAATCGCTGGCGTGCGGTCGTTCCCTCCATCTTGGCAGCTAAATCGCGACGAACAGGAGGATAAAGAAGATAATAGAATATAAATAGACTGTCAGCAACATTCCGGTTAATTTTCAGAGGGTATACTTCGGTTGTTGAATATGCAAACGAGGTGGGTAAATCATCAAGCCCGATTAAACATTGTTTCCCATTTTCCAGACATGGCGTTATCTTAGCAAGGAGTAAGTCACCACGCTCACAATAAACACCACTCGATATCTCTCTACCTGATTTGATTGTGTAACGGAAATGCCCACTGCCATCACTCGAAATAGCTTCCATAGGAATGAAAGGAACCGTTTCGCAATTAAATATGTCAAGCCCCCTTGGCTTAGATGTAAAAGATGCAACATCTCTGAGCTTTACTACTCGCCACTCGCCAGGGAGAGAACCAAGCTCGGTCATCTTGAGTTCTTCAGTTTCTATAGCCGTGATTGTCATAGGCTAATCCCCAACTGACCTAGGATTCCCCTGAGCCTATCGTCAGCCTCCCGCCGTTCTTCCTCAGCCTCTTCAAGTTGTATAATCGAATCATCCAGTGGCAGGGTGTCATCCTTGCCGTTCTGGGCTACATAACGGGAGGGCATGAGATTGCAGTCGTTCCTGATTGCCTCGTCCTTTTTGATTATCTTGCTTACGCCCTCTTCTTCCCTCCAGCTAAGATACAAGTCTGATATCTTCTCCATACTTGATTCCGGAAGGAAGTTCTTCGGCCGCCCTTTTTCAAAAAGGTTCGAGGCGTTAATGAACAATATCTCATCGGCATGTCTCTTGCTCTTATTAATCACCAGGATAATGCCCGCCGAAGGTGTGTTATAAAACATGTTGTCCGGTAGCAGGATGACGGCTTCTATGAGGTCTCTTTCCACGAACCCCTTGCGGATATCCCTCTCCCGGTTCCTACCGATATTGCCACTGCCCCTTGAGACGGTGCCGGTGTCCAGAACCACCGCCATTTTGCCGTTCTCCCGCAAAGAGGTAAACATGTGTTGAATCCAGCCCCAGTCAGCACTGCTGGAAGGGGGATAGCCAAAGGCAAAGCGGTTGTAAGAGTCGTTTTCGTAGACCGTCTGAGAAAAGTCCTGGTTCCACTTCGGATTGGCAGTAACAATGTCAAATTTCCGGAGTGAGCCATCCTTGTTCAGGAATGCAGGGCGGTGCATGGTATCTCCCAACCTGATGTCAGCATCCATATCATGGATAAAGGTATTCATCTTTGCCATAGCAAAAGTGGAGGGAAGTATTTCCTGCCCGTAGAATTGCAGAGGGGCTACCGCCGGGTCCTCATCATACTTTTCCCTGAAACGGAGATAGCACTTGATAAGCAGGCCGGCTGAGCCGCAACACGGGTCATATATTTCCTGTCCTGGCGCTGGGTCGAGCAAGTACGATATGAGTATCGCCACCTGGCGTGGCGTATAGAATTCCCCAGCACTTTGCCCAGAACCCTCGGCAAATTTCCTTAGCAGGTACTCATAAGCCCTGCCGAGAATATCAGGCTCAACATCCTTCAAGCCGAGCCGGTGCCGACCCAGAACATCTATCAACGCCTTAAAACTATCATCGCTGATTATTCGTTGCCCGGCGGTAGTGGCATTAAAGTCCACCATGTCGATGACGCCCTGTAATCGGGGATTCTCTCGGGAAATGTCACGGGCGGCAGTGGTCAGATACTCGCCCAAAGATATTGTCTGACTGGCTATTGCGAACCACCTGGCTTTCACGGGCAGATACAGTCTTACCAGTCCATGGTCCTCTTCAATAAGTTGCTTCGCCATGTCGGTGTCCCCGTAGCTATCGGCGAGCTTCTGTGCTTCATCCTCGAAGACATCCGATAATCTCTTGAGGAAAATAATGGGAAGGATATAGTCCTTATACTTGGGGGCGTCAACGTCACCACGGATTTTACAGGCAGCTTCCCAGAGCCAGTTTTCCAGGGTGGTCGTGTTCAGGCCCGGCTTTTGGTTGGCCATGGCTCGCCTCCTGAGGAATTTTACTCTTTATCTAAATCTTTGATAAGCTCGTTAACCGAGTCAAAAGTCTTCACTCGCCCGGCCTTGATGTCTTCGTCAGCCTCCTTCTCGCCCTCCTGCCACCGCTTTGTCCAGAAATAGGCCTGGTTCTTATCTACCAGCTTCTTCGGCATCAATACTGCTTTCTCGTCTTCTACCTCAATTTCTACCAGGTCGCCCTCCTCAATTCCCAGCCGCTTACGCACAGATGCTGGCAGGGTAATCTGTCCGTGCCTGGTAACCTTGCTAGTTGGCATCCCCATCACCTCCTACGGTCGCTCCAGTGTTTCATCGTGGCGCCCGATGTTACGCAGGATAATTGTATCCCCTTCAACCTCAAAAGTCATCCTGAGAGAACGGCTCACCCTGGCTTCCCAGATATGCTCAACTCCCTGCATTTTCTTCACCCTGAGGGCAGGATACCGCAGGTCTGTTGCCAGATTTCTCAACGCCTTTCGGGCCAGGTCTTTCTCCTCTTCGGTCAATTCCTTCCAGGCTTTCTTGAATCTGGCCGTCCTGGTAATCTTCACTACTGCCCTCGTCCTGTATCTACTAGATTACTATATTACTATAAAATAGGGATGTCAAGTAAGTCTGGGCTGAACTTTCCGTCAGAAAGTTACCAGTTTATGGGAAGGAGACCAGGAGAATGCGCGGAATAGTCACGACTTTGGAAAAGAAAATGGCATTGGCAAGACATAATATGCCATTTGCATCGGCAGACCCATGGAATCAATTTCAGGCGGGTCAGGAACGAACGAAAGTCCGCATATGCTTCTGGATGCCGTGACAGCAGCTACAAGTGCGTCAATAATGTCATCCTCTGCTACTTTGCCTCGATTTTCCTCTAAGGCATAGCTAACTAAATCGTCAATAAATGAACAAACTCTTCTCAGGACTTGCCTCCGCTCCAACAATCCCCTTTCATCCTTTTTATGGTATTTCATCGGTGCGCGACCATTCAGTGCCCAGAAGCATAGCTCTGGATGAATTTCCTTCATGACAGACCTAGCGTTATTATCAACCGCAAGAAGTCTGTCCACCTCTCGAATCTTTTGGATTATTCCCAAAGCTTGCTTAGATAATCTTCTCCCGGTCAGCCTTTCGTTGATATCACTCGCCTTGGTGGCATCAGCGTAGACTGCGTCCCGACACGGAACTGGAAACACACTGGAACTTCTAGGACGACCAAGCAATTTACGAGCTGCTCTGTCGCACTGGCGCTCGCTGAAACCACTGTTTCGTAAGCCTATGGGAATATCAATGAGTATCAATCTTGCGTCTCTACACTGGTTCCAAAGGCTAGATATGTCTTGAGAGACTTGTACCTTCCATTTGACTTCCTGAGTCAAGCTAACCGCAAACCAGCCTATCTTGCAGCCATCTACACCAACGAACTTTTGATGCTCTGTGGACGAGATAATATCTTTCATTATCACCCACTTCTAGCTTTTCATTACCAGAATGGTAACGCTTGATTAGTAAGCCGTCAATAACCCCCTGTCTAGAGGGTATCTACCTTCGGAGTGTAGTTCTATTAGACTTGAGTGCCTTCCAATGCCAATACTCAAGAAATCATTGCTGGTCGCCTGCTCCATTGCTAACCGAACAGCTTTGTTCTATAGTAAAAATAGAGGCAAACCATGGCGTAGGGGGAAAGGCTTCCTTAAAATGGCACATTGCTGCGTGAACTGTTTCAATAGTCGGACGTTAAAAGACCACATTGCAGTTGATGGTAAGCTGGGAAACTGTGACTTTTGTGGGTCATCAGCCGTTTATTGCATTCAACCTTGGGAACTGGAAGAACTGTTCACACCTCTCGTGAGCTTATATGAGATAATCGAGAACTTCATGCCTCTAGAAGACTTAAAGCATTGGGATGGTGACTTTATCTGGGAAAAACTAAATGTGGACTGGGACATTTTCGCATTTTACGACTATGCAAAGCATGAAGAACTTGTAAGAGCAATCTTCTCAAACAGAGACCCCAAGGATGGCGAGCCTCAATTCCTAAATTCGTATGTTGAGATGGAGGATGAATATTGGGGAACCAAAGACGAGGTTTCAGAGAAGTTGGGGAAAGAATGGGAACAGTTTTGCGAAGAGATAAAGTTCAAGAATAGATACTTCCCAACTAGAATACTAGACCTAGAGTTACTAGGGGAATTGCTGTCATTCCAGGAGGAGATGGTAGCATCTGATTCTCATTTATATAGGGCTAGGATATGTGACACCTTAGAGAAGATACAGCCTATCAATATGGGGAAACCGCCTATTGATATGAGTCAGCACGGCAGAGCTAATCCAGTAGGAATCCCTTATCTTTATGTAGCCTCAGATGTAAAAACAGCAATAGCTGAGAAACGGCCTTTTGTGAAAGATAGAGTGACCGTGGGAGATTTCTTGGTGAGGACTCCCTTAAAAGCCAACGACCTGAGGTCCCCCGGTGTAGAAGACCCATTCCAGTATGGGGATAGGCTAGAATTCATAGTGATGCATCTAGGTTTCCTCCGCAAACTCGGATTTGAGCTTTCTAAGACTGTTAGCCCCAAAGAAGGGCAGACTGAATATATACCACTGCAATACCTTTGTGAATTCATCAAGAGAATGGGCTATGACGCTGTTATCTACAGAAGTTCAGTAACTGAAGGATATAACCTAGCTATTTTCTCGGACTCTAAACTCGAGTGCATCGAGTCGGAACTATACGAGATTAAGAATATTCAGTATGAATATGAAAAAATAGGGTGAACAAGCACGGAGAGAGCCACAAGTAAGCTTGGTCTTACGCTAATCCTTGGTTGAGGAGAACAGAAATGCCACGACGTCTCATACGTAGCATCCCTTGGGTAGTATTCACCATAGCCTTTATCTTACTTGTAATGCACCTATTGGAGTGGGAACGAATCGCGATTGATAGCACCACATTAATACTCCTTGCTATTCTTCTAGTCTCCCCTTTCATAGAACAGGTAAGGAGAATCAGAGTGGGTGAGTTTGAAGCTGAGATTGCTAGCACGGAAGTAGAGAAGGTGAAATTGGAAGCGGATAGACGTCTTGGCACGGAGGAGAGCAGAGAGGCAGTCGCCCCCGAAATTAGTAACATCCGAGAGGACCTCCTAGATTTACTTGATAAGGACTATGTTTTGGCATTGGCAAAACTGCGAATGGAGCTTGAACGCATGTTAAATCGGCTTTATGAATCTTCAGCACCTACTGCCAAGCAGGAAAGAAAACTTGGCCTCAATAGGCTCGTAGGTACGCTGGTACAGTCTGAAGCATTGCCAGCTCAACTATCTGGGCCACTTCGAGAAGTAATCTACTTGTGCAATAGGGCACTCCACGGCGAATATGTTCGTCCTAATGATGCAAGAAGCATTCTGGATATTGGAATCCAAATTATCGAACATATAGACTCGATAATTGAAGAGTTTACGGTCAAGCCGACGGAAACAAAACCCATTTCACCTAGTGAAGTCCAAGCATACAGGAACGCAAAATATCGTGTCACAACAATCATTCCGCTCGTAGAGAATCCAGTTCGCAATATCCGAATTCTTGACCAAGAGGGACTGGATAGACTCCTCGAAGGGTATGATGAATATGCTGAATTTCTGGTAAGCATAGAAAAAATCGATAGCCTGAATGATGGGAACCAGTAGCGCTAACGCGAATAAGCACAGTCTGCCTTTTGGCCTGCCCAGCACCCTTAACAGTAGTGGGTAATACACTTAAGCAATTGCATATTATGCTGTGGCTCCCGAATGGGAAATTAGTAACTGCGCAAAGCCGGGATAAATTGCTTCTTCTCTAATAAAATTTCGGGAACTGTCCCCCAAGACCCACTTTACGGCGTTCGAACCTAAGCAGTCCCTTGAGCATTAACCATACACGTTTTTGGAGCATCCGCTTCTAGTATCCACTCTGTCAGTCCTATGCTTTCAAGAACATAATTCAGGAAGGATGGGGGCACGAAAAAGTCATGTAAAATACTTGACAAACTAAAAATAAAGATGTAAAATATTTTACATTAGGTCATGGAGTGCAACGTATGGACCAGGACACTTATGATGATTTAGCCGTTATCAAAGAATTAGTAATGAATGACCAAAGTCATTACTCAAGGAAGGTTAGAGACCAAATTGAGGCTGGATGGTTTCAGGAAGAAGACTTGGAGCAGTGTATTTGCACGGCAACTAAAATCCACAAAGTGGAAGATGACGAGCAGAAAACGTCTATAAATGGTAAGAAGTACACGATTCTTGGAAGGGATACCCAGAGAAAGCCCTTTTATACCTGTGGCAAAATAATCTTATCCTCTCAAGAGAATAGGCTGTACTTCTTTATCACGGCCCATGAAGCTAAATAGGAGGAGAACGATGTATGACTATGTCTGCCAAGAATGCGGCCAAGGAATAGTTAGAGAGCAAAAAATTAAGAATTACAGGACCAGGATAAAGGGATATCCCTTTGTGGTGCCGGAGGCCGCTGTGGGCATTTGTGAAAAATGCAAAGCAGAGCATTTTGCTTCTGATGAAACAAAACGTTGGGAAGAGGTTTTTTATCAGTCACTCGAAAGAAGCAAGTTCTTTCTCCTGCCTCAGGATATCGAGCGTGTCAGGAAAGCTCTCGGGTTAACTATGGAGAATTTCGCTTTGCTAATAGGTAGCACACGACAATCATTACACAACTGGGAAGATCAATCGAGATCTCGGCCGCAATCACGTATCGCTGATCTTCTTATCAAGCTTGTCAACAGGTCTCGTATCGAAGGTAAAGTCGATGTTGTAGATTTCCTTATCCAAGAAGCCAAGAAACTCGGGATAGAGCTTAGTGTGCAAAAGAATGGCGCTGAACTCGTGAAGTCACTTGTTCTTAGAGTGAAACAAGTAGCCGCAGAGTTATTAGTGCCTATGCCTGCCGAAAAACTAGGACTAGCAGCAGAGCACGAGAGTGGCAGGAAGGTCTCTGTTGCTGAAACAGAAGATGGTAAGATGTTTGGAAAGCTTAAGTATGATTACCGATCAGGAGCACTTGTCTTGGAATCCGCACAAAAAGACTTTGACATTAGTCCATATCGTTTCGAACTAGTGATGAATGATGGGAGCACTATGAAGGGTGATTTTGCTGACGTGGAGGATGGCCAGATTACCCTGTTAGCAGACTCCGAGTATACTGATAGACATGTAAAGGAAATCCATCTTATTCCCAAAAGCTGATAATGAGGTGCCGAATGGATAATCAGCAAGTGCAGAACCATTTAAAAAGATTGGAAAATAGCCTAAGACAACTACAGCTGGCGTCGTCAGAACGATTTAATGAGATCTACAACGATGTCTGCGAGACTCTCTTCGATGGTGACTTTTACCAGGAAATTTGGGATGAGCCTGTTCTTCTCCAAATTGTTCGGACATTTAACGAGAATCCGCCAGCAACCAGATTCACACAAAAAATCGAATCGATTAAGGAACGAGCAGCGAAGGTTTGTCTTGTGAATGACCTATTTTCGTCGGTGTTAGATTTTGGAGCACCGGAAGAAAACGTCGTAATCAAACTCCAAAAGCTGCTTGCGATAAATGGTAGTATACTCCCACGCATGCAGGCTGAAAATAAGCTCAATAACATTCGCTCAGGCGACGCACCACCTTACGAAAAACTCAAAGCATTCTTGAGCCATTTCTCAGAAGACCTATCAGTAGACTTTGGAGCTTGGGGTGAGTGCATTCAAAATTGTCTTAATGCGTTGAATGCGCGTCAAGAAATTGGGAGAGCCGATGCACTCTTGGTCAATCCAAGAGCAAACAAAGCCTCTGTCATTCCAATAAGAATTATTGTTCAATCCGGAAACGGGCAACTTACCCATCTCGTACCAGGTAAAGAAGACTTCAAGTTAGCTGTTGAGAGAGCAAGACAATGTTTACTGGGGGATGGCTTCATTAGGCCAACTGACAACGTCCTTTATACATTAGACGTTACGGAGGCAGAATACAGTGGTGACTCAATAGGCCTTCCCGCAGCTATCGCCATGTTTAGCGCTGCAAAAGGAATCGAAATTGATCCTTATACAGCGTTCACAGGGAATATCAATTTCTCAGATAAGCAATGGGTGATCAACGGAGTAAGTGGTATCTCACACAAACTGCGAGCAGCTCGTGACTGTGGCTGTCGCAGAGTCTTCATTCCTAGACAGAATGAGCATGACGTCCGTCCCGAAGACACTGAGGGTTTGAATATTATACTCACCAGCAACATTATGGAGGTTCTCCTTAAGTTGCAGACTCCGCCAGAGCGATTACAGGGCGACTCTCTTCATGTCCGCAAAATAAACAGTGTTCGCGCTTTCTGTCAAGGTGAAGGATGGCAGCTGTCTGACCCAATTCCAATACAAGGTGGGCTTCAGTTTATCATTAGCCCGCCGACGCCACCAGACCTAAAGTTGAATATCTACAATACAGGTGCACACTCACCTAAGAAACATGACAATGAGGGTTTCCAACGACTGATGAATGATCTCGGTAAACTGGAAGTGTCCGCTGTTCCCATCCAAAAGGTGCAGCAGGTATTCCAGATTCAAGACCCAACCCTCCGAATGCAGATAAAACAAGAGTTCGACAAAATGAAACCTACAAGTTCACGCCAAGAGCAATATTGTGAATATTCGTATTATTTTGACGACGGTAAGGAGAAATTGGTAATTAAGCAATACACTTCTGGTAAGCTCCAACTTCAGGGTATGGCAGGAGACTTATATAGGAGAGCTCTGGACGTCATTGTACCTCTATATAACTTGAAGTACCCACAAGCCAAGTTGGCAGCAACCGACTATCTTCAGATGAAAACCATAAGTGCCACGAGCGTTCAATCTGAAGCAGTAAAACAAATTGCCGATGTACCCCCACCATATATAGGCACCGACGAAGCTGGAAAAGGCGACTATTTTGGTCCACTCATAATCGCAGGAGTATGGGCGGATAAGAAGCTATTGCATGAACTAGAACTCCTAGGGGTCAAGGATTCAAAACTACTGTCTGATAAACGTTGCCGTGAACTAGCCGCCCATATAAGGTCTCTATGCAAAGGTAATTATCAGGAAGTTGAGATTCCACCTGAAAGATACAACGAACTCTATGAACAGTTTAAGGCTGAGAAAAAGAATCTCAACCATCTTTTAGCTTGGGGGCATGCCCGAGCTATAGAGAGCCTGTTAGAACGGCTGTCTTGTGGTTACGCAGTGGCTGACCAGTTTGGCGATGAACATTACATTGAGTCACGCTTAATGCAGAGAGGCAAGAGCCTCAAATTAATCCAATTGCCAAAGGGAACAAGGTATGTTGCAGTAGCCGCTGCCTCAATTCTAGCCCGCGACTGTTTCGTGTGTAAGCTTGACCAGATAAGCCACGATCTGGGTTTCGAATTGCCTAAAGGTGCTTCCGACGCAGTAATTATCGCGGCTAAGGACATAGTCAACCGTTCCGGACTTGCTGGTTTACGGAAAGTAGCGAAGCTCCACTTTAAGACCACATCCTTGGTACTTAATTAGTGGGGGTAATGAATGACGTTTTATGAGTGAAACGGCTGTAAAAGACAAAATAGTGGTGGCGCTCAAAGCATTCAACGAATGTAGATGGCAAGACGCCATCCCTATTCTGAACGAGATCTTCTCGGCTGACCCTTCCAACACTGATATCGGAGGGAAACTTGGTTTTGCACTTTCGCAAGCAAGGCAACTTGACGACGCAGTCGAAATATTTAAACAGCTCTCAATCTTACAACCAGAAAAAGCTATCTGGCCTTATATGGTCGGCTATCAGTTTTATGCTAAAAGTGAATGGGAACAATCCATTGAATGGTTTGATAAGGCTCTAGAATTGAACCCGGATTATCTCAAATGCCTCTATCGTAAAGGCTATGCGCAAATGAGAGTTGGAAAGCGTGAAGCCTCCACAGAGACTTTGAAACATTGCATAAAGATGTGGGAAGAGCTGGATGAAAGCACCAAGCAGACTAATCGTAAGTACTATGCAAATGCAAATTTTCTACTTGGCAAGTCATACCTCAATGTAGGACTTAGTCTGAAGGCACGTAGACCTTTGGAGATCGCCGTTTCTTTCGATGGTGACGACTGCGATAAGCGATATGAACTAGGTAAATGTTTGCTTCAAAATGGGAATATAGATGGTGCCATTGAGCAACTTACTGCTGCCAATTCCCTAAAGGTCGGTGTTGATTATGTGGTCGACAGACTCGCACAGGCTTTTATCGCCAAAGGAGATAAGGCTAAAGCTGAACAGCTATATTGTACGATACCTCAAAACCGGAGACGGGGGTTCGTCTTGAAAAACCTAGGTGCCCTGTATTTGGACTTAGGCCAACCCGACAAGGCTTTACCTCTGCTGAGAAATGCTGTGGCGAGAGACCGAGAATCTTTTAAGGCACACTACTTTCTGGGTCAGGCTCTAGAAGGGGTGAGCCAACTCAGAGCAGCTCGCCAAGCCTATAGCAAAGCTGTAGAGCTTAGACAGAAGCGGTATGACAAGGACTTTCCTGAGGCGACATTGAAAATAGAGCAGTTAGATTTAGCATTGAAAGATGCGCCTGAGGATAATAGCTTGGATAACAAAGGAATAATTGAATTCTACGACTCCAAGCGAGGATACGGTTTTATTCGGTCTGAAATTGGGGAAAAAGTATTTTTCCATATAACGGCCGTTTCACAGAAAGAAATTGTTTGTGAGGGAACACCGGTTACTTTCCAACACTGCAAGACAGAAAAAGGACTGAAGGCCACAAAGGTGTATAGAGAAGGAGGTGACGGAGATGGAAGAGGCGGTTCTTAAGTACATAATAATACCGCTCGTTGCTGTAATAGGCGTATACGTCGTAGGCTCTACTATCTATGAGCTTTTCGGAGTACCAGCCATCGTTCTCTTTGGTGCTGTCGGTGGCGTGGCATTCTTCGCTAGATTTTTTCGCCATTAGCAAAAAGATAAGAGATTGAATATATTTCCATTATTTGCCAGCGAGTCATAGCTAAGTTCACTTTAGTCATCAATTCGCCGGCTTCCATTAAAATTTCCTGTCTCTTTGCGATATTAGATCTTAACAACCTTAATACGATGGTTATAATGCTGGCAAAGAGTTTAAAACATGGAGTTGAGCCAATTAGATAGAAGCATCAAAGCCAAATTCAAGAAATGGTTCTTCGTCTACCCCAAGGCGTACTCGGGTAACATTCTTTGGCCATTAGCATTGCTTCTAAGAAAGCGAACATTCCATCAAGCCGCTATAACAGCAGCCCAATTCTCCGCAAAAGGGAAAGTACTTGACATCGGTACCGGTCCCGGTTACTTGCCTGTTGAGATAGCGAGCGCTTGTCCTAACGTGCACGTGGTAGGAATTGACATTTCAGTATACTTACTCTACGACGGAATTAAGAGAGCGAAAAAACGACAAGTTGATACAAGAATTACCTTTGTACAAGCGAAAGCAGAGTTCTTGCCTTTTGCAGACAATAGCTTTGAAACAGTGCAAAGTATGTTTAGCCTGCATCTTTGGAATGACCGTCAACAAGGGATTATTGAAATCAGACGTGTCCTTAAACCTGGAGGGAGGGCTCAGATTCTAGTAGGCAGACAGCGTTTGCTAAAGGGATTTGCATGTATTACTGATTTCGTGACGGGGAAATCGATTAAGGACATGAAAGCTTTTTGTTTGAATGCTGGTTTTAAAGAAGTTGAGATAAAAGAAAAAGAGGGGACCTTGCACATACTATTGATGAAATAGGTCACCTCTCTTCGGCATAAAGCGATTTGTCTCCGATGATGGATTTAGAATACTGGCACATATGATCGCTGAGGCTTATTTGAAAGACCTAAAGGAAAAGAATAAGTAACCAGTAGAAACGAGTGCCGATGTAGATACCAGGTTATATACTCTCTAGCCCAACACAGCGTGTGCCAGAAAATACTCCGAATTAACAGCACGTAAAAAGCTAGGCTGTCATTTGTTTAGCAGGCTTATTCAACAGCCAAACCCCAATGTTCAGGTATGCGGCGATGCTGACCCACACGATGTAAGGGATTAGAAGTGCGCCTGCCCATCCCGAAACCCGGAAAGAGGTAATTATCGTTGCCAAAATAAGGAGCCACAGGATAACAATTGTTATGACTCCTCCCCCCTTCAACTTCATCCCGAAGAAGATAATTGACCAGAAGGCGTTGAACGCAAGCTGGATCCAGAATAGGGTGAAGGCAAGCATCGCACCATTAGTGGCTAATCCCTTCTGCCAGACAAGAAAGACGGAGATTCCCATTAGAATATACAGGGTGGTCCAAATGGGCCCAAATACCCAGTTGGGTGGGGTGTAGGGCGGTTTCTTCAGCCCCGCGTACCAGGTTGGGATTGCTTTGAAAGTGAAAAGGCTACCGATACCCCCGGCAGCAAAGCTGGCAAGGATGCTGATAACAAGTTTGATGATGCTATTCAAGTCCATAGCTGGCTCCTCGTGATATTTACTTAAGATTATAGCAGATTACACTTTTCAATGATGATGTATTCAGGTGGAATTAGACTCTGCTTTTTCTCCCCTAAACTCCAACTCGATGCGCCCATCATTGTAAACGTGAGCAGCTTTCAAGATAGTCTGCAGTTGCGCCTTTTGCTGCCGCACATCCATCGCCTGGAACGCATCAACGAATGTCATTATTGCCTGTGGTAACTGTTCTATCAGTGATGCCCTATCGTGCTCTTGCTTCAGCCAGTGACTTAACTCAGCCTGGCGAGCCTCAAGTTCTCGTTTTTGCTCTCGTGCAGTCTGGTTTGCCCGTCCGAACTCCTCTTCACTCAATACCCCACGTTTGAGAAGATCGTCAAGGCGATGCAGGAATTGAGCCTCCAGGTCGGCGAGACGCTTTTCCACATCACGTAGTTCTGCCTCGCGCTGAACCAGTTCTTTGCGTTCGGCAGCTACCAGATGCTCTCGAACTTTCCCGGCGTCTGAGAACTGGCCTAAGTACTCTAAAATTGCTTTCTCCAACCTGGGTACGGAATGACCATTATAAACAGAACACAATCCCCGTGAATGCATAGCTCTGGAGCAATAATAGTTTCTATAACGCTTTCCCTTGCGAGAAGCCCCCACTGTACCTGTCATAGGTCCTCCACAGTGACCACAGCGAGCGATGCCACTCAATAAATAGAGGCTTGAGTGCGTCTTCCCCTTGGGGTTCTCACGCCGGATATTAAGCCTCTGTTGGAGATGCTGCCACTCATCAACAGAGAGAATAGCAGGAAAGAACCCAGGAATCTCAACCAGGTCCATTTGAGGGTTTCCTTTACGAGGTCTCCGACCAAAGATTAAGGTCCCCATAATAGCCGGATTAGTAAGTACCCTTTGCACTGTGAAAGCGGCAAACGGACGTCCTTCATGAGCACGATATCCCTTGGCAGTCAATCTGTCAGCAATCGCCTTGTGACCGAGGTTCTCTTCAACAGCCAAGCGATACATTTCCCTCACCACCGGCGCCTCTTCAGGGTCAATCTCCCAGTGCATCAAGACTTTGCCTTCGGCAACCTCCTTAACCGGTCGCAACCCGTAAGGAGGTCTCCCTACATGAACTCCCTTTGAAACTGCTGTTCCCATATTAGCCCTCACTCTCTCAGAAGTACGGCGGCTCTCAGCGCCCGCTATGCCTGCCTTTAGGAGAAGCACCAGCTCCTCCTTAATGTCTTCGTCAGTGGCCATTACCGAAACGCCATGTGCCTCCAATTCCCAGTAACGCTGCAATATTTCCCGTGGATTACGACCAAACCGGTCCAGGAATTGCACCACTATGACGTCAATGTGATCTTGCCTGGCCAACTCTACCATACGTTGGTATTCTTTCCGGTCATCACGACGGCCGGTGACCACATCGGTAAAAGTTGCTGTCGGAATAAGGCCACTGCGTTGGCAATATTCGCGGAAATGTTTCTCCTGTGTCTCGAGGGAGCTGTGGCGTTCACCCGTTTGTCCGGGACTGGAAACACGGAAATAGCCAACAGCTTTCTTCTGCGCGGTAGTTGTAATCATAAAAAGACTCCTAGCAAATCCTACTAGAAGTCTAGCACATGTGATACTGTATTGTCAATATCAGTACGCTGAGGTCGGTGGTTCAAATCCACTCGCCCCGACCAGTACTTTCATTCCTGAAATTTTCTCTTCGCCTCTTCCCAGAGGACGTTTTGCTCATCAAAAGACAGGCTGGCAAAATTCAACCCGCGCTGGCGGCAGAGCTCCTCCATATAGCTAAAGCGGCGGTAAAACCGCCGGTTGGCCTCCCTCAGTGCCGCCTCTGAATCAACCCCCAGCCGTCGAGCAACATTAACCAGAGTAAAGAGCAAATCGCCAAACTCCGCAGCCCTCTGCTCCTCGCTGGCGGCTTGCTTCAGTTCCCCGACTTCTTCAGCCAGCTTCTCAATAACACCATCAACCTCTTTCCAGTCAAAGCCAACCTGCGCTACCCGGCGCTGAACCGCCTGGCTGTAACCCAGGGCCGGCATCTGCCCGGGAACACCGTCCAGCATCGAGGTATTTGCCCCGCGCTCCTCCTGCTTGAGAACCTCCCAGTTAACCGCCACCTCCTCGGCATCCTTTACCCTCGCGGAACCAAAGATGTGCGGATGACGATGAATCAACTTTTCATTGATGCCGGTCAAAACGTCCCCCAGCCCAAATTCACCGGCTTCACTGGCAATCTGGGACTGAAGTACAATCTGGAGCAGCAGGTCGCCCAGTTCCTGACAGAGCTTATCCGGGTCCTCCTCATCAAGTGCCTCCAGTGCTTCGTAGCACTCCTCCAGCAAGTGCTCGCGCAGCGAGCGGTGGGTCTGCTTCCTGTCCCAGGGACAACCGTCAGGTGCCCTCAGCCTGGCAATAATTTCCACCAGGGTAGAAAACTGATTCAGGTTCTCCGGTAATGGCAACATCCCCTCCTTAAGGCGTCAGCCTGATGGCAGTCTGGCACCGGTTAACTGCCTCTGCCCCCTCAGAAAATCAGCCGCCGGCATCGCCCGTTTCCCCTCCAGTTGTACCTTTATGATACCTAAAATACCATCGCCGGTACCAATGCCAAAGGCCAGCTTTTCTCTGTTTACAGCGACCACCTCCCCAACTTGAGCCTTCCCCTCTACAGGGAGTGGCCTGGCCTCGATAATCCTGAGCTGCTTCCCCTGCCAGCTGGTGTAGCACCCCGGCCACGGGGTAAAGGCACGCACCCGCCGCCAGATATCCACCGCCGGGAGCCCCCAATCAATCTCTCCCGCCTCCCGGGTGATGGCCCCGCAATAGGTAGCCTGGGCCTCATTCTGAGGCTGGGGAGCCAGCTCTCCTCTAAACCATCCAGACAAAACCTCCAGTAGTAAACGCGCGGCTACCAGAGATAACTTGGCCGTTAGCGAACCAGCAGTATCCTGAGGTGATATCGGAATTTGCGCCCTGCCCAACACCGGGCCGGTATCCACACCACTGCCCATGAGCATAACGCTGACTCCGGTAAACTCACTACCGGCCAGAATAGCCGATGCTATCGGTGAAGCCCCCCTGAACCTGGGCAGCAGGGAAGGGTGAATATTGATACATCCATAAGCTGGGATATCCAGGACCGTCTGAGGTAGAATTCGACCATAAGCAGCCACGACAATCGCATCGGGACGAAAACTGGCCAGGTGCATCACGGCCTCATCTTCCCTAAAACCAACTGGCTGTATCACCGGTAGCTCCCGCTTCATAGCTTCTCTCTTCACCGGAGAGGCAGCTACAGATAGCCCTCTACCCGCTGCCTTATCGGGCTGGGTATAAACAGCCACCACCTGGTACTCATCAAGAATGAGGTGCTCCAGAGAAGGAACAGCAAACTCAGGGGTACCCATAAAAACGATTCTCAACCCTGCCTCCCTTGAGAAATTGTACCATCAAAAATTTTTGATAACAACCAACAACCCCATAGCTAACAGTGAAAGATTGACTAAAACAACAAGTCTGACAGACCTCGCAAGAGAAAGCAGGGGTTGACATCGCCCAGCAAGCGGTATCCCAAACCTTGCTCTTAAAGCCCTGGAGTATTATTCTATAAATGCTTTTTTGGACTTCTGGTAGAAGCCCTCTGTTAATCAAAAGCTCAATTGATTAATCACAATAGTCCCGGAAACTCTTTACAAGCATTTTTAGGGGCTACTATTTTTGTAAGAGGCACAGATTATAGTGACAAGATCGGCACAACAGATTTGGGAAGCTGCCCTGGGCGAACTACAAATTCAGGTCAACAAGCCAAACTATCGTACCTGGCTGGAAAAAACCAGCGGTCTCAGCCTTCAAGATAGTGAGTTTGTCATCGGGGTGCCCAACACTTTTGTTGCCGAATACCTGGACAAGAATCAGCGCTCTCTTATCGAAAAAGTGCTCACCGATATTACCCGTCATGAGATTCACACCTGTTTCCAGGTAATCAACAACCAGTACAACTTGACTCCAGGTCACAACAATCGAGAAAAAACCATCCCACCGCAACAGGCAAGCTTCCCTCTCTTAAATCCCCGGTATACTTTCAATTCCTTTGTTACCGGTAACTGCAACCAGCTAGCCTACGCGGCGGCTCTAGGTGTGGCCCAAAACCCCGGCCATAGCTATAATCCACTATTTATCTATGGCGGTTCAGGGTTGGGTAAGACCCACCTGCTACAGGCAATCGGCCATGAGGTTCTAGCCAGAAACATGAAAGTGGTTTATGCTAGTGCTGAGCAGTATACCAACCAGCTTATGAACGCCATACGAGAGAAGAAAACCCAGGAGTTCCACACCCGATACCGCTCCGCTGATATTCTGCTGGTCGATGATGTGCAATTCCTCAGCGGGAAGGAACAGACGGCAGAAAGCTTTTTCTACACCTTCGATGTGCTACATAATGCCAACCGACAGATAGCCATTACCAGCGACCGAGCACCCAGGTCCATACCCCTCCTGAAAGACAGACTGCGCTCCCGTTTTGAATGGGGTCTGGTTACTGATATTCAATTGCCTGATTTTGAAACACGCCTGGCCATTTTACAGGACAAGGTGAAGCATGACGGCGCAAATATTACCCCCGATATTCTGGAGTTTATTGCTCTCCAGATTCAAGAAAACATCAGAACACTGGAGGGTTCACTGAACCGGGTAATTGCTTACTCCAAGTTGCTTAGGACTATGCTCACCCCCGAGATGGCAGCTCGGGCGCTCAAGGACATAGCCAACGGCGAGACCCCTAAAAGTAACCCAATAACACCCGACCTCGTTATAGAGGCGGTGGTTAACAGCCTCCAGTTAACCCCTGCCGACCTCAAAGGGCGCAAAAGGGATGAGGCTACGGCCCTGGCCCGCCAGATTGCTATGTACCTCCTCAGGCAGGAGACCGACTACTCTTTAGCTGAAATTGGCCAGGTACTTGGAGGCCGCAGCCCGGCAACAGTTAGCCATGCCTATCAAAAAATCGCGGCTGATATCAATAACAGCCCCTCGCTAAGCCGTAGTATTTCTCAGATAAAGCAGAGAATTAACTCCATAGAAAAGAACATTAATTACTGAAATCTTTTCTTTTTCAGGCAGCCGCCCTGCAATTTTCAATAAGCTCCCCGACCTTTTCATAACTTCCCCGAAACCACGTACGACTTTCACTGCCTGAAAATCCCCTGAACTACATTTAATACACCAGCGATCCGTGTTACTATTATTATTAATATATATATACATTAACTAAAGAGACTAATAACATAGAACAAAAGGGAATATAAGTTGTTTGACAGGATTGAAATAGTGGTCAGGGGCGGTAATGGGGGGGATGGAGCAGTAAGTTTTCGGCGGGAGAAGCATGTTCCCTTCGGGGGGCCTGACGGTGGAGATGGCGGGGATGGTGGCGATGTAATACTGCTAGCAGACCCGAGTGTCTCAAGCCTGCGCGTCTTCAGGAGAAATAAAGTTTACCGGGCTGTGAATGGAGAAAATGGTAAGGGACAAAAGAAACACGGCGGAAGAGGGACGGACCTGCTCTTAAGAGTACCCGTGGGCACAGTAGCCTTGGGAAGCGTTCAGACGGGTCGGGATGCTCTCATTGATGATTGTGCGGAGGCAGGTCGGCAGGTTGTAGTCGCTCGAGGTGGCAGGGGAGGGCTGGGCAATATCCATTTTGCTTCGTCAACCAATCAGGTACCGATGATTGCCCAGAAGGGGGAGGCTGGGGAGGAACACGCCATAATTCTGGAAATGAGGTTGATTGCTGATGTTGGGATTATTGGTTACCCCAATGTAGGTAAGTCTACCTTACTGGCGGCTGTTTCGGCAGCGAAGCCCAAAATCGCCAGCTACCCGTTTACCACCCTTGAGCCGGTACTGGGTACAGTTGAGCTTGACCAGGAGAGTATTGTTCTGGCTGAAATACCGGGCTTAATTGAAGGTGCCCATCTGGGTCGAGGGCTGGGGCACGAATTTCCACGTCATGTGGCACGCACCAAAATACTGATTCATCTGGTGGATGGGGCCTCTGAGTCGCCCGTGGAAGAAATGACCCGGGTGAATGTAGAGCTTGGCTTGTTTGATTCCGCACTGGCGACGAAACCGCAACTGGTGGTGGTCAATAAAATTGATTTACCCGAGGTGAAGGACAGGTTGGTTGAATTGCAGGACGCATTCACCTTGGTGGGTACCGAGGTGCTGTTTGTTTCGGCGGTAACGGGAGAAGGCGTGGCTGAAATTATATCTGCCACGGTGAAATTGCTTGGACAGGCGGCTGAGATAGAGAAAGGAAAAAAGGTTCCCAGGAAGGTCTTCCGCCCTCAGCCAAGGAGTGATGAGGTAAGTGTGCGTAAGGAGGGAGAGACCTTTGTCGTCGATGCACCGGGCCTGGAGCGTATCGTGGCCAGAGTGGATATGGACAGTACTGAGGTCCGCCGGCAGCTGAGGAGGCTGCTGGCCAGGCGGAGGGTAAATCAGGCATTGCAGGCGGCCGGGGCCAAGCTAGGCGATAAGGTCCGCTGCGGGGCCTTTGAATGGGAATGGTAGGCGGGAAAGAACGGTTATGGACATAGGTATACTGGGTGGCACTTTTGACCCTATCCATAATGGGCACCTGTTGGTGGCTGAGGAGGCCAGAGCCAGGCTGAACCTTGACGAGGTACTTTTTATCCCGGCGGGTCTGCCTTGGCTGAAGGAGGATAAGACGATTGTGGCGGCGGAACACCGTGTCCAGATGGTGCGTCTGGCTATCACGGGAAAGCCTTACTTCCAACTGTCCACCATCGAGGTTGAGCGTGGCGGGCCCTCCTACAGTGTTGATACTATTGCTGAATTGAAAGCCCAGCTGGGTACCGGAACTGAGCTATTTTTCATCCTGGGGTGGGACAGCGTCGCCCAGCTTCCACACTGGCGAGGGCCATCGCAGCTGATTAGGCTGTGTCACCTGGTGGCCGTGCCCAGACCTGGCTTTACTCTTCCTGACCTGGAATCATTGGAAAAGGATATCCCCGGCCTGACCGGGAGATTGATTGTTCTGGACGGGCCCCATATAGATATCAGCGCTACGGAAATCAGGAGAAGGGTGGCTCAGGGATTGCCCGTTAGTGACCTCGTTCCCGGGGCAGTGGAGGAATATATCAAAAAGCAGGGGTTATATACTGCGGATTGGTGAGTTGTTGGAGAATCGCGGTGGTTTAATCTTTGATAGAAGCCTTGATCTTGAGATAAGCTAAGTAAGTTAGCAGTTCCCGCCATTGCTCGTCTGACAAAGAAGTTAAGATTTCAGGTGCTTCTTTTCGGTCTGTAGCCAATGTTGCAGCAAGGTCCATCTTAACTTTACCAATTTTTATAAAGAGGCGATTTTCTTGAATATCAAGAGGGCCACAGAGCTTCGCTATAACTCTATCTGTTGGCTCTTTTTCGCCGGTTTCCAGTTGGCTGATATAAGCTGCGCTTATCCCAGCTAGATTAGCGAGCTGCTCCTGCGTGTATCCAGCCTCCTTTCGAAGTTTTCTAAGCTCTTGACTAAACGGACTTAGTTTTTCTGCCATAGTTAGCCTCAAGGAGTTTGTTAAAAATCTAACAAAAAGTAAAATATATGTCAAGTACTATATTGACTTTTAGATGTAAAAATGGTATAATTCAGTAAATCAAACTTTACAAAAAGCAAATATTAACAAAGTGGTTGTCATCGGTTTGCAGGTCTAGACGGGAGGTTGTATAATGGTAGTATCTTACTCCTTGGAGCTAGGGGTGGTTACGCCTAGGACACAAAGGATTTTTGACCTTGCCCATGAGACCGGTGCGTTACTGCATGGTGAGTTTACACTTGCCTCTGGGAGGAAGAGTGACCATTACTTTGAAGGTAAAAGGTTAACCCTCTACCCGGAAGGGGCGTACCTGATAGGGAAGGAGATATTTGAAAGATTATCAAATATTGATGTAGATTCAATTGGTGGGTTGGTTTTGGGGGCCTTCCCAATCATAACCGCTGTAGCCTTAGTCAGTCATGAAGAAGGGAAGCCGATTCCATCTTTCATAGTTCGGGAACAGCCTAAGGAGCATGGGACACGGAAAAAAATTGAAGGGCATTTCATAAAAGGCTCTAAAGTGGCTATAGTGGATGATGTTATTACAACGGGCGGTTCAGTATTGAAAGCAATAAAAGCTGTGGAAGAAGAGGGTTGTGAGGTAGTTAAAGTTATTGTGATTGTTGACCGTCACGAAGGCGGGAGTGAGTTGCTGAGGAGAGAAGGATACGATTTTGAAGCCATAATAAACCTACCACCTTCGGGGGAAGCGAGTATCAGTGAGTCTTCAGAAACTAAGGGAGGGGTTAAAGAAGGGATTCTACCTCGATAACCTCTACGAATTGGCGCGTATCTGTAGGAGTATGGCGTTGGATACCACGAGCCCAGCGCCTTTCTTTATTATGGAGTATATCTTTCTAGATATTGTTCAGCACTGGGAAGGAAAGCCTTTGCTTGTAGAGGACGCTAAGCTGGTGGAAGCGAAAATTATGGAAGCACTGGAAGGCCTTATTGAAGGCTTAGTCGCAGATGCACCAAGTGAGGAAGTGTTCAGTCTACTGAATAGGATTGTATCAGACTATCTAATTGTCTTTCCGTGAACTTTTTTTCTCTCGATTACGAAGTTATGCCCTTAAACATCCAGATTCTTGACGTTCTTGGCGTGGGCCTGGATGAAGGCCTTGCGGGGTGGGACCTCTCCCCCCATTAGAATGTGGAAGATGCGGTCGGCGCCGGCAGCATCCTCGATATTCACCGAGAGCAGGGTGCGGGTATCCGGGTTCATGGTTGTTTCCCAGAGTTGCTCGGCGCTCATCTCGCCCAGACCCTTGTAGCGCTGGATGTCTACGTTCCTGCTGCCCTTCAGTTCGCGCAGCGCCTCGTCTTTTTCCTGCTCATTGTAGACCCACTTTTCCAGCTTGTTGGTTTTGACACGGTAGAGAGGCGGCTGGGCGATGTACAGGTGACTATTGTTAATCAGTTCCGTCATGTGGCGGAAGAAGAAGGTCAGCAGCAGAGTTCGGATGTGGGAACCATCGACATCAGCGTCAGTCATCAGGATGACCCGGTGGTAGCGGAGTCTGGCGAGGTCAAGGTCACTGTCAATACCGGTACCCAGAGCAGTGATAATGGCGCGGATTTCTTCATGGGATAGCATCTTATCCGAGGGGGCCTTTTCCACGTTGAGTATTTTACCCCGCAGCGGCAGTATTGCCTGGAAACGGCGGTTTCTACCCTGCTTGGCAGACCCGCCGGCTGAATCTCCCTCTACCAGAAATATTTCACAGAGGGAGGGTTCCTTTTCAGAGCAGTCTGCCAGTTTCCCAGGCAGCGTCCCGGAATAAAGACCGCTCTTCTTAACAATCAGGTCGCGGGCCCTGCGGGCGGCTTCCCTGGCTTTGGCAGCCAGGAGACACTTCTCGACAATCTTTTTCAGGACATCCGGGTGCTCTTCAAAGTAGAGTGACAGCCCTTCACCCACGACACTCTCTGTCACCCCCTTGACTTCAGGGTTACCCAGTTTGCCTTTAGTCTGTCCCTCAAACTGTGGTTCGGACAGCTTGACGCTGATAACGGCAGTAAGACCTTCTCTGACATCCTCACCGGTGAGGTTGGGTTCATCTTCTTTGATGAGCTTGTTTTTCTGCGCGTAGTCGTTAAGAGCGCGGGTCAGTGCGGAGCGGAAGCCGGTAAGGTGAGTGCCACCATCTATAGTATTAACACAGTTGGCAAAGCTGAAAATAGACTCGGTGAAGCCATCGTTATACTGAATTGCTGCCTCCACTATGGTGCCGTTGGCCGTTTTCGAGATATGGATAGGCTGGCGGTGACGGACAGACCGCCCCCGGTTGAGGTTGCGCACATAACTGGTAATCCCCCCCTCAAAGTAGAAGGTGCATTCCTTATCTGTCCGCTCATCCTTAAGGGTTATTTCTACATCCCTATTGAGGTAGGCCATCTCCCGGAGTCGCTCACGGAGGGTGCTAAAATCGTATCTCGCCTGACCGAATATCTGCTCGTCGGCCAGGAAGGTAACGATGGTGCCCGTGCTCTCGGCTTTGCCAACGACAGATACCTCACCCTGTGGTACACCCTGACGATATTGCTGCTCATAAATCTTGCCGTTGCGCATGATATTGACCTTGAGCCAGGAGGAAAGGGCATTGACTACCGAGGCTCCAACCCCGTGCAGTCCCCCTGACACCTGGTAGGTCTTGCCACCGAATTTAGCACCAGCGTGCAGGGTGGTCATGACCGTCTCCAGAGCGGATTTCTTGGTGGCGGGGTGAATCTCTACGGGAATGCCGCGTCCATTATCCTCAATCCTGACCGAGTTATCGGCCAGGATGGCGACCGAAATCCTGGTGCAGCAGCCGACCATGGCTTCGTCGATGCTGTTATAGGCGATTTCGTAGACCAGGTGGTGTAAACCACGCTGGTCAGTACTGCCGATGTACATACCAGGACGTCGGCGTACCGCTTCCCGTCCGCCGAGGACATGAATGGCTTCGGCGGTGTATTCATTACTTACCGCGGCTGCGGATGTATCCCGTGTCACAGATATCAACTACCTCCTTATTGGCGATAAAGACGAAGGAAGAGCAATGCGAAAGAGTACGAATGCCGGGGGCAAACGGGCGACAGGCGTAGAAAGAGCGAGAAATAGGGGTAATTTCTGATGAAAGCGAACCCAACATATATCTTATTTATTATACCATAGTTTGACTGTGAAGTGAAGCTATCAGCCTGGGTTTGTTGAAAAATACAGCCCTCTTCTGTTAATATTTACAGGTTAGCTTTTTCGTTCAGTGTAAGCCAGGGAGGAGAAACATAAGTGACGATGAATACACCTGCATCCGGTAGTAATGTCAAGACTTTTGGTGGGGTCAAGGTGCTGGACTGGTCTCAGCTGGTGGCCGGGCCTTATTGTGCCAAATTATTGGCCGACCTCGGCGCCGAGGTAATTAAAATAGAAAAACCTGGACTCGGTGACGAGGCGAGGCACAGGGGTCCCTTTGTCCACGGTGACCAGCATCCCGAAAAGAGCCTCCTGTTTCTTTATGCCAATACCAATAAACTGGGCGTAACCTTGGACATTGAAAGTCCGCAGGGACGGGAGAGGTTCATTGAACTGGTCAGGTGGGCTGATATTCTCATTGAGGATAACCCCCCGCCGGTGCTGGAGGCGTGGAAACTAGCCTTCAAGGACCTGAGCCTGCTTAACCCAAAGTTAGTAATGACCTCTATCACTCCCTTTGGACAGACGGGGCCTTATCGCGATTATAAGGCCTACCCCTTCAATATCTGGCATGGCGGGGGGATGGGCTATCTCAGTCCCATGATGGCCGGAGTCGAAGAACCACTCAAGCCGGGTGGACTCTTCAGTGAGTGTTGCTGTGGCCTGATTGCCGCGGTCGGTACGCTGCACGCGTTATACCAGCAGCAGGCAACGGGGGTGGGACAGCAGGTTGATGTCTCCAAGCAGGAGGCTATCTTAAGTTTGGCCAGGGTGCAGGTAGACCGTTACCCCAATGAGAAAGCTATCCAGAGCCGGGCTGGCTTTGGTGGACCCAGAAAAGGTCCCTCCATTTATGATTGTCAGGATGGGTACGTGGTCGGGGTGCCCAACCAGCCCCACGAATGGCGAGCTTTTATCAGGATGATTGCCGGCGAAAATATAGCCGAATTTGAGAAGTATATGGCTGATGATGCTCAGGCTAAGTACTGGGAAGAAATAGGTGAGCGTGCTGTCGAATGGATGAAAACCCGCACCAAGGAGGAGATTTACCATTACGGGCAGGCCATAGGCTGTCCGATTACGCCGGTGATGACGGCTGAGGATATTGTCAAGTCGCCCCAGTCCAGTGCCAGGCAGTTTTTTATCGAAGCTGAGCACCCGGAAGCGGGAATACTGCCCTACCCTAATGCCGCCTATAATTTCTCGGCGACACCGGCGAGAATAGAGCGCACGGCACCGTTGCTCGGCCAGCATAATGAGGAGGTCTTTTCCCGGCGGCTGAAGTCGGGTGAGCCGCAGGTGAGTGTAGCTGAACCAGGCGGGAGCAGGCAGAGCAAGCAAAGACCGTTAGAGGGAATCAGGATAGCCGACTTCTCCTGGGCATGGGCTGGCTCCCACGCGACCGAGCTGCTGGCCTTTATGGGGGCCGAGGTCATCAAAATCGAGAGCATGACCAGGGTTGACTTTGTCCGCAGGCTGTCCTTTACCACCGGTCAGCAATTTACCAGCGTTAACCAGTCATATGTCTTTAATGACATCAACCTTAATAAGAAGAGCATCCAGCTTAACCTGAGCCAGCCCAGGGCAATTGAGCTGGCCAAGAAGCTGGTTAGTATCAGCGATGTGACGGCGCAGAACATGCGCCCCGGGGTTATCGAGAGGTTGGGGCTGGGGTATGAAGTATTGAGGGAGATAAAGCCGGATATCATTTACCTTTCTTCTTCAGCCCGTGGCGGTGTTGGCCCTGAGCGGAGCTATTCCGGTTACGCACCAAATTTTGCTGCCGTGGGTGGCATACTTCATATTACCGGTATGCCGGGGAAGAGGCCCGGTGTCATGACCGGCGAGATTGATTTACTCAGTGCCATAACCTCTACCTTTGCCGTGCTGGCAGCCCTTAATCATCGTATCAGGACAGGGGAAGGGCAGCATATAGACCTTTCTTCAGCGGAATCAATAAGCGTCCTCATCGGCGATGTGCTCATGGACTACCTGGCTAACGGCTTTGTCCCAACACGCCGGGGCAATCTTGATGATTACATGGCACCACACAACTGCTACCGCTGTAAAGGAGAAGATAAGTGGGTAAGCATCGCCGTGGCTACGGATGAGGAATGGGCGGCCTTATGCCAGGTTATGGGGAACCCGGACTGGGCTAAGGCGGAACGTTTCCTGACTGCTACCGCCCGCCGGGGCAACCAGCCTGAAATGGACAGGATGATTGGGCAGTGGACGATTAATTACCGCCACCACGAGGTTATGGAGATGCTTCAGGCGGCAGGTGTGGCGGCTATGCCCTGTTTTGATGCCGGGGAATTGTTCGAGAATCCGCATCTGCAGCAACGTCAGAACTGGGCTAAGGTGGTTCATCCGGAATTGGGAGAGCAGTTCGTGCTCGGGCCGCCGTGGAAGCTTTCGGTCACCCCGGCTAAGATTACTTCAGCATCACCCTTAATGGGGGAGCATTCGCACTATGTCTTTAAGGAGCTGCTTGGTCTGAGCGATGGTGAGATTAAGCGTCTGGAGGAAGAGCAGGTAATCTATTAGTCATGTGCGTGATTGCTTCGCAGCCTGCCCGCTAAGGCTTGGCAGGCGGGCAGGCTGGCCATGACATCACCAGCTAAGACCGGGAAATAAGCCGGGCTAGAAACTGTTGACAGTTAGCCTGTAGCTATGATAGACTAGAGCTTTGGAATCTGGCGACTCTGGTAACGATTGATGGGTTGAGAGTTTAAGTTTCAATCCATAATTGGTTAAATGGATGAGCACAGGCTCATCCATTTCAGTTGTGAAAGATTAAGGAGGTAATAGTGCCGACAATTAATCAGCTTGTCCGTAAGGGGCGTGCGAGGACGACCAAGAAGGTCAAAACGCCAGCTTTGCGCTATACCTATAATGCTTTGAAGAACCGGATGGTGCCGGGGAGGGGTTCTCCGCAAAAGCGGGGAGTCTGTATTCAGGTCAAGACAACTACCCCGAAAAAGCCTAATTCAGCTCTGCGTAAGATAGCCAGGGTGAGACTGACCAACCACATGGAGGTAACGGCTTATATCCCTGGTGAGGGGCATGAGCTTCAGGAGCACTCGGTGGTTCTTATTCGTGGAGGACGTGTGCCCGATTTACCCGGTGTTCGTTATCACGTTGTTCGGGGGGCACTGGATACCACTGGCGTGGCCAACCGCCGGCAGGGTCGCAGTTTGTATGGAGCCAAACGGCCTAAGGCTTCCGGGGAGGAATTGTAGGAGGTATAATGCCTAGACGCAACCGACCGGCTAAGAGAGAAGTACCGCCCGACGCTCGTTATCAAAGCGTCATAGTATCCAACTTCATTAATCGGGTAATGAAGTCGGGTAAGAAAAGTACGGCGGAGAGAGTTATTTATACGGCTCTGGATACCATAGAAAAGCAGGAATCCAAAGCCCCGGTAACCGTACTGGAGCAGGCGGTGAGGAATGCTACTCCCCAGCTTGAAGTGAAGTCACGCCGTATCGGGGGTGCTACCTATCAGGTGCCGGTGGAGGTACGGCCTGACCGGGGCCTGTCTCTGGCCATTCGCTGGCTGGTACAGTCGGCCACCGCCCGGCAGGGTAAGTCTATGGCAGAAAAGCTGGCCGGTGAGCTCAGTGATGCAGCTAAGGGTCAGGGAGTGACCATTAAGAAGCGTGATGATACTCACAGAATGGCTGAGGCAAATAGGGCCTTTGCACATTATAGATGGTAAAAGGTTATTGGCAGTATATTAAAGTGTTATGATAACAAAAACAGTAACAAGCAAGCATGAGGTAAGAGGTAAGACCGTGCCCAGAAGCTACCCGTTAGAAGACATACGAAATATGGCTTTTATCGCTCACATCGATGCCGGTAAGACCACCGTCACGGAAAGGATATTGTATTATACCCATCGTACCTATAAGGTAGGCGAGGTGCACGAAGGAACAGCCGTGATGGACTGGATGGACCAGGAGAAGGAGCGTGGCATTACAATTACAGCTGCGGCCACTACCTGCTACTGGCGTGACCATCGTATCAATATTATTGATACGCCGGGGCATGTTGATTTTACCGCCGAGGTGGAGCGTAGCTTGAGGGTACTGGACGGTGGGGTGGTGGTTTTTGATGCCGTGGCCGGGGTTGAGGCTCAATCGGAGACAGTCTGGCGTCAGGCTGACAGGTATAACGTATCCCGGATTTGCTTCATCAACAAGATGGACAGAATCGGAGCTAACTTCCATCGTACCATTTCCATGATTGAAGAGCGGTTGAAAGCCAAGCCACTGCCCATACAACTGCCATTAGGTAGTGAGACCTCGTTTCGGGGTGTTATTGACCTGGTGGAAGAAAAGGCCTGGAGCTTTGACGGTGAGCTTGATTCGGACCCTGAGGAGGTACCTGTTCCGGATTCAGAGCGGGGACGATGTGCTGAGTTCCGCCAAGCGCTTGTTGAGAAGCTGGCCGAGCTGGATGACGGGGTTTTGATAGCCTACCTTGACGGTCGTAGCCTGACCGCAGATGAGTTAAAACAGGCCCTGAGAAGGGTAACCTCGGCGAACAAGGGGGTGCCTATTCTGTGCGGCAGTGCCTTACGGAACAAGGGTATCCAGCTATTACTCGATGCCATTATCGACTATCTACCGTCTCCGCTGGATATGCCGCCGGTGCGAACAGTTGATGTCAGGACGGGCGCAGAGGTGGTTCGTCCGGTCAGTGATGAGGCGCCCTTTACGGCACTTGCCTTTAAGGTGGTCTCCGACCCCTTTGTCGGCCGTCTCGTTTACTTCAGGGTTTATTCCGGCAGAGTGTCGGTTGGGGCACAGGTATATAACGCCACGAGGAGTAAGAGAGAGCGCATTGGGCGGCTGCTTTTAATGCATGCCAACCATCGTGAAGAGATAACCAGTGCTGATACCGGCACTATTGCGGCTACTTTAGGTCTTAAGGAAACCTTTACTGGTGATACCCTGTGCCAGCCCTCTCCGCCGGTGCTGCTGGAATCCATTCGCTTCCCTGAGCCAGTGCTATCGGTGGCCATTGAGCCTAAAACCAGGGCTGACCAGGACCGGATGGGTGAAGCCTTGCAGAAACTAACCGAGGAAGACCCCACCTTCAAGGTGACTCACAATGAGGAGACGGGGCAGACAATTATCTCAGGCATGGGCGAACTCCACCTGGATGTTCTGGTACGCCGGTTACTCAGCGAATTTAGTGTCGACGCCAAGGTAGGCAGGCCGCGGGTCGCTTATAAGGAGACTATCACCAAGCCGGTGCAGGCTGAGGGAAGATTCGTTCGGCAAACCGGTGGTCATGGCCAGTATGGTCACGTCTGGCTTGAGCTCGAGCCGGCGGAACGTGGTGGTGGTTTCCAGTTTACCAATCGTATTAAGGGTGCTATCATACCCAAGCAATATATCCCTGCCGTTGAGGCAGGGATTAAAGAAGCGATGGAGACAGGGATATTGGCCGGCTACCCTGTGGTCGATGTTAAGGCCACCCTGTATGACGGGAGCTATCACCAGGTTGACTCTTCAGAGTTAGCTTTTAAGATGGCCGGCTCCATGGCGATTAAGAATGGAGTAAGAAAAGCCAGTCCAGTAATACTGGAGCCCATCATGAAGCTGGAGGTGGTAACGCCGGAGCATTTTCTGGGTGACATTATTAGTGATCTCAATTCCAGAAGGGCGCACATTGAGGGTATTGAGACATACGCCGAGATGAGCACCGTTCACGCTTCTATTCCCCTGGCTGAGACCTTTGGGTATACCACCACTCTGAGGTCAGCGACGCAGGGTCGAGCCACTCACTCTCTGGAATTTGCGCGCTATCAAGAGCTACCGGCAGGACTGGTAGCTCAAATTATTGAAAAGTAGGGACTTTAAGATATGCCTAAGCAGAAAATTCGTATCAAGCTGAAGGGTTTTGACCACAAGCTGGTTGACCAGGCGGCCGAGCAGATTGTGGAGGCTATCGAACGTACCGGAGCGGTAGTCTCCGGGCCGGTGCCGCTACCTACCCGTATTCAGAGGTTCAGCGTTATCCGTTCTCCCTTTATTGATAAGGATTCGCAGGAGCAGTTTGAAATTCGGACCCATAAGCGCTTGATTGATATTATTGAGACGACTTCTAAGACAATAGATTCTCTAACTGGACTGAACCTGCCTTCAGGGGTTGAGATTGATATTAAACTATAAAGAGCACAATCAGGTCTACGGATTATGATAACAGGAATTATCGGCCGGAAGCTGGGTATGACCCAGGTTTTTCGGGAAAATGGTGAAGCAGAGGGGGTAACGGCTATTGAGGCCGGCCCATGCACCGTGATACAGATAAAAACGGTGGCCAGTGAGGGGTATGATGCCATTCAGCTTGGCTTTGGTACAGCCAGGCGGTTGAAGTCTCCTCAGCGGGGACATCTGAAGGGGCTGGGGCAGTTCAGGCATCTCCGGGAGTTCAGGGTGGACGAAGCTGAAGCAGTTAATGTTGGCGATAAGGTTGACGTTAGCCTCTTCCAGGAAGGTGAAAAAGTCGATATTACCGGGGTGTCAAGGAGCAAGGGCTTTGCCGGTGTGGTTAAGCGCCATCATTTTAGAGGTGGACCGAAGACGCACGGACAGTCTGACCGGCATCGTCATCCTGGCTCAGTAGGAGCGACTACCACCCCTGGAAGAGTATTTAAGGGGACCCGTATGGCCGGACGCATGGGCGGCGAGCGGGTAACGGTGAAGCATCTGGAAGTACTGAAGGCAGACCCTGGCCAGAACCTGTTACTGGTTAAGGGAGCAGTCCCAGGAGCCAGGAACGGGCTATTGCTGATAAAGAAGTCGGGTGGGGGGAAGTAGGGAAATGCAAGTTCCGGTGCTAAATCTGTCAGGTGAAGTAGTTGACCATATTGAGGTTAGCGAGTGGGTTTTTGGTGTGCCATTGAATGAAGCTGTGATACATCAGGTGATGGTGGCGCAGCAGGCCAATGCTCGTCAGGGGACGGCTTCCACGAAAACTCGCAGTGAAGTCTCTGGTAGTACCCGGAAGATGTATCGCCAGAAGGGTACCGGTTACGCCCGGGCGGGTAGCATCAGGTCACCGTTGAGGCGAGGCGGGGGCATTCTTTTCGGCCCCAAACCAAGGAGCTATCGGCAGGCGATACCTAAAAAGATGCGACGGCTGGCCTTAAGGAGTGTTCTCTCGGCCAAGCTTAGAGATGAAGAGTTAATTATCCTGGAGCAACTAAAGCTGGAGCAGCCTAAGACCAGGGAAATGGCACGTATTTTGTCGGCACTGGGGGTAGATGGCTCGGCCCTCGTGGTGACTGCTGAGCCGGAGGAGAACGTAGTCAAATCCGCCCGGAATCTGCCCGGGATCCAGACGATGCCAGCCAGCTTGCTCAATGTTGTTGACATACTATCCCGCAAAATGTTAGTTATGACTGTGGCCGCTGTGCGTAAGGCAGAAGAGCTATGGGGCAAGAAATTGACTCAGGGAGAAAGTGATGAATCTCTACGAGGTATTGAGGCGCCCTCTGATAACTGAAAAATCTACCGTCCTGCAGATGGAGAACAAATATGCTTTTGAAGTAGCCGGGGAAGCCAGTAAGCCCCAGATTAAGCAGGCAGTGGAAAAGGCGTTTAAGGTCAAGGTAACCGATGTGAACGTGATGATGGTACCGGGTAAGAGACGCCGATTGGGGAGGCGGATGGTCTCCAGACCGTCGTGGAAGAAGGCAATTGTAACCCTCAAAGCGGGGGACAAGATAGAACTCTTTGAGGGGACTTAAACTTTATGAAGGGGAAAGATAGGTGGCACTAAAAGTATATCGCCCGACTTCTCCAGGTCGTCGAGGAATGACCGGAGCGACCTTTGAGGAAGTAACCAAGGGCACGCCGGAGAAATCCTTGCTGCTACCGCTGAAGCGGAAGGCAGGCCGTAACGCTCAGGGGAGGATAACGGTCCGGCATCGGGGTGGCGGGGCGAAGCGAAAGCTCCGTATCATCGACTTCAAGCGGGATAAGGTTGATGTCCCTGGCCGGGTGGCGGCTATTGAGTATGACCCTAACCGTTCGGCACGCATCGCTCTTATCTACTACGCGGACGGGGAAAAGCGCTACATCCTGGCCCCTTTGGGGCTGAATGTGGGTGATACTGTCAAGGCAGGTAGCACTGCTGAGATAAGGCCGGGTCACGCCTTACCTTTGAAGCTTATCCCGAGTGGGACTATGGTACACAATATCGAGTTACAGAAGGGGAGGGGTGGACGGATAGTACGGAGTGCCGGGACCTCGGCTCAGATAGTGGCCAAGGAGGGCGATTATGCCCTGGTCAGGTTACCTTCTGGTGAGGTGAGGCGCATTCATAGTGAGTGTTCGGCTACCATCGGTCAGGTCGGTAATGTCGACCATCAGGGCATTAAGCTGGGTAAGGCGGGGCGTACGCGGTGGTTGGGAAGGCGACCGGCAGTGAGGGGTTCGGCCATGTCGCCACGAGACCACCCTCACGGCGGTGGTGAAGGCAGAAGCCCGATAGGCATGCCCGGGCCGAAAACTCCGTGGGGCAAACCGGCTCTGGGCTATAAAACCCGAAAACCTAAAGCTTCAGACAAAATGATTGTTAAAAGACGGAGATAGTGAGCAACAATGTCGAGGTCAACTAAAAAGGGGCCAGCTCTTGATGCTAAACTGATGAAGAAGGTGGAGGTTCTTAACCGTTCTGGACAGAAGGCGGTTATCAAGACCTGGGCGCGCTGGTCTACCATTGTACCTGAGATGGTGGGGCTCACCATCGGGGTGCATGACGGCCGACGGCATGTACCTATCTTTATCACCGAAAACATGGTGGGGCATAAGTTAGGCGAGTTTGCCCCGACGCGCACTTTTAGAGGGCATATCTCCAAATCAGAAAGGACTTCTCAGGTGAGAAGGAAATAAGAAGGGCGGAGAATGGAAGTCAGAGCTGTAGCTAAGGACACGGGTATATCGCCACGTAAAGTGCGCCTGTTTGTAGATATGGTGAGAGGTAAGCCAGTGGAGGAAGCACTGACCATACTTAAGTTTACGCCGTCGCCAACGGCTAAGGTCGTGGCCAAGGTGATAAAATCAGCGGCAGCTAATGCGGAGAATAATTATCAGCTGTTACCTTCGGATTTGCGTATTGTCAGCATATTTGCTGATGAGGCACGAAGTTTGAAAAGGTTTCGCGCCAGGGCTAGGGGGAGAGCTAGCCACATTCTAAAGCGTTCCAGTCATATTACCGTGGTTGTTGCTGAAGAGGAGAGCTAATGGGACATAAGGTTCATCCTGTCGGTTTCAGAATAGGTGTCATCCGTGATTGGCAGGCCAAATGGTATGCCGATAGGCACTATGCTGAGTTTTTGCAGGAGGACCTGAAGCTACGGCAAGCTATCCAGGCAAAGTACGGCGATGCCGCCATTTCCCAGGTGGAGATTGAACGCGAGGCAAATCAGATATCAATAACTGTTCATACCGCCCGGCCGGGCATCGTTATTGGGCGCGGAGGGCAGCGAGTTGATGAGACGAGGGCTTACCTTGAGCATTTGATTGGTAAGAAGGTTCAATTGAACATCCGGGAGATTCAGCAGCCTGAGCTTGATGCTTATCTGGTAGCTAAAATAGTGGCTGAGCAGATGGAGCGCCGTGTTGCCTACCGCCGGGCGATGAAGCAGGCACTACAGCGTACCATGCAAGCTGGTGCCAGGGGGATGAAGATCAGTTGTGGTGGCAGGTTGGGTGGTGCTGAGATAGCCCGCCGTCTGAGCATGCACGAAGGCCAGGTGCCTTTACACACACTGCGGGCTGATATTGACTATGGCTTTACGGAAGCACGTACCACTATGGGCAGGATTGGTGTCAAAGTGTGGATATACAAAGGTGAGGTTCTGCCAGAGCCAAAGACAGGCGAGGAGTTTGAGGAGGCTGAGGAACTGGCCGCAGAATCTGTGGCTGAGGCGAGCGTCGAGGCAGTGCCAGCAACTGAGGTAAGTGCTGAAGAAGCGCCGGTAGGCGGGGTAAGTGTTGAAGAGAAGGCGGCCAGGCCGGTGAGAAAACGGAAAGCTGCGGCGGAGCCTGTTACTGAGTCTGCCGGGACAGAGGAGGCGCCGGTAGCGGAAGTAAGTGTTGAGGAGGTGCCGGCAACGGAACCGGAAGAGGCACCGGCCAAGCCCAGGAGAAGGAGAACAGCCAAGGCGGCATCTTCTCCAGCATCAGAGGAGTCGGTAACTGAGGTGGCAGCCGAAGCAAGTACGGAGGCTGAACCTGTAGAGCCGGGGGAGAGCGATGTTACAACCTAGACGAGTGAAATTTCGCAAAATACAGAGGGGGCGCCGCCAGGGTAAGGCAAATTCCGGGAATACGATTAACTTTGGCGATTTTGGCTTGCAGGCACTGGAGCCTGCCTGGGTAACTGCCCGTCAAATTGAGGCGGCACGCCGGGCTATCACCCATCACGTCAGGCGTGGCGGTAAGATATGGGTCACCGTTTTCCCTGATAAATCGGTTACCAAAGCCGCTGCCGAGACCCGTATGGGTTCCGGTAAGGGTGCTCCAGACCACTGGGTAGCCGTGGTGAAACCAGGCAAGATTTTATTTGAAATGTCGGGAGTTGATGAGGCAGTAGCCAAGGAGGCGATGCGCCTGGCGGCGCACAAGCTCCCGATAAACACCAGATTTGTTGCCAGGCACACGGCTATCGCTGGGGCAGCAAAAGGATAGCAGGAGTTAGCGTAAGGTGAAGGTCGAGGAAATCAGGGCTCTTAATAACGAAGAATTGGCCAAGCAGCTGGAAGCAGCCCATAAGGAACTTTTTGAACTTCGCTTCCGTTTGGCCACCAAACAATTAGTCAACCATCGTGAAGTCCGCCGGGTGAAAAGGACGATTGCCCGGATGAAGACGATAATGAAGGAAAGGGAACTAGCTCTAAGTTAAAGCTGAGGTAGTTATTAATATGGAGACCAAGCGCAAAAGCAGAATTGGCCGTGTTGTCAGCGATAAGATGGATAAAACCGTGGTGGTTGCGGTGGAGACAACCAAGCATCACCCCTTTTATAAAAAGACCATCAAGAAGGTGGTTAACTGTAAGGCGCATGATGCCAAGAATGAGTGTGGGCAAGGGGATACGGTGATGATTATTGAGACCCGCCCGCTCTCCAAGGACAAGAGGTGGCGGGTGGTGGAGATACTGAGCAGAAAAGAGGCCTTGGAGGTTGAACCTGAGGAAGTGGTCTGAAATTAGCATTCAGGGTGGAGTGGTATGATTCAGGCATATACTAGACTTAAGGTGGCAGATAACACCGGGGCGCGGCAGATCATGTGTATTGGCTTGCTGGGCGGGACCGGTAAGAAATACGCTCGCGTAGGTGATATCTTTGTCGGCTCGGTGAAACGGGCTATCCCCGGGGGAGCGGTGAAGAAGGGGGACGTGGTCAGAGCGGTGGTTATTCGCACCGTTCAGCCCTACCGCCGTCCCGATGGTTCTTATATCAGGTTTGATGAGAATGCGGCCGTAATTCTTACTGATAAGAATAACCCCAGGGGGACACGAATATTTGGACCGGTAGCCAGGGAGCTACGAGATAAGAATTTTACTAAAATTATCTCATTGGCACCAGAAGTTTTATGAGAGGGCATGCGGGAACCAGAAAATGAATATCAGGAAAAATGATACCGTACTGGTTATTGCTGGTAAGGATAGAGGTAAGAAGGGAAGGGTGCGCTTTACTTACCCCAGTAAAGAGCGGGTGCTGGTAGAAGGTATCAACATGATCAAGCGGCACACCAGAGCGGTACGTCAGGCGAGGCAGGCGGGGATAATAGAAAGGGAGGCACCACTTGACGTATCGAATGTGATGCTACTTTGTAGCAAGTGTAATAAGCCGGCACGGGTTAGCGCTCGTTTCCTGGGGGATGGCCGTAAGGTTCGGGTGTGTCAAGTCTGTGGTGAGGTGATTGATTAGTGCCAGGATTAAAGGATAAGTACCGGCAGGAGGTTGTGCCGGCTCTCATGGAGCGTGGCGGATATAGCAATATAATGCAGGTGCCACGCTTGGAGAAGATGGTGCTCAATATCGGTATGGGGGAGGCTATACAGAATGCCAAGGCTCTGGAGGCTGCCGAGAGTGACCTGGCCACTATTTCTGGCCAGCATCCGGTAACCACCCGGGCTAAGAAATCCATCGCGGCCTTCAGGTTACGGGAAGGGATGACCATCGGGTTAAAGGTAACCCTACGTGGGAAGCGCATGTACGACTTTTATGAAAAACTGGTAAACACTGTCCTGTGCCGTATCCGTGAGTTTCAGGGGGTCCCCGATAGCTCTTTTGATGGCCGGGGCAACTATACTTTAGCTTTCAGGGAACAGACCGTTTTCCCGGAGATTGACTTCGACAAGATAGACAAGGTACGGGGACTGGAAGTATCAATTGTCACCACGGCCAAAACAGATGAGGAAGGCAGGAACCTGCTGGAGCTGATGGGTATGCCTTTCGCCAAGGAGTGAATGGAGTTTGTATGGCGAAAAAATCAGAAATTGCTAAGTGGACAAGGCCGCCAAAATACAGGGTTCAGTCTCACAATCGGTGTTATCGTTGTGGCCGACCACGCGGCTATATACGTAAGTTTGGCCTGTGCCGAATTTGTTTTCGTCAGCTAGCCCTTACTGGTCAGATTCCAGGGGTGAGAAAAGCCAGTTGGTAGATAAGCAGATAGGCTATGAATAGCTCAAAGGAGGAAGTGTGACTGTTTCTGACCCGATAGCAGATATGCTGACCCGAATACGTAATGCGGTAATGGTGAGGCATGATTCTGTGTTGATACCAGCTTCAAAAACGAAGCTGGCTATTGCCAGAGTATTGAAACAAGAGGGCTTCATTGATAACTACGAGGTGGTCAGGGGTAAACCGCACCGGGTGATTAAGGTTAACCTCAAGTATGATGAGACTAATCGGCCGTTCATTTCCGGGCTGGAGCGGGTAAGTAAGCCTGGACTAAGGGTTTATATTGGGCGGCACGAGATTCCCCGCGTTGCCGGGGGGCTGGGCATTGCCGTTCTGTCTACCTCCAAGGGTGTGAAGACAGGGCAGCAAGCCTGGCGGCAGGGAACTGGTGGAGAACTGTTATGTTATGTGTGGTAAGTATGTCGGAGAGTAAGAGCCATGTCTAGAGTGGGGCGTATGCCGATAACCATACCACCTGGGGTTACGGTGAATATTAGTGGCCACGAGGTCACGGTGAAGGGTTCCAGAGGGGAACTTAGCCGTCGTTTTCACCCTGATATGGTAATTACCCTGGACGACAGTACTTTGACGGTCTCGCGGCCCACTGATGGCCGTGAGCATCGTTCCTTACACGGGCTGACACGGACACTGCTGGCAAACATGGTGCAGGGGGTAAGCGGTGGCTTTGAAAAGAACCTGGAGATAGTGGGTGTCGGGTATCGGGCCGAAAAAACAGGCGATAAGCTGGTACTGCGCATCGGGTTCTCCCATCTGGTTGAGATATCCCCGATTCCGGGTGTAGCAATTGATATTGAGGCGGCCAATCGCATCAAGGTTAGCGGGATTGAGAAAGAATTGGTTGGTGAGATGGCTGCCAGGATTAGGGCTGTGCGCCCACCTGATGCTTACAAGGGGAAAGGTATTAGATACGCCAGGGAAACAGTCCGTCTTAAGCCGGGCAAGTCCGGCAAGGCTATCGGGAGGAAATAATAAGTGGCAAAGAAGGGGCGAGAGGTTGCTCGTCACAGAAGGCACGCTCGGGTTAGAGCCAAGGTAAAGGGCACGGCGTCAAAACCGAGGCTGTGTGTTTTCCGTAGCCTGAATCATATTTATGCCCAGGTGGTTGATGATTTACAGGGGCATACCCTGGCCTCAGCTTCTACTCTGGATTCTGAGGTAAGGAGTGCCGTGGATGGTAAAACAAAGACAGCCAGGTCTGGGCTGGTCGGGGCTCTTATTGCTAAACGAGCCTTGAACCAGGGGGTAAAACAGGTAGCCTTTGACCGTGGGGGCTATAAGTATCACGGTAGAGTGAAAGCCCTCGCTGAGGCAGCTCGTGAGGAAGGACTAGAATTTTAGCTGTTGAGATTTGAAGGGATATGGTACAAGTGAACAGGACATTAGTTAGAATAGACCCAACCGAACTGGTACTGACTGATAAGCTGATTAATATTAACCGGGTGGCCAAGGTAATGAAGGGAGGCAAGCGGCTCAGCTTTAATGCCCTGGTGGTAACTGGAGATGGCCATGGGTACGTGGGACTTGGCTTAGGTAAGGCAAATGAGGTACCACTGGCCATTAACAAGGCCAGCGCAATTGCTAAAAAGAATTTGATTAAGGTGCCGCTCGCGGGCACAACCATTCCCTATGAAGTAAAGGTCAAGTTTGGAGCCGCCCAGGTCTTACTTAAACCAGCCGCTCCAGGTACCGGTATTATTGCTGGAGGCAGTATCCGGGCGGTGCTTGAGGTAGCTGGAGTTAAGGATATTTTGACCAAATCCTTGGGTAGTCCCAATCGTATTAATGTGGCTAAGGCGACAATGCTGGCTCTCAGCCAGCTGAAAGTACCTAAAGAAGAGCTGGCCAGACGTAAGGGAACTAACAAGGACAAGGGTGGTGAAGAGGAAGAGGTGGTAGCCGATGGTTAGGTTAAATATCACCTGGGTCAAGAGCGGCATTGGCTATAGTAAAGACCAGAAAAGGACCCTGAAGGCCCTCGGGTTTCGTCGGCTGAATCAGAGCATCAGCCATGAGGACTCAGCCTCAATCAGGGGCATGATTCAGAAGGTGAGGCATTTAGTCAAGGTGGAGGCGCAAGCTAATGAGGCAGAATAAGCTGTCTCCTGCTCCCGGTGCCAAGAAGGACCGTAAGCGGGTGGGGCGTGGAGACGGTAGCGGACATGGTACCTATTCGGGGCGGGGGTCCAAGGGGCAGAAATCCCGTGCTGGCTGCAAGATGAAGCCCGGCTTTGAAGGCGGGCAGTTGCCGCTGATTAAGCGGTTGCCGGAGAAGCGTGGCTTTAACAATATCTTCCGTACCGAGTACAGCGTGGTGAATTTAGACAAGCTTAGCATGTTTGAGTCGGGGAGCGAGGTAACTCTGGATAGATTGCTCGCTGCCGGGTTGGTGAGGTCTCTACGGTACCCGGTTAAGGTCCTCGGTGAAGGTGATATTAGTCATCCTCTGGTGGTGAAAGCGCACAAGTTCTCTGCTGCCGCTAGAGCCAAGATTGAGGCAGCCGGAGGTAAAGTGGAGGAGGTGGAGTATGCGTCCGCGGCAAGCTAGACCACGGCTCCTGCAGGCCATGATTGACGCCTTCCGCCTGCCAGACCTGAGGCGACGTATTCTCCTCACCTTGGGCATTCTGGTAGCTTTCCGCTTCGTGGCTCATGTGCCTCTACCAGGGGTAGACCTTGTTGGCCTGCGCGAGCTTTTTGAGCAGAACGCTTTGCTGGGCATGCTGGACATGTTTAGCGGCGGTGCCATGAGGAACTTCAGTGTGGCCGCTATGGGTGTCTACCCCTATATCACGGCTTCCATTATCATGACGCTGATGGTGCCTATCATACCGAAGTTACAGGCTATATCCCAGGAGGGTGAAGCTGGTAGACACAGGATTAATATGTTTACTCACTGGATGACGGTGCCTCTGGCGGGTCTGGCCGGTTATGGACAGATAGTCTTGCTGCGACGTGAGGGTGTGGTTGCCGGGGCGGATGCGCTGACCACGGCCTCCATGGTTTTTGCGATGATAGCTGGTACCATCTTCCTGGTCTGGCTGGGTGAGTTAATTACTGAATACGGTATTGGTAACGGGATATCGATAATAATCCTGGCCGGTATCGTGGCTGGCCTGCCGGATATGGTTGGTCGGGGTTTTCTGGCCAAGGAGCAGTTTGGCGGACTGTTTGTTTACATTCTCATCGCCCTGGCTACCATGGCCTTAATTGTTATCTTTACGGAGGCACACCGTAGAATTCCGGTACAGTACGCGCGTACCACCTTTCGTGGTGGTCGCATGTATCGGCAGGCAGGGTCAACCCATATCCCGCTCAGGGTGAATACCGCGGGGATGATACCGCTTATTTTTGCCATGTCCCTGGTACTCTTCCCCGGGATGATAGCCAGTTACTTTGCCAACCCCACCGGTGCTGAGCCTAATCTGGCGAATCATATCATGAATCTGTTTAGCCCTAATGCCGACATGCCAGAAGGATTGTTCTATTGGGGACTCTACTTTCTACTGGTAATTGGCTTTGCTTTTTTTTATACCATGGTCATGTTTCAGCAGCAGGACCTTGGTGGAACTCTGCAGCGGCAGGGAGGCTTTGTTCCCGGGATACGTCCGGGGAAACAGACGACCAATTATCTTAATCATGTCATCAGTCGCATTACCTGGGCGGGTGCTCTCTTTCTGGCTATCGTGGCCATAATACCCTTCCTGGCCCGGGAGGTTACCAATGTTCAGGTAATACAGCTTTCCAGCATGGGCCTGTTGATTATGGTTGGTGTTATTCTGGATACCATGAAGCAGATGGAGGCGCAGCTGTTGATGCGGCGCTACGAAGGCTTCATTAGATAAAAGCAGAAAGAGGTTTGAAAAGAGATAGCAGTGTATATTATATTTTTGGGTGCTCCCGGTGCTGGTAAGGGGACACAGGCAGCCAGGGTGGCAGAGGAAATGAAGTTAGCACATATTGCCACTGGTGACCTGTTCCGGCAGGCGCAGGGACAGGGAACGGCGTTAGCCAAAGAGGCCAGGGCTTATATGGAGAAGGGGATGCTGGTTCCCGACGAGATAACGATAAGG
>Ga0068714_10000679_pt1 | contig 61377 bp, 44 predicted proteins | sample MTBNYHSulfiMetaG_FD_62988 | JGI IMG/M metagenome (GOLD analysis project Ga0068714, IMG submission 62988) | Enrichment culture microbial communities from rom New York Harbor, USA that are MTBE-degrading - MTBE-NYH (New York Harbor Sulfidogenic)... | ecosystem: Environmental > Aquatic > Marine >... | reverse complement strand
ATATCCGGTGAGGATCAGCTTGCCGCTACCGCTGGTTCGAAGAGCCTCGATAAAGATGAGATCGCCGCCGCTTGGCGTCCATGCCAGTCCCGTAGCTACCCCCGGTCCCCAGGAACGGGTAGCGAGCTCCGGAATGAACCGGGCCGGTCCTAGAACGTTCGCAACCTCCTGCGGGTTGATCACCACCTGCTCGGTGTTGCCTTCGGCAACTTCTCTGGCTATCGCCCTGCAGACACTCGCCAGATTGCGATCCAAATTACGCACACCTGCTTCTCGCGTGTAGGACCGGATGATTTCAAGGATTGCCTGATCCGTTATTGTCAGATTGTCCTGGCTCAATCCGTGATTCTCCAACTGCGGCAACAGGAGATGATTACGAGCGATCTGCAGTTTTTCTTCCTCGGTATAGCCGGGAATTTCAATCACTTCCATGCGGTCCTTGAGTGCCGGCGGGATCGGATCCAACACATTGGCGGTCGCGATGAAAATGATGGAAGAAAGATCAAATGGTACTCCAAGATAATGATCTGAGAATGTGGAATTTTGCTCCGGATCGAGTACCTCAAGAAGAGCTGATGAGGGATCGCCACGAAAGTCCATTCCCAGTTTGTCGATTTCATCGAGCATGAAAACCGGGTTTTTGACTCCCACCCGGCGCAAACCTTGAATGATCCGCCCGGGAAGAGCTCCAACATATGTGCGGCGATGTCCTCGAATTTCAGCCTCGTCTCTCAAGCCACCGAGAGAGATGCGCAAGAACTTGCGCCCCAGACTGCGCGCGATGGACTGCCCGAGTGAGGTTTTCCCGACACCGGGCGGCCCGACAAAGCAAAGGATCGGACCTTTGATGTCTTTTTTCAATTGCAGCACGGCAAGGTACTCTAGGATGCGCCGTTTGACTTTTTCCAGATCGAAATGGTCCTTATCGAGTATCTCAGCCGCAAGCCGTATGTCCAGACTGTCTTCCGTGTACGTGCTCCAAGGCATTTCCAAAAACCAGTCCAAATAGTTGCGTGCTACATTGTATTCTGCCGAAGCAGGCGACATACGAGCCAGCCGTTCGACCTCTTTTTCCGCCGCCTGCCGGGCTTCTTGAGGCATATCCAGTTCCTCCAGCTTGAGAGACAGCTCGGTAATCTCCGAGCTCTTGCCATCTTCTTCCCCAAGCTCGCGTTGAATGGCACGTAGCTGCTCGCGCAGGAAATACTCCCGCTGGCGCTTATCCATTCCGGCTTTCACTTTCTCCTGGATTTGATGGCCAAGCTCCAGCCTCTCCAGTTGCCTTGTCAAATAGAATGTGACTCGCTCCAGCGCAGTCGCGATATCCGGTATTTCCAGCAGGGTCTGCCGTTCACCGATTGTCAGAGTCAGATTTGCCGCCACCATGTAGACCAGATGTGCCGGCCGATCAACATTCAATGCCACGATCGATAATTCATTGGGCAAGTTTGCAAGCTCGACCAAGCGTTGAAACTGAGTGCGGAGGTTGGCGGCCATCGCTTCAATTTCCGGGCTTGTCTGCTCATCTTCAGGGAGAACTGCAATTCGAGCGGTCCAATAGTTATCCGATTTTTGGAAATCGCTCAATTTCACTCGTTGGCCGGCGCGAACCAGTATTTGATAGGAACCGTCGGGTTGTTTTGTCACCTTAACCACACCGGCTATGGTGGCAACATCAAATAGATCGTTCGGTCCCGGCTGCTCGACCTGTCTGTCTCGCTGGGCTGCAACCACCATCAAGCCATTGTCTATGCGTACGTCATCGACCAGTTTTATTGAACTTTCTCTTTCCACGACGAGCGGGACAGTGAGCTCCGGGTACAGTACCATATTGCGCAAAGCCAAAACAGGAAGTCGTTCAGGGGACGGCTCCAATGACCTTTCTGCTGCGGCGGTCACTTCTTTCATTCGTGGTCTCCCTCCATCCAATTAGTTGAATTATACTCAAGCAATCGGTCCGTAAGCTGTTCGCACGCGAACAACAAGGATTCCAGATCGAGGGTACCCAAGACTCTGGAATCGAACAAGAACTTGACCCGACTTTCAAAACCTTCCTCAACATCTTCAGCCCACCATAGAACACGAATGGCAAGCTTTGGCAGTATCTGGAATTGTGCGGCGAAATCGGCCTGCTCCACACTTGCCGTGATATCATCGCCCAGACCGGCCACTGCTTCGGCCAGTTTTGTCAAATTGCCGCCATACTCTTTAGCCAGCCGAGCTTCGCAGTGTGCTCTGAGGCTTTTGATTTTGGACACCGAATTGGGCAGGCTTTCCATACCGATCCAGATTCCGGAAGGCTGCTCGGCCCCATCGATGATGTAATTATAGAGAAATATCTTCTCCCAGGGATTCAACTGCTCCCCGCTAAGATCTGCCATGCTCTGCTTGGTGGCAGTGATTCTGCGTCCGAAATAGTCAAATTCAAGAGCCGGTTCACCGTCCACTGTAACAAGCTCTGCACCTACACTGGCAGCCACATCCGAAAAACTACATTCCCGCAATCGGGAGCGCAGATATTCAAGGGCTTTCTGGAATCCTTCTCGCTTGACGCCTATACCGGATCGGAGCTGCTCGGCCAACCGCGCACGGAAGGGCGCCAGCGCCTGCTGATCCAGATATGGACAAGCATCCAGCTGCGCCTGCCCGACAATTGCCTGAGCTGCAAATGCCAGACAGGTTAACAAGCCGCACTCTCCGCAATTGGTTTGCGGAGTCAACTTGTAGAGGTGCATGGGGGTCAGCCGGTTGGCGATCTTCTCACGCCATTCATCTTTCATCTAATATCCTTCCGCGCTTCTTGCTTGACACATGGCTCTCAATTTGTCTCATCTACTTTATAAGTATGTTTTCCGGTTAAGCAAAGACGGGCAGGATTAGAAAAAAGGATTAGTGGAGCACTTTGACGTAGATGATTTTGTCGTCCCGGGGTGAGTAGAAATCTTTCAAAACGGCTTCTACTTGATAGGCGCAGGATTCGTAAAAGCGATGCGTCAGCCGGTACTGCTCTCGGGAAGATGTCTCCACATAAATGCGGCGCCCTCCCCTTTCCTGGATCAGGGTTTCGCTCCTTTTCAGCAGCTCTTTGCCCAGCCCGCAGCCCCTGAGATCGTTTCGAACGGCAATCCAATATAGGTCATAGCCCACTTCGGTGCACGCTATCGGGCCAAAGCAGGTATAGCCGACCAGCTCGTTCTCCCGTTCGGCAAACAAAAAATGGTATCCGCTATCGACGGCACTTCTGGTCAAAGCCTCTTCGACCAAAGCCACCGCAACCTCAACTTCTGCAGGAGAGAAGTAACCGGAAGAACCGACCACCGAGCGAACCTTCCCTAGATCGGTCGCTTCAACCTTTTCTCGAAAAACGATTGGAGAAGATGGCGATAAATCTTGTTTAGCGAGGAGGATGTCCTTAAGAATGGCCTCAACTACGTCTTTGTCACTCAGACCCGCACACCGCGCCGCGGCTGCAAATCCCGCATCGGGAGAAATGCAAGGATTCGTGTTGACCTCCAAAACCCACGGTTTACCGGACTGATCAACCCGGAAGTCTACTCTCGCATATCCGCGCAAACCGAAAATACGCCAACACTCCGAGGCAATTTCCTGCAATTTTCGCAGCAGAGGCCCATCTTCCTCTGTGAATTCGAAAGAGCGGGGCGTATTGAGATACTCAAATGAATCGGCTTCCCATTTGGCTCGATATCCCACTACCTTTTTCTTACCTTGCGGAAACGCATCAAAGCGTATCTCGGCCGGCGGAAGCACTAGAGGCTCTCCGCTGCCGTCCGCCAGCAAGGAAAGATTGAATTCTCTCCCATCGATGAAAACCTCCGCAAAACAATCTCCTCCCAGTGCCTGGCTGCGAGATCTCATTGCTTCGATGAGATCGTGCCGATTCGCAATGTGTATTACGGAGTCTTCATCGAGCCCAACCGAAGCATGCTCCCACACCGACTTGATGACGTACTCTGTTTGGGGCAATGACGCTTCTCCGCTCAGCTCCGCGACTTCGACCCACCCGGGAGTGAGAATACCGGATGCTTTCAGAATCTTTTTGGCCACAATCTTATTCGAAGTAAGAAACACGGCTTCGGTCGGCGCTCCCGAATAGAGAATCCCCAAATGGTCGAGCAATGCGGGAGCGGTATGAATAAGCCGTCCGGACCCGCCTACCGTCTCAACCAGATTGAAAACGAATGCGGGTTTTATTTCCTGCAGCTTGGCAGCTGTTTCTGCCAGATTCAAAGAAAAGGCAAGCCGATGAACCTCATACTGCAAATCGGCAAGTACCCGTGATACGAAATCCGCTTGCACCAGTACGTCCTGCTCGTCTTTACCGACATTTTCGGATAGAGCACTGTGCAGTATAACCGTTGTCATAGTAGTTGCGTTAGCTGCGCCAATCAGTCTTGAATCAAGCATTTCCATACACCGCTGCGCCGTTTACCGCCTTTGGTCGCGGCGGTGCATGTTTAAGACCGCCAAGGTTGGCCCGTTTGAGGGCGGATGCCATGATCCTGTCAATCAGCTCCTCGAAGCTGATTCCAGCCAGCCTGCAAAGGATGGGAAGGTCCGAATGAGTCGGATTCAATCCGGCCAGTGGATTCACCTCGATAAAATTTGGCACCCCCTTCTCATCAACCCGCAGATCAACTCTACCCGCATCACGGCAGCCAAGCCCGCGCCATGCGGCCAACGCAACCTTTGTCGTCTGCTTTGCCAGTTCATCCTCGACCAGACGATATTCGACCAGTTGCTGGTAGTTTTCCTTGTTCACATAGGTGTAGGCATCCCGTTCGGCATTTCTTTTCAGCAATACCTCCATGGCGGCCACAGAGTAGGCTTCTTCTCCCGTGCCGATTATTCCCACGGTAAATTCGCGGCCGGGCAAAAAAGCTTCTATCAGAACGGGCTGCCTGTAAGCAGCCAGCAGTCCGCGGCAAACTGAAATCAACTCCTCTTTGGAAAGGATCTTCGAAGAGCCGCTTATGCCCTTGCCCGTTCCCTCGGCGACCGGCTTCGCAAACAGCGGAAAGGAAAGATTCATCCGGGAAATTTCGTCTTCCGCTTCGACCACGCAAAAATCGGCAGTCGGGATGCCGAGGTCGCGAATGACACGCTTGGTCATGGCCTTGTGCAGCGTCAGGGAAAGCACCAAAGGGTCCGAAAAGGTGTATGCAATCCCATAGGCATCCAGCAGTGCGGGAACTTGAGCCTCACGGCCGAACCCGTGGAGGCCCTCGGAAATATTAAATACGATGTCCCATGATTCTCCTGCAGCCAATTTTGTCACCAGATTTTTCACATGGCCGATGCGCTCGGTCTGGTACCCGCATTTTTGTAGAGCCAAGTCGATGCCGTCGATGGTATCGGGCTTGTCGAATTCGGCTGTTTCTTCTTCGCCGTAGCCGAGATCCAGGTAATCCCGGCGAAGATCGTAGGTCATGCCAACTTTCATCAAATGGCTCCCCATGTCGATTGCGGGTCCGGGTATCGATAAATTTTCCCCTCATAGTTCCGAAGCAGCAGGGCATCTTGCTCACGTCCAGCGAGATAATCCGGCAGCAGAGGGATTTTGCCGCCGCCTGCCGGAGCATCGATCACAAAGGATGGAACTGCATAGCCCGAAGTGAAACCGCGCAACCCTCGGATAATCTCCAGCCCTTTTGCAACCGGGGTGCGGAAATGGGAAGAGCCCGGAATCGGATCGCACTGATACAGATAATAGGGCCTTACACGGATTTTGAGCAAACCGTGGTAGAGACGCTTCATGGTTTCTACATCATCGTTTATCCCGGCCAGCAAAACGGTCTGACTTCCCAACGGGATACCGGCATCGGCAAGCCGATTGCAAGCGTGCATCACTTCCGCGGTGAGCTCATCGGGGTGAGTGAAATGAATGCTCATCCAGATGGGATGATAACGCTTGAGCATGCGGGTCAAGGCCAGAGTGATGCGCTGGGGCAAGACCACCGGGGCTTTGGTACCGATGCGAATGAATTCTACATGAGGGATTCGGCTCAGTCTGGAAAGGAGCCATTCCAACCGGTCGTTGGAGAGAGTCAGAGCATCGCCGCCGGACAGCAGCACATCGCGCACACCCGGAGTCGCTTCAATATAGTCAAGCGCCTTGTTCCACTGCTCATAACTTGACCGGCACTCGCCGCCCTGTCCCACCATTCGCGATCTGGTACAGTAACGACAGTACGATGAGCAGTAATCGGTGGTCAAAAACAGCACCCGATCCGGATACCGGTGCACCAATCCAGGCACCGGGCTGTCGTGATCTTCACCCAGGGGGTCTTCCATCTCGCCCGGGGAATGCAGCAACTCGGCAGTCACCGGCACAACCGTGCGGCGAATCGGCTGAAAGGATTTGTCCCGATCGATGAGGCTCGCATAGTAAGGGGTAATAGCAAGCGGCAGACTTGCTTTCTCGCCGTGGAGCGCCTTCAATTCCTCTTCCGAGAGTCGAACGATTCTGGCCAAAGCATCAATACCGCAGATCCGGTTGCGCAACTGCCAATGCCAATCGTTCCAGTCGGCAACTGACGTACCGGGGAAAAAGCGCCTGCGAAACGCATTTGCTGATGGATTAATAGGGAATTTCGCAGGGTATGGCTGGCCCGGTTTTGATTTCTGCCGGTTTGAGCCCCGGGGTTTGGGCATCGATAAGGGTGAGAGCCTTACGGATCGGTTTATGAGATCTGCCGGTAATACCTTTGCAGCACAACCCGGAGGCTCCGTTTCGTCACTCGACTGGTCTGATCCTTTATCCAAACAGAATCTCTGTTTCATGTCGCTACTCCTCAGCGAGTAAGTAATTGAGATTTTTTTGGGTATCTTCGATACTTGAAAACGCTTTGATCATTCTTGAAGCTCTTCTACTTTTTTGACTTCGATAACGTAGCCTTCCTCAGTCTCGGTAACGATGCCGGTCACTTCGACGGCATAATCAATCATGTCTGACAGATCTTTGCCCTGTACCAGATAGTCACCATCTTCGGCCTCGATGATGATTCCCTCATCTGTTTGCACAACAATGCCTGCAATAATCTCCTCCTGGGCTGCAGCCAACGGGTTTCCCAGTGAACCCATAGTCAGAAAGGTAAAAGCGCTTAAGAAAATGACAATCAGCTCTATTATGGATTTCATCGCCTGCGACTCCCTTTTTTTGAAATCACCTCCCTCTCTCATAATCCTCATGAGATAACCTCGTACTCTTTCACCACAAAAACCTCTTTTTCCTTGTGGCTTTGAAAAACACCCTTCACCCTCACATGCGCGTGCATATGCTTAATGAGATCCCTTCCCTTTGCATTGGCATGAATCAGATACTCTTCCTCATCTTTTGCCGATATGGTTACAGCAATCACCGTTCCCTCCTGGTCCCAGTTGCATGGGGTCACTACCCCCTCGACCATGATCTGCTCTTTTAAGTTGTATCCCATGACATCTTCACCCTGCCCCCCGAGTTGACTCTATTACGCAGTTGCAAGACCCTTATCAATCGCCGCCCGCGCGCTAATGAGCAATTCCCATGCCATAAAGAACGCCCTTATCGACCCGGTTGCGCCCCATCCAGCGAGCCTGACGATAGCCCCGTCGCCACGCTCCCGAGTCCCTCGTTCCTACGCTCTCTAATCCCTTGTGGGAACGAGCAGAACAGAGCGGATGTATCGAGTTGCCGATGTTTCGACGCAGACGGTTTCCGCGCAGGCGGGCAGCAGGTGCAACAGTGTAGAGCGGGGTAGGACAACACCCAGGAGGGCTCCGGGGGCACCTCATGGCTGAATCAGGAGATGGTCTAAAAGCGAGTGAAAAACAGGCAGGTGAACGAAGCTACAGCGAAATGCAGGAACTGGCAGTTCCGAATCCGTGCCATTGGCAGTCAAAAGGGAATCATTGATTCCGCTTTACGTCATTGCGGAACTCCTATCTCCGCTTTCCCGGCGGATTCAGGATGCGGAAGCGTGTTTATACTCCTCTTTGTGAATACCATACTTGCTGAGAAGTTTGCGCAATTGTCTGGTGCTTATCCCGGCTGCGCCAGCGGTGGCGTTGATCCGCCCCGAATTTAGAGTGAGCAGCTCTTTCAGATAGAAGCGCTCAATATCCTCGATGCCTCTGCGTCTGACTTCGGCAAGAGTGAGGGAAAGATCAAGCGGAATTCTCGCTCCCGCTGAACCGGTCGAGAGGAGATCTCGGGGCAGGCTTTCAGGCCTCAGCAGCGAAGAAGTCTCCAATATGTAGGCACGCTCGATCAGGTTTTCCAGCTCTCTGATGTTGCCCGGCCACGGATATCTTTTGAAGGCTTCCAGAACTTGAGGATGAACGTCGCGTATTTCTTTTGGATAGAGCCTGTTCAATCTCTTTATGAAAGTTTCCACCAGTATCGGAATATCTTCTATCCGCTCTCTCAAAGCTGGAATTTCAATTGGAAACACATTTAACCGGTAGTAAAGGTCACTGCGGAATACGCCATCATCACTCATCTTCTTCAAATCGACGTTGGATGCAGCGATGATTCTTACGTCCGATTCGATAAAAGCCTCTCCGCCTATTCTTTGGAAAGCTCTCTCCTGTAGAACCTGCAGCAGCTTAATCTGGGCCGAAGCCGTGATGGTACCGATCTCGTCGAGGAAGAGCGTGCCGCCGTGAGCTATTTCAAACTTGCCCAGCTTCCTTTTGACGGCGCCGGTAAATGCCCCTCTTTCGTGACCGAACAATTCGCTTTCAACCAGGGTTTCGGGAATTGCGCCACAGTGAACGGCAATAAACTGTCGGTCGCTCCGAGTGCTGTGGCGATGGATCAGCTTTGCAATCACCCCCTTGCCGGTTCCGGTTTCGCCCGTGAGCAGAACGGTTGCCCTGGTCGGAGCCACCGATCTGATCTTGTCAAACACCTTTTTCATGGCGGGATTATTGGTGCGCACCACCTCGACAGAATCATCCTGCCAGTATCTGCCGCGCAAATAATCCAGCTCCGACTGCATTCGGATGGATTCGGAGATACTTTCTACGACATATTTTATTTCGTCGCGGTTCATGGGATAGGTGAGGTAATTGCCGGCACCCGCCTTGACAGCGTTCACAGCTTCCCTAATCATTTCCTGAGTGGAAAGCACAATGATTTGGGCAGTGGGAAATGTCTGCCAAAAGCTTTGAAGTGCGCTCCGGTAATCATTGTGTCCATTTCTCACCGGCTTGTTGAGAAGAAAGTCCAGGTCTATGAAAATAAACTCAAAGGGTTTGCGCCGCGACCTTTCGAAACAAGAAGAGCGATCCGAGACGGCATCCACTTTGCAATCGGGAAAGCAGCTGCGAATCATATCGCATGCAGCATGATCGTTTGAAGCCACCAGTACATGTTTCATTTAAGCAGTGATCACCCCGATTTGCGGCAGGTTTCCTTCATCCTAGAAAACAGGGCTCATATACGACTCAAGTTCTAATAGATCAATGAAAAAGTAAACACATTTGTCAGTACTTCAATGCGGCGGGAAGCCACATGGTCAAAGGTGGCCAAAAGGTTATGACCACTAAATCAAGAAGTAGCACCAGCAGCAGTGGGAAAACCTTCTGCACCGCGTTTTCCAACCTGGAACCGGCGATGCCCGATGAAACAATGAGGCAAATCCCCAGCGGCGGCGTCAACATCCCGATTGCCAGATTGACGACAACGATCACTCCCAATTGGATGATATCGACATCCAGGCAGGGCAGTATGTTGACAAGAATCGGCACCAGCAATATCAGCGCGGCAGTTGTTTCAACGAAAACACCGGCTGCCAGCAGCAGTATGTTCACCAGAACCAGAAGCACTGTGGAATTGTCGGTAAGCGCCAAAAGACTTGCCGCAATTCGGCCGGGAATGTCTTCGATGGCCATAAGCCAGCTGAACACCGAGGCCGTTGCAATGATGAAAAGGATCACGCTGGAAGTAATAGCCGCACGAATGAAAATATCGGGCAGATCGTTAAGCTTGAGCTGTCGATGCACAAAGAGCCCCACAAAAAGTGCATAAAGCGTCGCAACGGCAGCAGATTCGGTAGCTGTAAACACTCCTCCCAGAATCCCGCCGAGAATCGCAATCGGGGCTCCCAGCGCCCATTTGGCATCCCAAAAGCTGACACTTAAGTGTTTGAGTGAGAAGGGTTCGACCCGCCCATAATTCTTCTTTAGAGAGAGGATCGTGACAACTAAGATCAGACTAAACCCTATCAAGATACCGGGAAAAATGCCGGCAGCAAAGAGTTTGCCGACTGAAGCTCCGGTAAGAAAGCCGAAAATGATCATGGGTATGCTGGGAGGAATCACAACACCTATCGATCCTCCAGCAGCCTGGACTGCGCTGGCGAAGCCCGGCTCGTAGCCGCGTTTTATCATGGACGGAATCAGAATGGCTCCGACCGCAGCCGTATCGGCGGCAGCAGAACCGGAAATGCCGGCAAAAAACATGGCCGATACGATGGAAACCGCCGCCAAACCGCCCGGCATCCAACCGACCAAAGATTCTGCAAGGCGCACCACCCGGCTGGAAATGCCGCCGGTTTCCATGAGTGAACCGGCAAACATAAAGAGCGGGACCGCCATTAGGGGAAATGAATCGGTTCCCGCATAGAGGCGTTGAATCACCATCATCAGGGAAAATTCGCCCTTGATCAGGAAAGCCGCCACGGAAGCCAGGCCGATAGCCAGAGCAATGGGTGTGTTGATCAGAAACAGCACGAACAGGGCTGCAAAAAGAGCAAAGGTAATCACTTCTCTCCCCCTGAGTGCTGAAGCAACCGGCACAAGTGAGTCAATGCATGCAGCAAAAAAAGAGCGCCGCTGACAGGAACCACCAGATAGGGGAAAATCAGCGGCAGCCCCAAAGCCGCAGTCTTCTGACCGGCCACGAAATAGGCGAAGGAGGCGCCGTACGCGATGAGGATACTAAAGAAAAGCATGGATAGAAGCAGCACCAATACCGCTGTCAAATGCTGGATGTGGCGCGGCAACCGCACCACCAGAAAATCCACTCCGATGTGCACGCGTCGCTTGTAAGCGGCGCTCGCTCCCAGAAAAGAAATCCAAACCAGACAGATGCGGCCGACCTCTTCCGACCAGAACAAAGAATGATTCAGCAAGTATCTGCTGAATACCTGGGCTCCGGTCAGTATGGCCATACCAAGACCAATTGCAAACAACAGGATTTCGGCGATCCGATTAGCCCTGCCGCTCCACAATTCAAATCCGGCGCACAGTTGCATGAGCGTTGAAGTCATTGGTCGACTGCCCGCAAGAGCTCTTCGAGTAACTTCCCTGTTTCGGCGCCCTGGTAAATGTTCAGTTTCTTAATATCCTTGACTTCGGCGCGAAAGGAAGCCAAGTTAGGATTTTCGGCAACCTGCATACCGGCTGCTTTCAGGTTGGCCAAAAAACCGGCTTCATTGTCACGATTCCAGGCCCGCTGGAATTTTGCGGCTTCCATCATGCACTGGCGCATTAGTTCCTGATCTTTGGCTGGAAGGCCTTCAAACCAATTGAGGTTGGCCACGCCAATGTGGGCCGAATAGACATGCCCGGTGAGGCTGAGATACTTCTGCACTTCAAACAGTTTATATGTCCAAATTACCGACAGAGGATTTTCCTGACCGTCGATGGTGCCCTGCTGCAGTTCCGTATAGATTGGCCAGCCCATGGGTGTTGGGTTAGCCCCGAGCATGCGCCATAATTCTTTGTGAAGCACCGATTCCATCACGCGGATTTTAAGACCTGCGACATCCTCAACCCTGTGTACCGCGCGTTTGTTGTTGGTTAGGTGGCGGAAGCCGTTTTCAGAAAAAGCCAATCCTTTAAAACCCGATTTCTCCAATCTTCTCAGAAGCTCTTGGCCGGCCGGGCCATCCAGGGCTTCATCCGCCTGCTGATAACTTGCGAACAAAAATGGGTAGTTGATCACAGGTACTTCCGGAACGAAAACGTCAAAGGGACCATCGGTGATAATCCCCATCTGAACGGAGTTCAGCTGGATCTGCTGAAGGATTTCCGTTTCCGTGCCAAGAGAAGCGCTATGATAAACCTTAACCTCGTATTCATCGGATCTGGACTCCAGCAGTTCCTTGAATTTATCCGCACAGATATTTTGCGCCGAACCCGGAATCGTCACGACTCCAAGCCGGACAGTCGATTTAGCAGCGGCCGGATTGACCAGTGCCATACTTGTTAACACGGCTGTGAAAATCATCAATCGTCGCATTTTTCCCTCCTGCATATCTGTCAGTCTCAACCTCTTCCCGTGATCTCCCGAAGCGCTCAGGCACAAGCCTTGCGCAAACCGCCCGGAGACCAATCGAGTATGCCTTTTTGGCAATTTGCAGTGCGAGTCGCAGACCGGTAAATCGTTTTCAGCTCCAAACGGTAATTCTCGATCAGACTTTCAATCTGCGCTAGGCAAGACGGTCTCCGGTCGATCCGGCGCACTTCCGGCCTCTATGAAGTCATTTCGGTCAATCGGCATGGAAGGAGCTGCTTACAAGAGAAGCGAGTGGGAATGGGAACCGGCTTTCGAACAACAAACCAGCGGTCGATCGTTCAACTGCAAGCATTGTCTCTTTTGGGCATGAATCCTTTTTCCCTGAGATAGTTCACAGACGCCATTACTATGTCTTCAGGCTTTTGCTCGTAAGCATCGACCCTTATGGTTACATAACCGCCATATTCCGAGGCCTCGATACAATTCAGCACAGCAGGAATATCAACCCCTCCCTCGCCTAACTGGGTATGGCGATGGGATCGGCTGGCGGGAATGTCGCCCAGATGCACATGGGCGACATAACATTTCAACTTCTCCCATGACTGGCAGGGGTCTTCTCCCACGCAAAAAAAATGTCCCGCGTCAAAATTTATGCCCAAATATTCGTTAAATTCAAGCTCTTTCAGAAGCTCAAGCGCTTGTTCGCTGGTTTCTAAAAGAAGCCCGGGCTCCGGTTCAATCAGCAATTTCACACCCAATTTTGAGGCCAGCGGCAAAATCCGATGCAGGTTTGCCACTAGAAGCCTGAAAGCATCCCTTTGGTTCATGCTTTCAGGTATTTGACCGCCGGCATTGGTAGAAACGTAGGCAACACCCAGTGCCGCAGCCAGCCGCATACAGTCCAGGGTATATCGGATGCGCATTTCACGATGCTGCCAATCCTCTTCCAGCCAGGAAGGATTATAAGCTTCAGGCATAGCGGTTACTAACGAGCTGTTTAAGTTACAGATCTTGATCTTTTTCTCTGCCAGGCATCGGCCAAGCTCTGCAATTGTCGCGGCTGTAAGATCGTCAGGAAAGGCGTGCGGACGATCGGCGATAATTTCGACGGCACAAAAGCCGGCTTTTGCTATCGCGTCGATAGCTTCCGCCAGCGGCTTGGAACGGAATACGTTCGTACTGTAAGCAAAGTGCATGGTTACTCCCTTGTATCTAAATGATCATGCGCCAGTCGAGTACACGGCAATCTGTTTGGTAGATCCGTATCGGGTTTAAGTCCAGCTCCTGAATTTGAGGAAAATCGTTGAGCAGCCAGGAGACTCTGATTATCGCATCAACCAGTGCCCTCCGATCGAGCGGCGGCTGCCCCCTCAGCCCTGCCAGAAGTTTTGCTCCCTTTATTTCGTCCAACAGTCGATTGGCTTCGTTTTGGCCGATCGGAGCAATGCGGATGGCCGATTCTCTGAAAACCTCTACGTAAATTCCGCCGAGCCCGACAATCACAACGGGTCCAAACTGCTGGTCCTGGCGCCCGCCAATGAACCATTCCAAACCTGGCTCTGCCATCTTCTGCAACAGAACTGAAGGCCCAAGCGAAGAAAGGGCGCGGTAGGCGGAGCGCAAAGATGGCTCATCAGCAAGATTGAGATAGACTCCCCCGGCATCGCTTTTGTGAATCACTTCCGGCTGTGCGGTTTTTAATGCTACGGGAAAGCCCAGACGATTTGCAGCCCTCAGAGCCTCTTCTTCGTCATCGGCAGATTGCCATTCCACCAAGGGAATTCCGTAAGCGCTCAATATGGAGGCTACCGTCGTGGAGCCTATCGGCCCTGCTGAGGCTTTTGCAAGTGCAGCTTCCGCCACATCCCGATTCACTCCGGCAGGCCTTATGTCTGCAAAAGGCAGCGGCCTTAGCTCCTGCCTTTGACAATTCCATGCCAATGCTCTCAGGGCTTCTCTCGGGTCCGTGAAAATGGGAAAATCCAGTGCCCGGCGATTATATTCGAGCTCGGCATGAGTCGTAAACAAGCAGACCGCAAGCGGTTTTGGGGATTGTCTTGTCAACTCCCCCAGCCCTTTGAGCAATCGACGGGATTCTTCAGCATCAAAGATCCCTTGATAGTTGTGAATAAAAAGCACTCCATCAGTGTCTTGGCGCTCCAGGGAATTCTCCGCCACTGTTTTGTAGAGGTCAAGATCGAACAGATCTCCCAGATCCATCGGATTATGCAATTCAATGACTTTCGCCCTCGAGCGCTCCTTGACCGTTTGCAGGATGTCATCGGGAAAAGGCGGCAAAGAGAAGCCGAGCTCGTCCGCCGCGTCAGCTGCCATCACCGCGTGGCCACCCGATCGGGATATAACGGCCAGGCGCCTGCCTTGCATCGGCGCCAGCATGAATGCCTTGAGCATATGGAAAGCTTCCCGCTGCTCGCGTGCACGAAGAATTCCGCTCTGCCTGAAAGCCGAATCCACCACCTCGTCGTTTGAAGAAAGCGAGGCGGAATGGGATCGAGCTATGGCGAAACCCGATTCCCCCGTATTTGATTTGTGCACAATAATGGCTTTAGACGATCGCATTGCAATTTCCATCAACCGTCGGCCGTCGGCAATCCCCTCCAGGTAGCAGAAAATATGGCTGGTCTCCGGATCCTCGCTAAGGTACTGGAGGAGGTCCGCCTCGTTTACATTCAGCTTATTGCCGATGCTCGCAAATTTGCTGAATCCCATGTGCTCTCCGCCCAGGCCGTTAACTATCATGCCGCCCACCCCGCCGCTTTGTGAAACTATGGAGACGCGGCCGGGGCGGCCCTCCGGTTTGAAAGGCATGAAGGGCACCGCAAGGCCGGTTTGACGATCCATGACACCAATGCAATTAGGGCCGATCATGCGCATCCCATAACGATCGAGACAATCAAGAATTTGCTGCTCCAATCCCATTCGCTCTTCACCCAGTTCCCTGAATCCTGCAGATTCGACTACTACTCTTTTTATGCCTTTCTCGCCACACTGCTGCAAGACTTCCGGAACCGCCGCTGCCGGCACCAGAATGGCCGCAAGCTCGACCGGCTCCGGTAGCTCCATAATACTCGGGTAAATTTTGTGACTCAAAAAAGAACCGCCCTTCGGCCCGACCAGATAGACGTAGCCGCTGTAGCGGAATTCCAGCAGATTGTAAACCATGACCCGGCCAAGATTGCCGGCAGAATTGGAAACGCCGACCACCGCCACGCTTCCAGCCCGAAAGAATTTATCCATACCAGCTTCCCCCCCTCGATTTCACTAACCAATTCCCAGACGAAACCCTTAAGCCAGGAGCTTGTTCGTCAATTCGGCATACCTGCCATGGAACCCTTCAGCGCTGCCCATAAGTTTGCGGATGAGGACTAATTATTCGAATAGAAAGCCACTTTGAGCCAATGGACTCATGTGACTCTATAGCACTACTGCAACTCGTCAACAAGGGGCGAGAGCAAAAAGCAGCAATTGTCATTTGGAATGCGAATTGCCGGATGCGCTTAGGTAGATGTTGAGCATCAGAGGTGGAAGTGTTAATAGAGGTTGGGACTGGTTTTGTTAAAGGGCAGCCGATTGCGGGCATGGCGGGTAAAACGGCACTATAATTATGATTGTCAGGTGAGCCCGGGAAGTGCTCTATTTTGAAAAGCCCCCCGCCATGCAGGCGGCGAATTGGAGGAGAGGATGACAGTGATACACGGTTTCGAACTGATAAGTGAGCAGTATATTTCTGAAATCAAGGCAGAGGCCAAATTCTACCGACATCTGAAGACCGGCGCAGAGCTTCTTTCGATCGCAACAGAGGAGGAGAACAAAGTATTCGGCATTACGTTTCGAACTCCACCGGCAGATTCGACCGGAGTTGCTCATATTTTGGAACATTCGGTGCTTTGCGGCTCGCGCAAGTATCCGGTGAAAGAACCTTTTGTGGAAATGCTCAAAGGTTCACTCAAGACATTCTTGAACGCCTTTACCTATCCCGATAAGACCTGCTATCCGGTGGCCAGCCAGAACCTCAAGGACTTCTATAACCTTATCGACGTCTATTTAGATGCGGTTTTCTATCCCCGCCTCACACCGTTGATTTTTCAGCAGGAAGGTTGGCACTTGGAACTGGAAAAAGCCGACGATTCTCTATCTTTCAAAGGGGTCGTGTACAATGAGATGAAGGGAGCCTACTCATCGCCCGATTCCTTGTTGAGTGAGTACTCGCAGCAATCTGTTTTCCCCGACAATACCTACGGTCTCGATTCGGGGGGCGACCCCAAACAGATTATCAATTTGACTTTCGAGCAGTTCAAAGAATTTCACCAAAGGTACTATCATCCTTCCAATGCTCGCATCTACTTTTACGGCGATGACGACCCGGCGGAGCGGCTTCGGCTTGTGAATGAATTCCTGAAGGATTTCGATCGACTGGAAATAGATTCAACGGTTCGTCTGCAGCCTTACCTCGATCGGCCAAGGCGGATCGAGCGTACCTTCAGCTCAGGACAGGGCGGCGGCCGTCAAAATGAAGATCCTAAAGGGATGGTCACTCTCAACTGGCTGCTTCCTGAAACGACCGATCCGGAGCTGAATCTGGCGTTTCATGTTCTTGAATACATTCTGCTCGGAATGCCCGGCTCCCCATTACGAAAGGCTCTAATTGACTCGGGTCTGGGCGAGGATCTTGCCGGCACGGGGCTTGAGGGCGAGCTTCGGCAGATGTATTTTTCAACCGGCCTGAAGGGAATCGATGTCCAATCTGCAGACCGAATCGAATCGCTCATTCTAGACACCCTTTCCGATCTTGTGACTAATGGGATTGATCCGGGAACCGTTGAAGCGGCCCTCAATACAACTGAATTTCGCCTGCGCGAAAACAATACCGGCAGCTTTCCGCGAGGACTGCTGGTCATGCTGCGCACGCTAACCACCTGGCTCTATGACAGCGACCCAATGGCACTATTGTCGTTTGAAGCCCCTCTGGCCGCGGTGAAATCCAACACCGCAACCGGAAGATATTTTGAAAGCTTGATCGATCGCTACCTGATCGACAATAAGCACCGTGTGACCCTGGTCTTGAGGCCTGATCCCACCCTTGAGGAGAAAGAGACGGCGGAAGAGCGGGAGCGTTTGGAAAAGATCGCCAGCGGCATGGGCCCGGAGCAGCGGCAGGCCGTCGTCGAAAACACCCGGGTATTGCGGCAAATGCAGGAGACTCCCGATCCACCCGAAGCGTTGGCGACCATTCCGTCCCTGGCAGTTGAAGATCTCGATAAGAAAAATAAAGTCATTCCCATCGAAGAATTGAATAAGATGGGGGTTAAGCTTCTCTATCACGATCTAGCAACCAACGGAATAGTCTACTTTGATGTAGGCTTCGATCTGCGATCGCTGCCGCAAAAGCTTCTGCCCTATGTGCCTCTTTTCGTTCGCGGACTGATCGAACTGGGAACTGAAAGGGAAGATTATGTGACTTTCACCCAGCGCATCAGTCGAAAAACAGGAGGAATTCGACCGGAGGTTTTTACCTCATCGATAAAAGAGAGTGTGGAAAGCACAACCTGGTTTTTGCTGCGGGGCAAAGCCATGGCGTCAAAGACCCGCGAGTTAATCGATATTCTGCAAGACATGCTGCTTACCGTAAGGCTCGATAATCAGGAGCGCTTTCGCCAGATGGTGCTGGAAGAAAAAGCAAGGCAAGAGCAAAAGCTGGTCCCCGCAGGGCACCAGATAATAAATCTGCGGCTGCGCTCGCATTTCAGGAAGGCGGACTGGGTAGCCGAACAGATGAATGGTATAAGTTACCTCATGTTTGTGAGAAGGCTCGCCGAGTCGGTGGAAAAAAACTGGGATGAAATCCTTTCTGCACTTCAAAGGATTTATCGACTGTTGATCAAACGCAACACAATGCTGCTCAATGTCACTATGGATCGCGCCGATTGGACCTCATTCGAAGCTCAGATGAACGATTTTGTCGCGGCCATACCGGCTGCAAACGGGCAACCGGAGCGGGCCAACTGGACTCCAGAGAACATTCCTCCCTTCGAGGGCATGGTCATTCCCACGCAGGTGAATTACGTAGGCAAAGGCACCAACATCTACGATCTGGGCTACCGGTTTCATGGATCAACGCTGGTGGTTTCAAGGTATCTACGCAATTCCTGGCTGTGGGAGCGCATCCGGGTGCAGGGGGGAGCCTATGGGGCTTTCTGCCTGTTCGATCGGCTTTCCGGCTCTCTTTGCCTTGTTTCCTACAGAGATCCCAATCTACTCAAGACCCTGGAGAACTTCGATCAGACGGCGGCCTTCTTGCGTAATCTTGAGTTGAGTAAGGACGAGCTCGCCAAGGCCATTATCGGCACTGTTGGAGACATCGATACATATATGCTGCCGGACGGCAAAGGGTATTCCTCGATGCTCCGATACCTCACCGGCGAATCGGAGGATGATCGGCAGCGCATGCGCGACGAGGTGCTGGCGACCACCGCCGACGACTTCCGGACTTTTGCCGACATGCTGGATGCAGTAAAAGAACGGGGACTGGTAAAGATACTTGGCTCTCAAAGCGCCATCGATCAATCGGTTGCTACCGATAAGCAGTGGCTGCAGGTGCTGAAGGTGCTTTAAGAGCCCCACAGAGTCACGCAGATTATGTTTGAGATAACCACCATTTTTGCCGCTTCCTTCACGTTGGCGCTTTCCGGCGCCTTAATGCCGGGTCCGCTTTTCACCATCACCGTATCGGAATCGGCCAGGCTCGGCTTTAAGGCCGGACCGCTGCTCATGATCGGCCACGCATTGCTGGAACTGGTCCTGGTAGCTGCTGTTATTCAAGGGCTTGGAACTTACCTGAAACTGCCTTCAGTGATTGGAGTCATAGCACTGCTTGGAGGTTTGCTGCTAGTCTATATGGGAGCCGACATGGTGAGATCGGCTGGAAAGCTTTCTCTGACAAACCAGTCCGCGGCAGGTGACGGAAGCTATGGTCGGCATCCGATTGTGCTCGGCATCCTGGGGAGTCTTTCCAATCCCTATTGGGTGCTTTGGTGGGCTACGATAGGACTCGGATATTTGGTTACAGCGACTGAATTCGGCTACCTGGGCATAGCCTTCTTTTTCGTGGGACACATTGCCGCCGATTTTGCCTGGTACAGCCTCATATCGCTTGGTATTAGCCGCGGCAAGACGTTCCTCAAAGACACCGGGTATCAATACCTGATCAGAGCATGCGGCGTTTTTCTGTTCTGCTTTGGCGGATGGTTTCTACTCTCCGCCAAGAGCTACCTCGCTCAAAGGCTGTTCCATTGAAATCTCATATTGTCTTCGGAGCTCGATTTATCTGCCGCTGTAACGGTTCCAAGTTTATTTTTGCCCGAAAAACCTGAATCGAGCCGCCTGCGTTATCACTCCGAGCCTGTCGAAAAAGACATCCGGCCGCTTGAGGCCGGTCTGAATACCGTTTCTGTATGGACACCAACTTAAAGCTTGACCTGATGGGAGGCTTCTATGGATGAAACGATGAAACAGGCCATTTTTTCACAAGTTGCGTCTGAACCGTTTGCCCAGAAATTCGGCATAAAGCTGGTTGAGCTTAAGGCCGGCTATTCAAGAGTCGAAATGAGCTTCACACCCGATATGAAGAACATCTTCGGCATGGCCCACGGAGGCGCCATATTCGCTCTGATAGACACGGCATTTGAAACCGCCTGCAATTCCCACGGCACGGTGGCGGTGGCCTTGAACGTTACGGTAAATTATTTGGCCGCGGCCTCACCTGGAGCAAAACTGATCGCTGAAGCACAAGAGGTTAATTTAACCCGGAAGACCGGAAATTATGACATCAGAGTTAAAGAGGAGAGCGGTCAGGTGATTGCAGTCTGTCAGGCACTTGCCTATCGAAAAGGTGTACCGCTGCCGTTTATTCAAGCATCCGATTCGTAGCAATCTTGACGCGTTCCTGAGGATCTCATGTTTATGTTCTGCGGTGGCTTGCACAAAGTTAAGCGGATGCTCGAATGAAAATAATGCAATATTGCCAACATGTGCTGGGAGTGGGTCACTTTTTCAGGAGCATGGCGATCGCCGCCGCCTTCGATCGCCATCATGTGCTGTTTGTGGAAGGTGGCGAACCGCTGCCCGGTTTCATCCCCCCCTCACACGTTGAGAGAGTCTTTCTCACACCTCTTGTGATGGATTCGGAGTTCAGCCGGGTGGAAGCGCGGCAAGGCAACATCGATGAAATCAAGGCACAAAGAAGATCTCTTCTGGCGGAGACTTTCCGCAGCTATGCTCCGGATGTTTTGATCGTCGAATTGTTTCCATTTGGAAGAAAGTTTTTCCAGTTTGAACTGCTCCCCCTCTTGCAGGCTATCCGTCAGGAACAAACGACGGTCAAAGTGGTCTGCAGCCTAAGAGATATCCTGGTCGAAAAAAAGGATCAGACGAGCTATGAAAAAAGGGTGCTGAACATCCTTAATTCCTATTTCGACCTGCTCGTTATTCATTCGGACCCTGCTTTGGCTCCTCTTGATGAAACTTTTTACCGGATAGATCAGATTCGCATACCGATCGAATACACGGGGTTCGTAGTGAGAAGGATTCCTTCAGCAGCGGCCAAACGAACGGCTGGCTTGATCGTGGCCAGTGGCGGAGGCAGCCGGGTCGGGACGGACCTCTTGGCTGCAACCATCCGCGCGGTGCAAATTCTACCGGGCAAGGAAATGAAACTACGTGCTTTCACAAGCCCCTTTGCGGAAAAAGACGAACAGTTGGAGCTTGCCGACCTTGCGGCCCAAGATCAGCGCACACGCCTGTTTCCCTTTACTCCCGATTTTTTGAACGAGCTTGCTGGTGCCGAGCTCTCCATAAGTATGGCCGGTTATAATACTTGTATGGATATTCTTACCACCGGCGTCAGTGCACTGGTCTATCCGTTCCCGCAAAATCGGGAGCAAACGATGCGGGCACAAAAACTGCATCAGTTGGGAGTGCTTGAAGTGCTTGAGTCGCTGCAAATAGAATACCTTGCGGCTGCCATTTCTGCCCGGCTGGAGAAAACGGGCCCGAGCCCGAACATCGACTCCATCCTGACGGAAGGTGCTGCAAATACTGTACGTGTGGTTGAAAAATATTTTGGTAAGCCTTAAGATGAGGGCTCATGCCAAATCATTATCAGTTTGAAGCTGTTGAACTGTATTCAGGCATGACCATTCGCCTGAAGTGACTTTAATCCAAACGATGCCTGTTTGCTGAGTTACTTGGTTATCTCGCTATGGTGCTGAATAGCTCAAATCCTACAGGTTGATTGGGATTCCACGGGAAGAGATCAGTGACTCAATCAGTGGAAAGACAAGTCGTATTACCCTGGCGGCAAGTTGTAAGAATCTCTTATAATTCCATAAAGTCCCGTTTTTTCCGATCCTTAATCACCACCCTCACCCTCACATTGGCGGTCGCTTTCGTTGCTTTCACCTGGTCCAGCTACGAAATCCTCAATTCAGTCTGGCTCCAGGCAAGCTCTTCCCTGCAGGAGTCTATCATCGCAAGCGGCTACGAATTGACGGAAGAGGGATTCGGCGGCAGCCCCAAAGACATCTGGCTGGCTATTTTGTCGCTGCTGGTATGCGTAGTAGGGATTATCAACGCTCAACTGATGGCCGTAACCGAGCGGTTCCGAGAGATCGGCACCATCAAGTGCCTGGGTGCACTCAATAGCTTTGTAGTGCGCATTTTTCTGCTGGAAGCCGTCTATCAAGGGCTGATCGGCGGATTGAGCGGCAGCCTGCTCGGCGCACTGGTGGCAACAGTTTCGCTCTTGTGGAAGCTCGGCCTGGCAGTTCTTTGGTCCTGGCCATTGGGGGCCATGCTGTACATCATAGTTTGGGCTACAGGGCTGGCGATTCTTCTTTCTCTGATAGGTGTCACCTATCCGGCCCTGGTGGCCGCTCGGATGCAGCCCGCAGTGGCATTGAGAGCAGAGGAATAAATCATAGGTCAGGAACAATCATGTATCGCGATGAATCACATAATGTGGTGAGGCTTTCTGAAGTTACTAAGACCTTCAGAATGGGTGACAATGTCGTCGAAGCGCTCAAAGGTGTAGATCTTACGGTTAAGAGCGGTGAATATCTCTCCATTATGGGCCCGTCAGGATCGGGGAAATCGACTCTTTTTAATATGATCGGCGCCCTGGATAAGCCGAGCTCAGGCAGAGTCTTCATCGATGAAGTGGATGTTGCTCAGCTGGATGCTTACGAGCTCGCTTGGCTGCGTTGCCGCAAGATCGGTTACATTTTCCAGACCTTCAATCTCATCCAGGTCATGACCGCTATTGAAAACGTCACGCTTCCAATGGTCTTTGCAGGTATGAACCGCGACGAATACACCGAAAAGGGCATGGATCTCTTAAGGCTCGTGGGACTGGCAGAGCGCTATCACCATAAACCTTCGGAGCTCTCCGGCGGCCAGCAGCAAAGAGTTGCCATTGCCCGTTCGCTGGCCAACGATCCAGCCATCGTGCTGGCGGACGAGCCGACTGGAAACCTCGATTTGGCGACCGGCGAGGAAATCATTTACCTGCTCAAACAGCTTTCGAAGGAACGCGGGGTGACCATTATATCGGCCACCCACGATATAAAAATGCTGAATGTTTCAGATCGAGTGATTTGGATTCGAGACGGCCGAATCGATCGCATCGAGGATCGAGATAAACTCAAAATCTCCGTTGGTGAAGTAGCATGAAGAGTTTTGCCTTTTCATTGAAAAACGTGCACTGGGGCGCCTGCAGCCTGATTCTGGCTGTTATCGCGGTGCTCGGCCTGGGAGTACCTCAACCGGTCTTTGCTCGGGATATGCTAAGCGACATGGCTTTCTTTTCCGGCATCAAAGATCGCTCCACCGGCACGCCGGGGGCCGAGAAAGCAGCGGACTACATACTCAAGGCATTTCGCGAGGCGGGCCTCACAGAAGTGGGTGTTCAGGATTATCTCACGCCCATTCCCGAGGTCATTTCATCATCCATCGAAATCGACGGCAGATCGCTGGAAATCTACCCCTGGGGCCCCAACATGGTCTATCTGCCCACTACCCCGGCCGAAGGTTTGAGCGGACGGTTGATTTATGCCGGCAACGGGAATTTCACCCAGTTCAACAACAAGGAGGTAAAAGGCAGTATCGTCTTGATGGACATGGCCTCCTATGGGAACTGGTTGAATGCCTCCATGCTGGGTGCCAGCGCCCTGATCTTTCTGGGAGACAAAGACTCCATAAAAGGGGATTTTAAAGAAAAAAACATACCGACACCGTTGGCATTTCCACGCTTCTGGGCTCCGGCAGAGCTTGGAGAGCAGCTCAAACAGCTCGCCCTCGCCGAATCCACAACCGCAACGGTCAAGTCGAAAACCCGCTGGCAGCACAAAATGGCACGCAACTGCTATGGGCTCATACCGGGAAAATCACCGGAACTGAGCAAAGACCTGATCGTGGTTGATACCTTCTACGATGCTTCTTCTCATATCCTGGGACTGGCTCCCGGCGCCGGTGAATCCACTTCCATCGCAATGATGCTGTTGCTGGTTAGAGAACTGGCCAAGAATCCTCCCGATCGGAGCGTGCTATTTGTCGCTACCAGCGGGAACGGCCAGGGGCTTGCGGGCATGCGGCAGTTCGTGTGGACCGCCACAACCCGAAGAAAGCTCCTGCGCAGAGAAAAGAAGCAGTTGACCGATGATAAAGAGCAGGTGGAGCATCAGATTGCTCTGCTGCAAGAAGGAGATCCTTTTTCTATCGAAGATCCCGCAGATCGGGCACTCATTTGGGAAATTGTCATAGAGAGGGCAAAGAACAGGGCCGACGAGCTGACTCGGGAGCTGCAATACCAGAAGACGGCATCCAGAGGCGGTGCCGAGGTCGATCTTACGGAAGCGCGCCCGTTCCGCCGGCTAAGCTGGGTTACTAAAATGCAGGATCTGACTCCGGAACAAAAGACCCTGGCCGAAGAGCTTCTCCGCGGAGTAATTCCGGACCTGAAAATCAAGCTGGATGAACTCAAGCTCCGGCGCACTGTTTTCAGGTCTACCGAAAAGTTGGCGAAAATATTGGGCGAATTTGAGCCCGTCCTGTACCTCGATCTCAATTTGTCGTCCCATTCTCCTTTTGTCGGCCTGACCGAGCTCGGCCATACTTATCCCATTCGGGAAGACGTGAAGCGGATAGTCAGAGCCCGCCGACTGGCCGATATTCTAACCGAGACCGGCGACCAGGCATCCCTTGAGACGGGCATTCCCAACGTGTTCAAGAATCTGCTGAAAGGGGACGCCGCCCAGGGAAGCTTTGGACTGTGTCACACGGAGGCCTGCCTGTGCTGCGACATTGCAGCCATTGGCGGTCTTCCGGCTGTTTCTCTGGTGACGCTGGATGACAACCGCTCACTCTGGTCTACGCCAAACGACACCCTCGATCGGGTCGACACCCAAAATATCGAAACATTGCAGCGATTTTTCCCCGCCTTCCTAAGCAAGCTTTTTTCGCACCAAGCCCTGCAAACCGGCATAACCGGTCAATTGCGCGGCCTAGCTAGCCTTGAGGGAACAACTAAATTCATTCGGCAGGGAGAGCTTTTTCCCGATCAGCCGGCACCCAATACCATCATCAATGTCATTCAGGGAGACACGATTTTCCGCGGCATGTCTTTTCAAGACGGCACCTTTTTCATTCCGGGACTCGCCAACAGGCGGGCTTCCTATCAGAAACTGATCGTCGAGCCTTATGGAGTCGATCCCGAAACCGGACAAATTATCTGGACTGCCGACAAGAAACAAACGGGAAAAGTAAACTACCGGATTAAAGTCAAGACCGATCTTGCAAGCACATCGCTGGTCATGTTCCACTGCCGACAAACCGATATTGTGGGTGTTTTCGACCCTCGAGACATGGGCTACTTGACTAAAGTCGAGCTGCTCGATGCCGCCACCGAAACCACACCTGTTCGTTACTGGTATAGTCGGATCGACGGCCGCGATACCAATGCCATTTCCATTTTTCTGGAAAAGGGAACCAGGTTCAAGTTGATTCTCTCCCAATCGCTGGTCAGCAAAGAGCTGTTCCTGTTGAACAGCAGCGAAGAGGTCTCTGCCGGAACCGGTTTCCTCATCGGCGATCCCACCTCAATTCCGCTGGTTCCACAGCGAGTGGCCAAAGACCTCGGCTTTCTGGTCGGAAGACGGCTCGACAATCTCTCGCAGCATGGAATCGCCAATCGCTACCTGGAGGCACTCAATGAATCGTCCGAGCAGGAGCTGACCGCATCCAAGCAGAGCTTAACCGGCAGTCGCTATGATCAGTTCTGGAAACAGATCGTGGCGGCATGGGCACAAGCCAATGTGGTCTACAGCGAAATTGAAAGCACCGAGAGAGATGTCTTGACAGGCGTGATGTTCTTCATCGCGCTGTTTGTTCCTTTTGCCTACTGTATTGAAAGATACTTGTTCAGCTTTCGTCACATTTACAAACAAATCGTTGCGTTCCTGATCATCTTGCTGCTGACGATCTTTACCATAAGGGCTCTGCATCCGGCTTTTCAGCTAACCTACAGCCCTATGGTGGTGATCATTGCCTTTTTTATCGTGGGTCTCTCTTTGTTGGTCTCCTGGATTATATTCATGCGTTTTGAAAGAGAGATGGACGAACTTCATGACACGGTTTCCGTCGCCAACAGAAAGACCGACCAGGTGAGCAAATGGCAGGCCTTTGGAGCAGGGTTCGCCATAGGAGTGTCCAACCTCAATAGACGAAAACTGCGCACCGCGCTCACCTGCACGACGTTGATCATTCTGACCTTCACGGTCATGTCTTTTACCAACGTCAAGAGCCTGCACAAGACCACCAGCACCAATCTGGCCGAGCACAATCCCTACCGCGGGATCATGATACGGCATCAGTTCTGGTTTCCTCTCACCATGCTGCTGCTCGATGACATGAGTGCCAGATTCGGCGACGGCGACTCATTTATCTGGCCGAGAAGCTGGATCGCACCCAGCGAAGCGCGCAGTCAAGCCATTGCCAGCATCCGCAGGGCCGACAAAGACGCCATCGCCGAAGGCATACTCGGGTTGGGTTCGAATGCGCCTGCCTACTTCACCGAAGTTATCGAGCATGGTCGTTGGTTCAGGCCTGATGAACGGCAGGCCATACTGCTTCCAGCTGCCATGGCAAGAGAGTTGGGACTGAATCCGGAAACCGATCTGGGCGCAACAGTCACCCTCATGGGAGATCCCTTTCAGGTGGTTGGCTATTTCGACGGAAGAGCCATGGAGCGAGCCAGGGACCTTGATCAGAACGCTATCACTCCGGCCTTCGAGGAAAGATTGCACGGTCAGGATATTTCGGAAGCCGAAATCGAAGCGATGCAATCCGGCGAGCAGATGATGCCCATAAGCGAGCGCTTTCGCTATGCCAATGCCAATGCCACCGCCATCATCCCTTTTGCCACCTGCATCGGCTACGGCGGCAAGCTGAAAGCGATCACCATCCTGCCCGGCGCAGATCAGGAACCGTTGCAGATAGCCGATCAGCTCGCCACCTGGCTGGCCTATCCTCTATTCGTAGGGGACAATGGCATCTGGTATCACAGCGCCAGCACAACAGTGCGCTACCAGGGAGTCGCGAATATCCTGGTACCCATATTGATTGTCATTTTTATCTGCCTGAACACCATGATCGGCCATGTGCATGAACGACAGCGGGAAATCGGCACATACACCTCGGTCGGGCTGGCACCAACTCATGTGGGATTCCTGTTTATTGTGGAAGCCTTATCGCTGGCGGTCATCTCAACGGTGATCGGCTACATCCTGGCGCAGCTGACCGCCAAGTACCTGGGCAATACGGCTCTTTTTTCTCTGCTCACTTTCAACTATTCCTCTCTGGCAAGCGTGGCTTGCATGTTCCTGGTTTTTTCGGTGGTTTTCCTGGCGGCGCTCTATCCTGCCCGGTTGGCCGCCGAAATAGCCATGCCCGATATTAATCGGACCTGGTCTCTGCCCGAGGCGGAAGGCGAAGTCATCGTCATGCACCTGCCATTTCTCATGAAATATGAAGAAGAGAAAGGCATCATGGGATTCCTGAATGCTTTTTACAGCGCCCACCAGGATGTCAGCCAGGGATCGTTCATAGTGGATGAAGCATCCATGGATGTAGACGCGCCAGAATCGACGCCCGGCCAGGTGCCCGCCCCGGTTTGTTTGCTGCTGCGCATGAGTGTGTGGCTGGCCCCTTTTGACTTCGGCATCAAACAGAGACTACAGCTGCACTGCTGCCATTCGATTGACAACCCCGGTTATCTGGAGATCGCCTTGCGCATGATCAGACTCTCCGGGGAACGCTCCGCATGGGAGAGAGCCAACAAGAACTTTATCAAAGTTCTACGCAAACAGATCCTTCTATGGCGCCTTATGGATCCAAAAGCTAAAGGGCAATACCAACAACTCGCACCGGTCGATTATGCCGGGCAGTTGGAGGAATCCCGATCATGAAGGAGACCAGAGTGCGTCTGTCGGCTTTGATTGTCGGCCTGGTTTTCGTCTTTTTGGCCTGCGCCTTCACTCCCTATAACAATGTCAAGATGCAAAACAGCCCTTTGGCGGGCGGCCACTTTCCGCTTGTCTCCTTCGCCTGCCTGCTGCTTCTGCTGGTAATCGTCAACCCGATCTTATCCTTGATAAGAAAGAGTTGGCGGTTTCACATTCACGAGATTCTGCTCATTTGGTCAATGGTGGCAGTAGCCAGCGGCATTGCCTTCACCGGCCTCATGCGCACCTTTCTCATTCATATCACCACGCCCGTTTGGTTCACAACCTCGGCCAGCAATTTGGGCAAACTGCTTGTTCCTCTGCTGCCCTCTTCCCTGTTTCCGACAGATCCGGCAATCGTTCATCCACTTTACTATGGGCTTGAGGGCGGCCTGGATATGGGCTGGTGGGAAATCATCACGCACATACCCTGGCATATCTGGTTGGTGCCGATGCTTTGGTGGGGAATCTTCATCGTGTTGGCTTATGCCGCTCTGCTGGGCATGACCGGGATATTCTCTCATCAGTGGATTGAAAACGAGAAGATGAACTTCCCGTTGCTCCGGGTTCCGCAGATTCTGTGCGAGGAATCGGCGAATGACGCATTGTTCAGATTTTTCAGACATCGGTACTTTCTCGTTGGCTTCAGCCTCCCACTGCTCCTGCATATGTTCAACGGCTTGCACACTTATTATCCTCAGGTTCCCGAAATACCGACTCTGGTGCTCACTCAGGCTTACATCCCGAAAGAAGGCATACTTTCCGGCTTTTATAAAATGAAGATATACCTCTACCCTGCCTTTATAGGCTTCGCGTTCCTCACAGCCAACCAGGTGTCGTTCAGTCTGTGGTTTTTCTTTATCTTAGGCGGATTGTTGCCGGGCATGCTTGGGCTTCTGGGATGGCGACTGCCTGCTGCCGCTCTGGGGACAACCTTCGGACCCGTGCTGTCGCGGGTCGAAGAAATGCAAATGGTGGGAGCTTTCGGCATCTTCTTTTTCTTTATTCTATGGCTCGCCAGGCGTCACCTTTTGATCGTAGTGCGATCTCTCTTTAGGCGAGGAGCGTATGGGCGTGAATTTCACGGCTTCATGACTCCGCGAACAGCTTTTTATCTGTTTGCCGGCGGACTTGCGGGTACGATCGCATGGCTCAACATGTTCGGCATGGACCTCTTAGCCGCCGTCGGTTTTCTGGCCGTTTGCTTTATGCTGCAATTAGTGGCGGCGCGGCTCATCTGCCAGGGCGGCCTGCCCTACTTCACTTTGACTGCCGCACCGGTGGATGGCTTTCTGGCTTTCTTCAATACCCGGCTAATCGCTCCTGTGACCATATACTTAGCTATGGCGGTGCAAAAGGTCGCGTTTTTGGATATACGGGAATCTCTGGCACCTTCGCTGTTCCATGCCTCCAAGCTTTCGGATGGAAGTCGTCCGAGGAACCGTTTTCTGTGGGGTCTCGTATGGGCGATTTTGCTCGGGCTGGTGGTATCTTTTGTCGCCATGCTGGCCCTTTATTACAAGTTTGGTATTTCGACGCTTCCCGACGACTGGGCCGTCGAAACGTCCCGCAGAGTTCATGAAAATGTTGCGCAATTGCTGGAGCACCCCGAACAGGCAAAACATTGGAGCATCATTTTCACCGCCACAGGTGCCGCGGTCATGACCATCCTGGTGCTTGGCTATCACCATTTCTTGTGGTGGCCGTTGCATCCCATAGGATACCTGACAACTTACAGCTCTGCCATGGACATCCTGTGGTTCAGCTTTTTTATTGGATGGGTAAACAACGCTCTGACTTTACGCTATGGCGGTGTCAACCTGTACAAGGAAGTGAGGCGCCTATTCATCGGCCTGGTCGTTGGAGATATGGTCATGGCCGTAGTGTGGCTGATCGTCGGTTTGTTTACCCCGTTCAGCTACCACGTGCTGCCGCTGTAATCGCGAAAGCTCGAACGAGCAATACTGAGTGCAGCTCCATCGGAGATGTACTTAGCCTCGACCGTCATTCGAACAATGAGCATATATCGGTTCTGTTAGGTTCTCTTTTTTCGCATTTTCGTTGTTTGGTGTTTTCGTGACCGGAGACTGCTGATGTACGAGGATCAAGATAAGGAACTTAAAGAATATCGAGATTTATTGCAGCCGCCTGAAAAGTTTGAGGACGGGTTTGGCTGGAAGTCCATTATTGGGGCTGTCCTTATCGGATTCTTGATGATGCCGGGATCCATGTATCTGGGACTGGTCGTGGGCACCGGGATCGGCCCGGCAGCCCGCTGGGTGACGGTGATCTTGTTTGCGGAAGTGGCCAAAAGGGCTTACACCAGGCTGCGCCAGCAAGAGGTTTTCGTCCTTTATTATATGGCCGGCGCCGCCATGGCATCTCCATTTTCCGGATTGTTATGGAACCAGTATCTAGTCCAATCCGAGGCTGCCAGAATGCTCGGCCTGACCCAATTCATTCCCGAATGGATCGCGCCGCCACCCACATCTGAATCCTTTATCGAGCGCAGCTTCCTGCATCGAGACTGGTTGATCCCGATCCTGCTTATGGTGGGATTTGAAATCATATCGGCAGTGGACCATTTCGGCCTGGGATATGCACTTTACCGGCTTACTTCAGATGTCGAAAAACTTCCTTTTCCGATGGCGCCGGTTGGTGCTCTGGGCAACATGGCGCTGGCCGAATCGACGCAACGGAAGGAGGACAGCTGGAAATGGCGGGTTTTTTCCGTTGGCGGGATGATCGGGCTCTGTTTCGGCGCGGTTTACGTGCTGCTGCCCGCAGCTTCGGGAGTCATTCTCAATGAACCGGTCCATCTGCTTCCAATCCCCTGGATTGAGCTCACCGATGTTACCGAGAACTTTCTGCCGGCAGTCGCCACCGGGATCAATCTGGATCTGGGGCTGCTGTTTCTGGGAATGGTCCTGCCATTCTGGGCGGTGATTGGCGGCGGTATCGGTTTGCTGATCACCTTTGCGGCCAACCCGGTATTATACCATTACGGCATTCTGCACCGTTGGCATAAAGGCATGGGAACCGTCGATACCATTTTTGCCAATAATTTCGACTTTTATATGAGCTTTGGCATCGGTTTGGGACTTTCTGTAGCATTGATTGGAATCTTTCATGTGATTTACAGCTTCGGGCGGGAGCAGATGGGCAGTTTTCGCGAGCGCCTTAAAACGCTTTTCACGCCTCCGCCTGGTCGTGGCGACTTCAATATCTGGATTGCCATCGGCATCTATGTAGCTTCAACCACCACCTATGTGATCATTTCATCCTACCTGGTACCGGGATTCCCCTGGATTTTCCTGGTGGCCTACGGGTTCATTTACACTCCGATTATTTCCTATGTTTCGGCCAGAATGGAAGGCATCGCAGGGCAGTTCATAACTCTTCCCATGATCCGGGAAGCCAGCTTCATCGCTGCGTCCAGATTTTTCGGCTATTCGGGAATCGGCATATGGTACGCCCCGATCCCTTTTCACAATTACGGCAAGGCAACCGTGCGGTGGCGTGAAATAGAGCTTACGGGCACAAGCTTCCGCAGTATCATCAAGGCCGAAATTCTCGTCATACCCATCGTTCTCATTGCCAGTCTGCTCTTCTCTCAATACATATGGCGACTGGCCCCGGTGCCGTCCAGTCAATACCCCTACGCTCAGCAATTGTGGCATTTGCAGGCGCTCAATACCCTGCTGTTGCAAAGCGCCACACTCGAAGGAGATTCGCCTTTTTTTCAAGCACTCAACATGGATTATGCGAGCATCGGCCTGGCATTGGGCAGCATAACCTATGTGGTGCTCGCCTTTTTTAGGTTACCCATCATGTTGATCTACGGTGTCGTTCGAGGGCTTGGACAGTCCACTCCCCATGGCTTCCTGCTGGAGCTTGTGGGGGCTTTTCTCGGGCGGTATTATTTCATCAAGAAGTACGGACTTTCCTGGCGGCAATACGCACCCGTGCTATTGGCCGGGTTCTCCTGCGGTATGGGGCTGATGGGTATGCTTGCCATGGGCTTTACGCTGATCATGCGCTCTTTGCGGAGTCTTCCTTACTGATTTATAGCATGGAGCTTGAAGCAGAAGGCATCGCTAATCGGCAGGCTGGGTTGAGTGGACTTTTCTCACGTTTCGGTGGCCGCAAGATTATGGCCGCTTCTATGACAAGAATTGGAAATGCCCTGGCGATCTTCCTGCGTTATCCGGAAGCCGGCAAGGTAAAGTCCAGGCTCGCTGCCAAGCTGGGCTGGAGCGAAGCTGCTCGCATTTATGAAATACTCGTACGGAACACACTGGGAGTGGCGGCTGATTATAAGAAGCTGAGACCCCGCACAGAGATTTTTCTGTTTTTTACTCCAACCTGTAAACAGAAAGAGCTCGAAAGTGCCTTTCCCGGTCCATGGGAGTTTATTGCCCAGCAAGGAGCTCATCTTGGCCTCCGTATGGATCGGGCAATTCAGCAGGTTTTGTCGGCGGGTTACAGACAGGTTGTGCTGATCGGCTCCGATATAGCCGACCTGCGGTGCTCGGACCTGGAGGATGCCTTCCAGGCAATCGAACGAGGCTGTGCTGTTCTGAACCCTGCCGCCGACGGCGGTTTTTACCTGATCGGCGTGGACCGCCCCTGCCCTGCTGCCCTAGCGCCTGAACAATGGGGGACTTCCGACGTGTTTCGTCGGACCAGGGATCTGCTTGTACAGCTGGGCTTCAGTCTGGTGGTGCAACATCAAAGAGCGGATATCGACCGACCGGAAGATGCTTATAATCTTCATGGGCATGCTCTGTTGCAGGATCGCATTTCGGTTATCATCCCCACCCGAAAATCGGTCGATCAACTATTCCCATTACTTAACGCGCTGGACGCTCAGCTCTGGCCGGACGACGAGATCATCATCAGCCGCCATCAGGAGAAGTGTTCGGCTCACTGTGAGCAGAACTTGAGCCCACGCATGCGGTTGCTTGATTCGCCCCTGGGCAGAGGGGTGCAGCTTGACAACGGAGTAAAAGAGGCGCGCGGCAATCTTTTCTGGTTCCTACACGATGACAGCATACCACCCGACCAGTTCGGCTACTTCGTTCGCAAAATCTCTCATAAGCCGCAGTATAGCCTTGGATGTTTCCTGCTCGACTACTATCCATCCAACCGCAGCATGGAGCTGATCGCGCGCTGGGCCAATTTCAGATCTCGTCGGTTGGGGCTTCCCTATGGCGATCAAGGCTTGTTCTGTCGGTCGGAGATCTTTTGGAAGCTTGGCGGGTTTCGACAGCGCTATCTGATGGAGGATGTGGATTTTGTGCGGCGGGCAAAGCGGCTGGGCAGACTCTTGATCATCAATGAGAGACTTTCGACCTCGTCCAAGCGATACTTCGCCAAAGGAATCCTCCGAGCATCAATGCGAAATCATCTCACTATGCTGCTCTACCTCATGGGCGTGGATGAAGCCCAATTGGTTTCTTTCTATTATCGTTGATCGGAATCGAAACTGTCATTGATAGCATCGCTTAATTTCGCTGCCAGGGAGTAGATCTCGAACGGCTTGCGGATGACGGCTTTGACCTGAGAAGGAAAATCTTCCATTTTCCTGGTACATTCGATCAGTCCGCTGGCTACCAGCACTCTGGCATTTGAATCGATAGCCAGAAGACGCCTCAGGCATTCGGCGCCGCTCATGACCGGCATGGCCAGATCCAGAATAACAAGAGCGAAAGGCTCTCCGCCTCGCAGAGCTTCTTGATAGAGCGATACGCCTTGCGTCCCATCATCAGCGGAGACTACCCTGTAACCGAGCGAAACCAGCATCTCGCTCACAACATCACGGATCTGCTCCTCGTCATCCACCAACAGTATGGACTGGCCCGCTCCCCTTGGAACACTCGGCAGTTGATCTGAGAAGGTATTTCTCAGGGGTCTTTTGCCATTTTCAATCAGTGGCAGGTAGACGCTGAATCGACTTCCCCTTCCCGGTTGGCTGTCGAGCTTTATGCATCCCTCATGGGCCTGTACAATGGAATAGACGATGGAAAGTCCGAGACCCGTGCCCTTTCCGGGCTCTTTGGTGGTAAAGAACGGGTCGAAAACTTTCAGCAAAAGATCTGAAGATATGCCATGGCCAGTGTCGGAAATTTCAATTTGTACCAATGGCGCCTTTTCACCCGATGAAGGACTGCCCAGCGAGAACGGGGACTCCGGCAGGAGCCCTGTCTGCCGAGTGCGGATGTGTATCTCGCCGCGATCGGCTATAGCATCTCTGGCGTTCAACACCAAATTGACAACAACCTGCTCCAATTGATTGGGATCGGCCCAAACCATCAACTCATCAGGCGGCAGGTCCAGGCTCAGCTCGATGGGGGGCGGAAGAGTCTGCCTGAGCAGCGGCTGCAAGTTTGCCAGCAAGTTATTAACATTGACGCGGATCTTCTCCCCGCCGCCCGAGCGTGCAAATGTGAGCATGCTGCGAGTCAGTGAGGCGGCCCTTTGACAGCCATCCTGGATCTGCCTGACATGCTTGAGCAGATCATCAGGCTCAAACGGCTTCGTCTCCGGCCTGCGCGTCCACGGATCTGAGTCCGCAAATGATCTGTGGTCCGCATTGTGCCGCAACATGGCTGTCTTCTCGTGGCACATTGACTTCGGCCAGTCGACCGGACGGTCATGACCCGTATGATTGCTCCACCATGTCCCGGAAGGTGCTTCAGCCCCGCCGATCAATTCAAGTGCTTTAGCCCGCTTGCGCGATCCGCTGGAATAAATCTTCGCAGACAAGAGCTCCGCATGTCCCAGAATAGCGGCAACGATGTTGTTGAACTCATGAGCCATACCGCCCGCCATGGTTCCTATGGATTCCATTTTGGAAGCATGCAGGAGCTGTTTTTGCAGCGCCTCCTCGCGCGTGATATCCTGAGTACACTGGACAACCCCCTGGAGCCGTCCCTGGTCGTCCACCAGTCGGCTGGCCATGATCTTTACGATACGCTTTTCACCCCTGGTCGTCATCGAATCCCTGACCTCCAAAGTGCCAAGCATGGTATCCAAGCGGCTTCGTTCTTTTCCGTAACGATCCAGGATCTCTTCTTCGGAATACTCCAACAGAGGCGCTGCAATCACTGGCAGGCAGCCGGCCACCAACCCCGATTGGTCGTCCAGGGCTCTGCTCAGAACCTGTTCCCTGGGAACACCGGTCATGATCTCGCAGGCGCGGTTCCAGAGAACCACTTCACCCTCGAGATCGATCAGGAATGTAGCCACCGGAATGCCGTCAAGAATAGCGGCAAGCCTTTCTCGTTCCAGTTTGAGCAGCACTTGCGCCCGTGTTTGAAGAGTGATGTCTCGAATCGATCCAAGCAGATGCTTTTCATCCCCGGAAGAAACGAGAGTCATCGAGACTTCTGCATCAAAAAGCTCACCGTCACTACTCTGATATAACCATTCAAACCGCTGGGGCCGTCCCTGCAGGACTTCCCTGATGATTTCATGTTCCCGCTGCGCCGAAAGGCGATTGTCCGGTTGCCTCTCAGGAGAGCATTGTGACAGATGTTTATTCAACAACTCTTGTCGGGTCGCTCTGAATAGACGCGCTGCTGCACGGTTGCAGTCTATGACAGCGCCCTCCCGGCTCACCAGCAAAAATCCGTCCTGCGCCATTTCAAACAGCATTCGGTAGCGACGCTCGCTCTGCCGCAGTGAGTGCATCGACTGGTCCAGACTGGTCGAGAGATCCTTGATGGTATTGAGGAGGTCACCCGTCTCGTCATCCCTTTCCAGCTGTTCAAACTTCTCATTTAAGCCGCTTTCAACCACATCTCTCGCAGCCAGTCCGTCGTCCAGGCGCTGCCGGAGCTGAAGCGCAAGTTGCTGCAGCAGTGCAAGCGGCAAAGTGACGCGTCGCACCGCGATCAGCCCCAACAACAGTGCAACCACGCCGCCCACAACCATACCCACAATCAGCCTGCGGCGCATAATAATAAGCGAAGCAAAAGCTTCGGCGACGGGCTGTTGCGCCCCGACTATCCAATTGGTGATCGGAACATTGGCAATAGAGATGAGCATCCGGATGCCAAGCGAATTGGTCGTCTCCCCGACTCCCTGGAAACCCTCGATGGCGGCATCAAATATCTTGTTCACCCCGATCGGCACATCGCGGGCAAGCACGCGCTTATCGACAGGATGAAGAATCATCAGCCGTGAACGATCATAAACATAAATGTATCCGGTCTTCCCAATCTGTTGCCGGCGAATTCCACCCAAAGCATTATCCGATAGCAACCGGGCCGAGCACCCCAACAGTCCGACCTTCTCTCCCGATGCTCCACGCAGGATAGCCGTAAAAGTCACGACCGGCTCACCGGTCCTGGCAGATCGATATGGAACCCCAACTATCCCTTCGCCTTCCTCCATAGTGCGCTCGAAGTATTCTCGAAAAGCGAAATTCTTGCCGCGAGTCGCAGGCTGCATCGGATAATCCGCCCACAGCGTGCCATCGCTATCAAGCAGGAACATGCCGTTGTCGAACTTAGGAAAAATGGTCTGCATCGATTTCAGATACTCTTCGATGGCTGCTGCGTCGCGTTCGCGCAATGAATCCTCGGGAATATTGTAGGCAATGGCTCGGGTGTCGAGCAGACACTCCTGCAGCCATTCTGTAATGTAGGTGGAAGCAGTCTGCGAAATACCCCGCAGACCGGAAAAGACGGATTCCCGCAGGGCCTGCTCCAGAAGGTGCAGGTAAACCGCTCCAGAAACGCCAAGGATCATGACGACACTCAATGCCAACAGGATCGATGATTTTGTTCTAAGCTTCATAGCGGCGCAGTCTAATGCAGTCGCGGGAGAATTTCTATTGTTTTATTCTCTCGAGAAGCGGCCTCTGCCAAAACCTCGTTATGCCAGAAGTGACATGTTTACAGGGGCTTGTAAATGTGGTTAGAGTTAAGATCATACTACGGATTCGGCAGTTTCTCTTGTCCTCAAATTAATGTTCTTATCGCTGAAGGAGTCGATTATTCGACGAAATGGTCCGTTTTTCTGATGGCAGACTCTAGAAGGAGAAGAGTAAATGGAGAAAATACTTCGAATTGATGTGGGTGCCGCGGGTGGCCCGAAAGTAACCGAGACGCCACTGGGCGAATACGCGGGATTGGGCGGAAGAGGCCTTACTTCCGCTATCGTCGCCAAGGAGGTTCCTCCCATGTGTCATCCCCTGGGAGCGGAGAACAAGCTGGTGATCGCTCCCGGCTTACTGAGCGGGACCACAGGCGCCATGACGGGCCGTCTGTCGGTCGGGTGCAAAAGCCCTCTCACCGGCGGCATCAAGGAGGCCAATTCGGGCGGCCAGCCGTCCCAGGTATTGGCGAGGCTTGGCTATGCGGCCATCGTACTGGAAGGAAAACCACGGAACAATGACTGCTACAAGGTGGTGATCAACAAGGACGGGGTCAAAGTAACTGTCGACAATAGTCTGAAGATGCTTCCCAATTACGATCTTATTGACAAGATAAAGGGCGAGCTCGGAGACAAAATTGCATGTATTTCCATCGGTCCGGCCGGGGAAATGAAAATGAGCGCGGCTTCGATTGCCTGTACCGATATGGAAACAAGGCCGAGCCGCCACGCCGGTCGTGGAGGAGTGGGCGCCGTGATGGGTGCCAAAGGAGTGAAGGTTATCGTATTGGACGATACCGGCATGAAGATGCGCACCCCCAAGGACGCGCAAAAGTTCAATGAGGCAAACAAAAGATTCGTTGAAGGGCTGCGCAATCACCCGGTTACAGGGAAAGGCCTTCCAGCCTATGGGACCAATGTGTTGACCAACATCATAAATGAGGCCGGGGGGTATCCGACTTACAACTTCAAACAGGGACGTTTCGACAGCGCTCATCTGATCAGCGGTGAGACCCAGGCGGAAACGGAAACCGCCCGCGGTGGATTGGCCACCCACGGGTGCCACCGGGGATGCGTGATTCGCTGCTCGGGCATCTATCACGACAAAGACGGTCATTATTTGACCAAGCAGCCCGAGTACGAAACGGTATGGGCGCACGGAGGAAACTGCGGGATTTGTGATTTGGATGCCATTGCTCAGCTCGATTTTCTGGACGACAATATCGGTCTGGACACCATCGAGATGGGAGCGACCATTGGGGTTGCCATGGAGGCCGGGCTGCTCCAATTCGGGGACGCAGACGGAGCCATAAAGCTGATTAAGGAAGTGGGACAGGGCACTCCATTGGGACGTATCCTCGGCAACGGAGCCGCGGTCACCGGCAAGGTGTTCGGCGTGGAAAGAGTTCCGGTCGTCAAGAATCAGGCACTTCCCGCTTACGATCCGAGGGCTGTGCAGGGAATTGGAGTAACGTATGCAACCAGCCCTATGGGTGCCGACCACACGGCCGGGTACGCCGTGACCGCCAATATTTTGAAAGTGGGAGGCGAGGTCGATCCCTTGAAGCCGGAAGGTCAGATCGAGCTATCCAGAAACCTGCAGATTGCAACTGCAGCTATTGATGCAACCGGAATGTGCCTGTTCATAGCTTTTGCGCTGCTGGATCAGCCGGAAACTTTTCAGGCGCTTCTGGATATGATCAACGCTTTTCACGGATTGAATATGACGGCCGATGACGTAACCGATCTGGGCAAGAAGATCCTGGCCATGGAAAAAGATTTTAACGCACGGGCAGGCTTTTCTTCCCAGCAGGATCGACTGCCGAGATTCTTTAGCACAGAAAAACTTGCTCCCCACAACGTCACCTTTGAAGTGTCCGACGAAGATCTGGACAAGGTGCTGAGCTGGTAGAATTTCTGAAATTGATCTGGCTCATTGCGGATCAGCGGGATATGCTCCTGACTCAGCCGCTTGGTTGGTTCAAGTCGGAGACTTGAACCAACCTGAATCAGCTAATCTGCGAAGAGTCATTGATCTTTCATCAAAGCGGGGATTGACCCCACCATAGACCGTTGCTATGAATTACGGGCGGGACGTGATCCCGCCTTTTCGTTTTTTTCGGGACGGCTGCACCATTGAAGTCACTATCGAACACACTTATAAGATTTCCTGAAGGAAGCACAACCGCCAGGTTCTGTCGCCGAGAAAAGCGCTTTCTGGTGGAAGTTGAAACGGACGGCCGGAAGCTCTGGGTGCATTGCAACAATTCGGGAAGCATGCTGGGGCTGCTGAACACCGGTCGGGAAGTCTTCATTTCACCTGCCCAATCACCAGGGCGTCGGCTACCGTACACGCTTGAATTGATAAAGTTGGGGGATTCCTGGGTTGGAGTGAACACTCTGACCCCAAACCGGGTCTTGAAAAGAGCGTGGGAGCACTCCCTGCTGCCGGAGACTTGTGGTTATCAAGTGTTCCGAAGTGAAGCAAAGATCGGCTCCAGCCGATTGGACGCCGCTCTGACAGGACCCGGCGGCCTGCTCTGGATTGAAGCCAAGAACGTCACTTTGGCTGAAGATGATGTGGCCTATTTCCCCGATGCCGTCACGCAACGAGGACAGAAGCATTTGCAGGAATTGATCGCTCTCGCCAGGCTGGGTCACAGGGTTGCCTGCTTCTATCTGATCCAGAGACCGGACTCCAGATGCTTTGCACCTGCCGACTTTATCGATGCAGACTTCGCCCGTCTATTTTGGCTGGCAGTGGATGCGGGAGTTGAAATGTGGCCGTACCAGGCTTCGGTTTCCCCCGGAGGCATTGGCATTGGCTCGCGCCTGCCCATTTTGGCCTCCGCAAGGTGCTCGTAATCTGAGCTCTGGGCCACCCGTCAGGACCGTTAAGAACCATGGGGAGTGAGGGGGAGCACTCCACAGCTTGTTCGCGAATCGGAGATGAACAAGTCATGAACAGCCCTTTTCCGGACCCCAATAAAGAGTTAAGGTGCGCCCGTGCGAATCTTAGATTAGATCTTATTGGTGGAGCGAAGAGTGCATTCTAACGAATCCTTCATGGTATTCGTCGGGTGGCTGATTGATGGAACGGGTGATCCGGCAAAGCAACACATGATTATCAGCGTGGCTGACGGCCTTGTCCGTTCCATAAGACCCGCCAAGCAGGCCGATATGTACGCCCCCGGCCTAGTCAATTTTTCCAATTGCACAATCGTTCCGGCAATGCTCGACTGCCATGTCCATCTTTGCATGTCAGGCACCACCGATGAAGAAAAACGGCGCAGCCAGCTCAACTCGTCCTATCTGGAGGCCGAAAAAGCTATAGAGAAGCATCTTTTAGAGCACCTGTGGCATGGAATCGTCGCGGTAAGAGACGGCGGGGACTATGGCGGTCACAACCTGCGCTTCAAACTGGAAAAGCTTCCCGACAAAAGACTCCCGATACATGTGCTTACGCCGGGTAAAGCCTGGCGTTCGCGCGGACGATATGGGCGAATCATCGGCAGACCGCCGTTGGAGGATCAAAATTTGGCCGAAGCCATCGCACAGCGAAGCCTGAGTGCGGATCATGTCAAGATCGTGAATTCCGGAGTGAACAGTCTTAGCCAATTCGGCAAACTAACCCATCCCCAGTTCAGCGAGGAAGAACTCACTGCGGCAGTTCGTCGGGGGCAGAAAATTGGACTCAAGGCAATGGTTCATGCCAACGGGCCAGAACCCGTAAGGTCAGCCCTGCAGGCAGGCTGTCATTCAATTGAACACGGCTTTTTTATGGGCAGGGAAAATCTCGAATGGATGGCAGATCGCCAAGTGTTCTGGGTTCCCACTGCATACAGCATGAAAGCTTATGCCGAAACGCTGGGTAACGGCAATGTCGAATCCCACATCGCGAAAAAGAACCTCGATCACCAGCTTGAACAAATTTCACAGGCCAGACGGCTCGACATCCCCGTGGTGGTCGGAACTGATTCCGGAGGACTTGGAATTGACCATGGGCAGGCCCTGACCGCGGAAATGAGACTCCTGATGGAAGCCGGCTATCCTCTGGAACATGCAATTCGTGCCGCAACTCTGGACGCTGCCAAATTGCTGGGGTTGGAAATGGAGCTCGGCACGATAAAAAAAGGCATGCCGGCAACTTTTCTGGTCGCCAATGGGGCGCCTGCATGCCTGCCGGAGACCTTGTGTCCTCCGGAAAGAGTCTATATTCGCGGTAAATTGTGGACGCTCCCTGCCCTTTGCCCATGAGATGCTCCTGAACAACGCCTCTTCATTTTCCCCACGCTCCGCTAAACCTCTCATTCCTTGCTACTGTCTTTGAAAGTCGCCGGGTCGAGTTCGTATTTGCGAATCAGCTTATAAAACTCGGCCCTGTATCTGCCTGCCATCGTAGAGGCCCGCGACACGTTGCCGCGCGCCGCAGTCAATACTTGCACCAGATATGCCCGCTCAAATTCCTCACGAGCTTCATTGAAAGACAACAGCTTCGGCTCTTTGGCGGAAGCTTCGCGGCTGCCCAAAAGCAGGTGATCGACCTGGATCATGCCTTGATTAGTCATTGCTACCGAGCGCTCGATCACGTTGCTTAGCTCACGCACATTGCCGGGCCATTTGTGCAACATCAGTTGCTGCATCACTTCCGGCGAAAATCCTTCAACGTTTTTGTTCATCTCGCGACTGAAGTGGCTCAGAAAGTGCCTGGCTAATAAAGGAATGTCTTCCGGCCGCTCACGAAGCGGAGGCAGATAGACAGGAATCACATGGATACGGTAGTAAAGATCTTCACGAAACTTCCCCTCACTGATCGCCTTGTCCAAATCTTGGTTGGTAGCGGCAATGAGGCGAATGTTGACGCGAATGGGCTGAACGGAGCCAACCGGATAGAATTCCTGCTCTTGAAAAACGCGCAGCAGCTTGACCTGCAAAGAGGGCGACAGCTCGGCAATCTCATCCATAAACAGAGTGCCGCCGTCCGCTTGCTGCAGCAAGCCCTTTTTCGAGTTGTCCGCTCCGGTGAACGCCCCTTTGACATGGCCGAACAATTCGTTTTCCAACAGGCCTTCGGGAATGGCACCGCAATTGATGGCAACAAAATTCTGATCGCTGCGCATACTGGCGAGATGTAAGGTCTTGGCGATCAGTTCCTTGCCGGTTCCACTTTCTCCGTACAGGCAGACCGTGGAATCGGTAGCGGCGATTTGGGCCACCTGCGCCAATACGGCCTGCATCTTATCGCTGGATGCAATGATATTGTCGAATTGATAGCGTTCCTCGACCAGGTTGCGCAAGCGGTTTACTTCCCTCCTTAGCTTACCCACCTCCAAAGCCTTCTCAATACTGTGCAGCAGAGCCTTTGCTTCGAAGGGTTTGGCCAAGTAATCATAGGCCCCCTTTTTGGTTGCTTCCACCGCACTCGGGATGGTCGCATAGGCCGTGAGGATGATTGCAGGAAGGGTAGGTTGAATGTGCAGTAGCTTCTCCATGACCGAAAGGCCATCCGCTCCTTCCAGTTTGAGGTCCAGCACGGCAGCATGGTAGACTTGCTGCTGCACGAAATTTATCGCATCTTCGCCTTTGTCAGCCAGGGTGACAGAATAGCCTGCCGCCTCCAGCCGCGCTTTCATCAGCGTAAGAAGGCCTGCGTCATCATCTAATACCAGGATTTTCTCTGCAGCCATAAAAACCTTTTGCTAAAGACCGCTAATAGAGAATCTCTCGCTCTTTGAGACCCATTTCCACATCGATGTCCCGCGATTTCTTCATCTGCTCGCGAAGCTCGCCGATAGTCGTGCTCTTGGACTTGAGCAGACTTTGTAGACGCCGCTGCTTCTTGTTCAGCGCGGTGTTCTCTTTTTCCAGAGCCATATTTTTTTCCATAAGATCCATCCACGCCATCGATTCATAGCTCAAGGGACTTTGCGGATATTCTTTGACAAGTTCGCCAAAGAATTTGAGTGCCTTGGCCTGATCGTAATAGGGGCTCTTGGAGTAAGCGTGCACAAAGCCGAGATTGAATAGAGCCACCTCGCAGCAATTCGTGCCAGGACAATCCGTTAGCAGCAATTCATTTCTTGCCAGAAACCCTTCATAATTCCCGGTCTTCAGTACCTCTTGAGGTGGGAAGATCAAATCGCACGATGGCAGTTGCGGCTGTTTTGCAGCACAGCCGCCGAGACAGAAGGCCAATAGAAGTGTGAGCAAAACGGCTAGGCGTTGCATGATCCAGTGTTTCCTCTCGGTAAGACGTTCCGCTGCTCAGTGCTCAACGTGAATTAGCAGCCCAAATGGGCAAAGTAAATGAAAAAGTAGAACCGATTCCCGGCTCGCTTTTCACCCGAATTCTACCTCGATGATCTTCCACAATGTGGCGGGCTATGGCGAGTCCAAGGCCCGTTCCCTGTCGGCTCCTGCCGGTCTTTGTCGGACTCTGATAAAATCGTTGGAATACCCTCTGCAAATCTTCCGCCGGTATGCCTTCACCGGAATCTGAAACGGAGACTTCCAAGAGCCGGCCGCTTTCATTTTCTGTCGTCAGCCTGGCCCCTATGATGATCTTGCCTCCTTCGGGCGTAAATTTGAGCGCATTGCCCAGCAAGTTGTCGAGTACCTGTTGGATTCTTTCTTCGTCGGCATAGATGACGGGAAGATTTTCAGGCAGATTGCTTTCCAGATCAACCCCTTTTGTGCGCGCAATCAGCTCTACCGAGGTCACGCTGCGGTGAATCAGCGCAGCTGCATCGCAAGGTGCAAGCTGATACTCCATCATGCCGGCTTCCATCTTGGACAGATCCAGGATCGAGCAAATGCTTCGGTAGAGACGATCGCTGTTGCTGCTGAGAACTTCAAGCACTTTTCGCTGCGAGGCTGTGAGCGGACCGCCTATTTCTTCCAGCAAGATTGCCGTGCCTTCCCGCATGGCAGTAAGGGGAGTGCGCAGCTCGTGCGATACATGTGATATGAAGTCGGTTTTCATCTGGTCCAGCTCGGCCAGCTTGGCAACCATTCCGTTGAAATCTTCGGCTAGCTGCTCAATCTCCTGAGGCGCTCTGATCTCTATAGAACGACTGAATTCCCCTTCTCCAACTTGGTGCATTTCTTTTGCCAGCCTTTTCAAAGGACGATTCACTCCGCGTGCGTGCAGATAGGCGAGCATCACTGCAGCGCTGACCCCCCCGATGGTTAGCCAGGCCATCAGGGTTGCTGCCGACGCAGCACGGTCTCGGGCGGCCTCTGTCTTTTGTACTGTGAGATTTTCCCGCAGACGAATCAGTCGCTCCGTTGCGCCCAGAATGCTCTCGCCTATCTCCGATGACCTTTGTTGCCAAGAATCTTTATCGGAGGTCGCAAGATCGAGCTCCTTGATGAACTGCTCATGCAACGTTTTGATGCGCTCCAACAGATCCTTTTCAGTAGGTGTGTCGACCAAGTCTTCAATCTCGTTAAGCGCACCCGTGAAGTCATGGCTTCCTTGCTGAAAGGAAGCGTAAAAGATGCGATCGTCAAGAAGCAGGAACTTCTTGGCATCTCGCATTTGCGCAAGGAATATTTTGAGAACTCGTTTTTCTTTTTCGATGCAGGGAGAGTCTATGGTAAGGATGGCGCTGCTCAGCTGTGCAAGGTGCTTGAGCTCGTTGAGGGCATATAAGCTCAAGCCCAGAATAAGAGCCACCAGCCCACTTTGAACCAGTATGACCCGCCAGAATATAGATAAACGCATGAGTCTTCTTTCAAATAGATTTCACTAAAGCCATCTGGATTGACGCGATTATTTCAAGATTCCCCTCAAATAACATTCGAAACGGATCAGATCAAGAATTGGAGAGCGGTAAATTCAGCAAGCGGCACATATCCTGGATCGGAAGCTGTAATGCAAAATATACCAGATTCTACGCGTAAAGGCGACGTGCACCTTTGCACGGAGAGCGACGAACGTGGATTTTCGGCAAGCTGTGCCCTTTACCCATATCTTTATGAAAGGTCCCCGCAAGAAGCGAGTCCACTCCTCGTGCCCAAACTCCGTTTGGGCACGCAATTGACCGCGAAACTCCGTTTCTTTCTTTGTCACTGAACTGCAAACTGAGTTTGCCACCCCAAGTACGTTCCCAAACAGAGTTTGCGAACGAGGGGGTAACTGTCTCGGCACAACTCATGGGTAAAAGGCAGGATAAGCTGACGAAGATTAGGGTGGAGGATCAGCCGGACTTAAAGTATCTTTAAATTCTTCGTAAGGTGATGCGTGGCTGTTCGAGGAAATCTGCGATGAAGCTCAGCAAGTTTTTTGAATTTCAGTCGGACACGGGAGATTTGCATGGCTGAGGTCAAGATTGTTCGAAACCCGAGCGAAGATGAACTGAACAAACTGGGAGTCAGGGACTGGCCCATTTGGACCAAAGAGGTCTCAGAGTTCCCATGGTACTATACCGATCCCGAGATCTGTTTTTTACTCGAAGGCGACGTGGTAGTGACTCCCGAGCAGGGCGAAGCGGTGGAAACTGGAGCGGGAGATCTGGTTTCTTTTCCCAAAGGCATGTCCTGCACCTGGAACGTCCGCAAGAATGTGAGAAAACATTACAAGTTTGGATAAGAGAGGCTATGGCCACATGCCGTACATTAAGCCGGAAAGAAGAGAACTTTACGACACCTATTTGCAGAAGTGTTCAGAGCAAATCGAAAACGAGGGTGAGCTCAACTACTGCATCTACAAATTGGCTGCTTTGGTGATCGAGCGAATTGGGGAGAGCTATCGGAACCTCAGCATGTGCTCCAGTGCTATGGAACATGCCAAACTTGAATGGTACCGAAGAAGACTCTCTCCCTATGAGGACCGCAAAATCAAAGAAAATGGCGATATATGAGATCTGGCATTACTGCTGCTGAGCGAATCTGAATCTTCTGTGCGTGAATCATTGCTCGCTAGATCCTTTTCCATTGCCCTGCCACCCATCTAAAAATCTCGCCTCTCACGTCGCTTTCATCGATCGGGCCGCATTCGCCTTTGACTCTGATGACGCCTTTTCGCATATCGTCCCCGACCCAGCCGCCGGCATTGCCTTTGACGGTAATCTCGCCGCCTGTCATGCTTTTGCCGATTATGTCGCCGGCATTACCTTCGATCGTGATGCTGCCGCCGTGCATATGATGCCCGATCCAATTGCGAGCGTTGCCTTTAATGGCGATCTTGCCGCCCTGGAGGTATTTCCCGATATGGCTGCCTGCATGGCCTCTTAACTCAACCTCTCCGCCACTCATCTTCACTCCCAGGAAGAACGCACGATTACCGAGCATTTCGATTTTTCCTCTCGGGTGCTTGAAGCCGAATCCCGAGACCGCTCCGACGTGTTTCGACAAATCGAAGAACAACACGTCAGTCTCTTGAATGATTTCGTGGTAGATTCCCGAGATCAGAAAGCCAAGCAGAGGACCTCGAGAATATTTGGGCAAAACTTCGCTGAACAGCCGATCTATGTCCGCAATATTCAGATCATATTCTGCCGTTATGGCCTTGCCGAATTCAAAGATCTTTTCACCTGCTTCGAGACGCCAGTGCTGCAACGTCATGATCAAGCTCTGAGCTTCCTTGGCAATGTCTTCCAGCTTGTCGAAGTTGTCTTCGATGATTCGCTCATACCGTTGTCGCTTCTTTATGATGTCCGCATCTACAGCATTCAACTTTAACAGTTCAGGATCTTTCTTCAAAAGATCTCTAATTGCCCTCATGCCTAACTCCAAACATCTTCCCCACTGCTATACGAGGAATATCCTGCTCCCGTGCTACTTCAGCGAAGGTAACCGAGGTTGGAAGATGCTTTATCAAACGGTCATAGTTTTCTTCGAACCTTTCATCAAAATCTCCTTCTCCCTTGATCCAGATGACCGTCAGTCGCCCTTGTATGTGTGAGAAGTAGTCAATGACCCGGTCCACATTCTCTATGCCCGCATCCGTTATCAGGATGTAATCTATGGTTTCGCCGGAAACAGATTCCATGTATTGATCGAGCTCGCTCAAATGGAGCGTAGTCCCACCACCCTGATAGGTTTTCAACAGCTCATAGACGGTCCGCCTGTCCCTGCTGGGCGCAAGCATTAGATTCGAATTGGAGAAGTTTATCACTCCGACTTGGGCTCCCAGCGCGAAAAAATTGCGCGCTACGGCAAATGCCCCCAGAACTCCGTAGGAAACAACTTCTTCCGGGTTGGCCATGCTTCCGGACGAGTCCATCAAGATAACCGCATCGGGAACCGAGTACTCCCCATACCGTTCAAACTCGGCCAACTGGTGTTTCTTGGCGAGAGAAGGAAGCACTTTCCCGTAGCTTTCAACCGGATTATAAGTCTCGATGCTGTCGTCCAGGTCGAAATCCATTATCTGATCGGGATACAGGGAGCCCTGTCGAACAAGCGATTCAATGAAAATGGAATAACGCCTTGCCCTGCTTCTGTACCAGCTCACATCCGGTTTTTCGAGGTCCTGCAGGAGGTCCTCTTCCCCGCGAGTGATCCCCTTGCCGCCCGAGCGCTGACTGGGCAGCTTCAGCGTGTTCCCTTTGATCTCCTCCAGCACCTCGGCCGCAATCCGCTGGTATTCCCGTGGAGTCACCTCCCGGGCGATTCCTTCCATGGCGCGGATTATCTCATCCTTGCGAAAGTCGCCCTGGTTGAAGAAAGTAAAGGGCAAACCGATCTGATCGCCGAGATCGATCAGTGGGTCGATTATCTCGGCAAAGCGCCTGATGTTATTCTTGATACGGACCCTGTTCAGATCGAGGAAATCTATGGCGCGCAAAGCGGATAGCTTTTCTTCGAGATCAGGATCGAGCTCCCTGAAGCCAAAATCGATTCCACTCACCCGCGTGTAAAACGCCCGCAAAAGACGATCCGCGGCGTCTCCAAGCGGCAGTTCCCGATAGGTTTGCGCAATCTCTTCCAAGCCCTTATTGATGGTGAGATCCAGGTTGACAACGACGTCGTCAAAGAAGTTTCTGACCTCGCTCTTATGAGCCGTACCGCTCAGCCAGGAATATTCCAAAATGATCGTCTTGAGATCATAAGGATGCTTGGCCCAGTGGTTCAGCTCATGATGAAAAATTCCCAGCAGAGCCTCTTCTGTGTACTGGTCCGCCACAACCTCTCCGATCAATAATTTATGTTTTTGTGCAGCAAGATCGACTTCGACGGCTTGCTTTTCGGTCAGCTCAATTTTGAGGATCGGAGGATAATAAAGATCCTTCCGCGCTCGTTTGAAGAGCTCCTGAATCCGGTTTGACCGTTTTCGGTCAGGCTGTCTCACCTGTGGCCGCACTACCATATATCCTACAATTCCCGCACCAGGCTTTGGAAGAAAGAGTGTTCAATTTGTTGCGCCAGGGCTTTCAATCTTTCTGCATCCCCTTTTTTGAGGGCAGTGTAAGCTTCTATCTGGTAATTTTTGTGCTCCTCCCATCGTTTTTTCAGCTCTCGCAGTAGATCGCCAACCGCATACCAGGAGTCAGATGAGCTTTTTTCTACGTCCCTCACTTCACTTCGCTTCTTATCGCTTATCGTGCTTCGCTGCCAGAGAGCATAAGGGATGATTGCCATGAGGTGCTCCAGGGTTGCTTCCTCGTCTCCGGAGATCCAGGCCAAAGCCTTGGAGTATTTGTATATGCTTTGCTCGGCACGGTTGGAGATGTTGAATAGATCGGAACAGATGTAGTTGATATAATGGCAGCCATCACATCGAGAGAACTCCTTTTGCAGAGTATAATGGCAATAAACCTCCTGCCCGAGATAGTCCATAAGGAGCTCGACGTCTTCAGAAATCGGCAGTTCAAGAACCTCTTCTTTGATCGCATCCAGTTCCGCAAGTCTTGGGATTTCTATTTCAATCCCTTCCCTGCGAAATCTTGCCTCCAGCTCTTCTTTGAAATCTTCTGATTTTTGATTTATGTAATCAACCAGTTGGTCGGCCGACCCGGTTTGGTTGTTCTGCAATATGGTCTCGATGAGATGCTGGCTTAATTCCCTGTCTTTGAGGATATCCTCATCGATGCCCCGCCGGATGAGCCTTTTCCTGACGGGATGCGACGGTCCCGTTTCAATGGCGACATCGAACCTGTCCAACAACGGAGGTATCAGCTTGGTCGCGCCGATGTCCTGGTAATTTATGGTTGCGAAGAAGGTTTTCGGCTGCCTGAACATCAAGGTGTCACCTCGATAGCTCCATATGTTCCTGTCAACTTCATTGAGCAATATGCTTTGCTTGCCCACGGGCAGGCGGTTCACCTCGTCAATGATGACCACCGGCGAAAAAGGTGCGATCTTCCATTTCACCACTTCTTTGCCTTCCTTCTCCAGTGCACCAAGGTCAAGGGTAGCCTTCATTTTCTCTTCGGTTTGCTCCGGGTGGGCATGTATGGTGGCGGCCTGCACGAATTCCAGCGGCAAGCCTTTGATCAGGCTTGATATCCTCTCGCTGGAACTGGTTTTGCCGCTGCCGTAATCGCCAAGCACCAATTCTTTGCCGCCGAGGATGAGGCTGAACGCACCGAACAATGCCACCGGCAAATAAGCCTTATCCCCAACTTGAAGCAATTCATCCCCCAAATAGAAACGGTCTCTGATCAGCTCGTACAATTTCCGGATTTTCTCTTTCAGGTCGCTCATTGGTCTCCATTCCATGATAGTAAGAAATCATTCGGACAGGCTCCCTTCCTTTCTGCGGCAAACAGTGAGACGCTCGAGAAAAGGGCGCTGTATTCCGGTCCGGTATAATCTAATTATGAGGTCAATCCTCTGCCAGATCGATTGAAGCCAACGGATGTCTGCTTACCCATTGTAGAATTTTGCCGCGAGGAAGGAAGAATATCCGTTCTGCGGATTCAAGAAAGAAATTGAAGCCATGCTGGAAAGGCCTCCGGACCCGTAGGCCGGATGTGCGAATGACTTAGTGCATGGCATGGAGAAGAATGCTATTGGCGGAGGGGACCTGCCGCCAGGCGCCACTCAACAGCACTATCCTCTGAGGTATCTCTGCATTCCCGGATGGTTACTTTGTGCAATTCATTTTTGATTCTAACGCCGGCGTGAGCCGCCCGTATTTGAGTCCCCGGCAGAATTGAACCGTAGATTTTAACGACCGGCAACGGCGGATTTTCTTTAGCCCACGCGGTGAGTGACTCTAATCTTTCCTTCAACGAGTTGTGCAGCTCTGTGATGTGAAGAATCTTTTCTTTAACGGCTGCCATTTTCGCTTTAACGGGTGCGCACTTCTTATCCTGGATTTCAGCCATCTTACTCTCAACATCGCGATAAGTGGACTGGAACTCCGAAGTGGAGAATTTCACCTGCTCCATGTGCGCCGGATTGTTAACGGTCTCCAGTTCTTGCGCTTCCTCTTCAAGAGATTTCAACTCTCGCAAGATCCTGTCCTGTCTCTGGATCAAACGGCCCATTTTGATTTCCATACGTCCGTAAAAGCTCTTGAGCTTCCGCAAAGCGTTTTCGTTTCGAGCGATCTTTTGCCCGCTTGCTTTGATGTCGGTTTTCAAGCCGGAGAGCTCTTTTTCCAGACGTTCGTCTATTCCGACCACCAGTTGACATGCCTTGGATTGCTCGGATCCGATCTGCTTCGCTTCGATCCCTCTTTTGGCCTGCACGATTGAGGAGAAAATCTTGCCGGTTCTGATGAAGCAAGTCCCGCAGCAGACGATCTTCGAGTCTATGATGCTGGAGTCGACAAGAACGTCCCCCAGGGCTTCGATAACAGCACCCTGAATGAATTTCGTCCGGATATTTCCTTCGGTCTTCACGGTCGCACCGATGATCCCGCCGGTCACCACGACATCACCGGCGATATCGATCTGCGCCTTCATGATTTCTCTGGCGGAAAGACTCCCTCCTTTAACCTTGAAGCCGTCCTGTATGGCACCTTGAACGCAGATATTGCCCGCAAAATCGATATGGCCGGTTTCGAGGTTGACATCTCCCCTGACTAAATACTCGGGCGACACGACTATCTTGCCGTCAACGCTTATCTTAGGTTGTCCCATCCGCATTGCACGAGCTTCCAGACCGTCCTCGCTGACGCTAACGCCCTCCCCGCAATAGAGACGCAACTTCTTGGGCTTATATGCCTCCGTTTTCAAGCCGTAAATGTTACGCCCGTCCCTGCCCTCCACAGTCGGGGTCAGCCGGGCCAGCAGGTCTCCTTCATTAACTTGAGGCACTTGACCACGCTCTTTGAAATCAATCCGCTCCCCAAGCTTCACTGCACCAATTTTCAAGGGGTCGATCTCGAAGAAATATTCAATGTGGCCGTCTCTACCCTCTACCGGTGCTTCACCATTAGCCACTTCCAGGATCCTCTCGCCCTCCTCCGATTGGTTGAGAAACTCGGCAATTCGACTTTCTTCGATAATTCCATAACTGATACCATAAGACTCAAGGAGGGAAAGAACCCACTCCACCGTCATCTCAGCTGAGCGTGAGCCCCTTATCACCAAGGTCGCCTTCAATCCGTCATCTGAAACGCGTAATTCACTTTCGGCGCCGGGAACCAGAGTCATCTCCTTGTTGCTGGATGGTGGTCTGCTATCGACATCGATGTGCTCATCCGGCTGGCTCAAAGGTCCCGCGTCGCCTCTTTTAACTGTCGACAGAATTCCTTCCAACTGTTCGTGCGATACTCCGGTTTGCTTAAGGATCTCTGTCAGTCGGCAAATTCGCCGATGTTTTCGGAACACGCTTTCTTGCTCACGGAAAGCGGCCTCAAGTCGATCTGGAGTACTGAGCTCTTTTTTCAGGAGATCTTCTGCGAGCCGTCGATCTTCTTCTCGAACCACCAGAAAAGATCTGATTTGACGAAGAGTCTGCAGCTGCTTCTCGGTCACGATGCCCATCTGGAGCAGCACAGCCCCTAACGGCTTATGAGCCCCCTTCGCCTCCTCCCTCCGGACAACCGCAAAAGCAGACAGAACCTGTTCCTTGGTTGCCACACCATACTTGACCAGCAGCTTGGCCAGCAGCTCGGACTCACTTCTAGTACTGTTTGGCTGAATCATCTTTTGCTTCCTTCAGCAGCTTTGACGAATCAAGCGGCGACTGGCACTCCTTGTGCCATGCTCAACCTTTCCTGTACCGTAATGCAATCCGTATCTTCACTTTTCCAAATTTCAGTGGCCCGGAGCCGGTCCTTCAAGTGGGACCCCTGCCGGATCGAAAAGAGCTCATAATTTGCAGCGAGCGTAGAATTGTGCCCGGAATACCATATTGGAAGAAAAAGAAGCCGCACGAGATGGTGATTCAGCTATCGATAATGCCTTCACTGTAACAGATCGGCCTGTGAAATCAAATTCTTAAGCAAAATCACAGCAAATAGGACATGTTCACGATCAGGGTGCGAGAGTTGCGGCGGGCTAGTGCTACCCTTTATCCGCATCTTTTTGAAGGGGTCTCCGCAAGAAACGAGCCCACTGCTCGGTCCCAAACTCTGTTTGGGCACGCAATCGGCTGGGCAGCTCCGTTTCTTTGCCGCTCCCTTTATTGCCGGACTGCAAGCTGAGTTTGCCGCCCAAGTGCGTTCCCAAACAGAGTTTGGGAACGAGGGGGTACTCCCCGGCACGAATCGTGGGTAAAGGGCAGGGCTAGCGAGCACTGTTTAACGGATTCCCCCCTTTTTCGTTAAAACGTTGATTTAGCACAGGCTATGATTAATATCAGGTAAGAATATGTAGCAGAGTAGGCGTAAAGTGCAAGAATAAAATGATCGTGATTTGCAGACGGAAGGATACGCTTCAAATGAGTATAGAGACACGGGCTTCGGTACATTTAAGCATGGTGCTTTTTCTCGCCGCAACGCTGTTTCTGTTTGGTTGTGGCACAACGGTGCTTACGCCCGGCTATACCGGCGGTATGATCAGGCCCGGGTATCAGATCCCTCTGGTTTCCGAAGGCGAGCAAACCGGAGCTTACCAGAGCGATGACCTGAGCATCGATTATCGTTATGTCAGAAGAGGAGATGAGCTAAGCATGATGGGAACTGTCAGGTTTAGCAGCGGAACTCAACTCAATTTCAACTATGTGGACTACTTCAATCTCAGCCTGTTGCTCGGAGATTCTCAAGGAACGATCCTCACCAACCAGGCACTGGTGAGTACCAGCTGGGTCAATTTGACGGGACCTTACAACCAGGTCAAATTCAATAAGACCATGAGAATCCCGCCGAATGCGGCCGTGATGGCATTCACTTACACCGGTCAGGCTTCTGAAGGCGGTTTTGGCGGTGGCGAAAATGGCGGCGGAAACACCCAATTCTGGGAATATCCGATTGTCAGATAGATATCGAGGAGCAGCTGTCGGCAAAAACAGATCTCAAGTTACAAAACAAGTACGGGAATGGTTACAATATCATGAAACACTGAAAGACTAACCGCAAAGAGCAAAGAGAGGTGATGGATACGATGGTTACTTACACCAACTTGAAAGATCTTGCAAGATCTCGATATATCAAGGTTATAGAGACATCAAGCTTGAAGGGGCGGAGCGGTATGCGATTTCGCAGTTCCGGCAACGACACCATAGCTGTCAATGCGCAAATGCCAATGAGTGAAAAAATTCGTGCGTTGGGCTTTCTGCTGGAAAATCATGGTGGTGAAGGCGTCGCTTCGCTGCGCTGTCCGAGATAACAAGATGGAGCACGGCGGCTTAACGCCGCCGGCTTACCCAAATCAATCCTGGAATCAACTCAGTAGGATCAATCCTACCCGTATCGATTTTTGGCTTCGCTTGAAGCATCAACCGGGCTGCCTGCAATCAAAATGCCTCCGGCATCGATACATCCCGGTTGCCAATATGGGGGAATCTATCGCCGACTAATACAGACGCATTAGCTCCCTTTTTCACCTGCAACTGCGTATCAGTCCTTTAATCAACGCTTATAAAATAAGTTGATGACGGTCAAAATCGGTGCTAGACGTATTTCGTTCAACTACCCTCTTTTAATCGGAGGCTTTGTGACCACCTATCCGTCACAGACAACGGATTCTACAAGCACCACGCTCAGGGTGATCGTCATTGAGGACGAAGAAGGCCATTTTCAGCTCATGCGACGGGCCATCACAAAGGAGCTACCGCATTCCCAGATCCATTACTTTGAAGCAGCCGAGACCTGTCTGCAGCATATTGCCGAGATCGATCCCCATGTGGTTCTGGTTGACTACCGCATACCCGGAATGAACGGTCTTGAATTTCTGAAAGAGGTAAAAAGGATAAATCGCGATATCCCGGTTATTATCGTAACCGGTCACGGAGATGAGACCATAGCAGTTCAGGCGCTTCACCTGGGAGCGGCAGACTATCTGGTGAAATCTGGTGATTTTTTTAAACTTGTGCCGGGAGTTCTGACGAAAGTCATTGAAAAACGCAAGCTGCAAGCTTCACTGTGGAAAACCGCACAGTTGAACGACCTGCTGCTGAACAGTCTGCCATCTCCGGCCATGCTCTTAGGGCGAGACGGAACTATCCTTGCCGCCAACCAAAAAGCCCGGGAGATCGGCGCTCGAATAGGCGGTCCGTGTTTGCGGGAATTATGCCCGGTGAAGAACCTGGCTGGACCCTGCAATCCGGCTCAAAACAGGACCTCTGATGGCGGCGATGCGCCTCAGAGAGTAGTGGAATGCTCGCCCATGAAGGCTGCAAATCAATTGATCGAAGTCCATGCCTTCGGCTCCGTTTGGGAGGTCAGATCGGCCTCTCTTGGAGAAGAGAAACACCTCCTCTATGCCACCGACATCAGCCGCCGCAAGCGAGCCGAAGAAACATTGGCAGTGATGCATCGATTCCTGAAGATCGCCAACCAGTATTCTATCCTCGGCCCCCTGCTCGAGGCGTTTGTCAGAGAAATAAAGAGCCATCTGGGCTGCAACGCAGTAGGCATTCGGGTTGTCGATGAGCAGGGCAATATCCCTTATAAGCATTGTCTTGGCTTTGACCAAAATTTCTGTGAAACGGAGAGCCCTCTTTCGATTAATTCCGATCAAGGCATGTGCATCAATGTCGTCAGAGGCGAGAAAATCTGCTCCTTGCCTTTCTTCACACCGGGCGGCTCGTTTTACACGAACCACACGACACAATCTTTATCCGGCATTTTTGAAGAGCACAGGGGAACCACCTGTGATGTGTGCAGTCAACACGGATTCGAATCGGTGGCCATCATCCCCATTCGCCTGCATGACCGCATTCTCGGTCTAATCCATGTTGCCGATCGGTTGGAGGACAAAGTCCCGTTGTCGGCAGTCGAGCTGATCGAGCGGGTTGCGAGGCAACTGGCCACCGCCATGGAACGGGCAAATTCTGCCGAGGCCCTGTTGTGCTCGGAAAGACAGCTGCGGCTGTTGTCGTCGCGCCTGCTGACCGTGCAGGAAGAAGAAAGAAAAAGGATCGCCGGTGAACTGCACGACAGTATCGGCTCATCGCTGTGCGCTATAAAGCTGGGCCTGGATAACTCCCTTCGGAATTTGAAGCCGACCTCTCCTGTCCATATCAGAATGAAAGAAGCTGCCACCCTTACACAAGACACACTGGTGGAGCTGCGCAGGATCATGACGGATCTGCGTCCCGCAGTTCTGGACGATCTGGGTCTGGTTACAACCATGGAATGGTTTTGCAGGCGCTTCCGGTCGACATTCGGCACTATTCGCATAAACAAGCAGCTAGCCGTCAACGAGCGGGAAATACCTGAGCCCCTGAAGATTGTCATTCTGAGAATGATGCAGGAGGCGTTCAACAACATAGCCAAACATAGTGAAGCTGAGCAGGTCGATCTCATTTTTGTGAGAAACGGCAGCAAGCTTGAACTGACAATAAGAGATGACGGGCTCGGCTTTGACCTGACTGCCGCATCTGCTGACAAATGCGATTGGAACGCCGGTGGACTCGGCCTGACCAGCATGAAGGAACGAACTGAGCTGAGCGGCGGTACTTTTCTTATCTCCTCCAGCCCCGGCAAAGGGACCTCCATTCAAGCTTGCTGGACCTGCACAGGCACCTGAGCCCTGGCTCAATCTCCGACTTGAGCTAAAGATTTATTCACCCTTGCCGGCAAAAACCTTCTTGAATTCGTCTTCCAGAAGCTCCTTATCTTGCTCTCTCACTATCAGGACCAATTCCGTTCTTTGGATCGCGTTCTGAGCCGGTTTTATTTCAATGACAGATCCGGACAGTTGCAGCTCAGCGGTTCCTTTCTCGGTAACTATGAAGCCCTTCGATCTTACGATTTTGTCCCGATGCTTTCTATAAAGCTGCAGCAGTGCGGGTTCGGAAATGGGTGAATTGCTGACAAAACAGATGGCACCAAAGCCGGCTGTTGAGATGCCGGAAGATCGCTTCCCGCTCTTGCTGTTGATTAAGCTCGAATCATAGCGACGAGAGAATATTTCACGATAATCGACTCTGCCGAAGGTTGTTTCCAACACGAGGCTTGCAGCAGGTGCAATCAGCCGCAGTCTGCTGCGCGCCTTCATCAGTGACTCTGAGTCGACGAGGTCGGTTTTGTTTAAGACTATGACATTTGCCCCTTCAAGTTGCTGGCCAACGATCGGAGGCTGCTCCGCAAGCAAATTCCTGACATCCACCACCGCAACAATCCCACCAAATTCAACCCTTCCTTCAAACACAGGAGTGAGAGCCTGGCCGGCAATTTGCCGGGGAACTGAAAGGCCGCTTCCTTCGATCAATATGATATCGGCTTTCAGTATGTCCAAAGCAAACCTGATAGAGGCCATCAGCTCTGTGAACATTCCGCAACAGATGCAGCCTCCGGAGAGGTCCACCACGTTGAGAGGATCGCCTTTGATCAGCTTTGCATCGACGGAAATCTTGCCTAGGTCGTTCACCAGCACCATAATTTTCAAATCCGAGGGCGCTGTCGCGAGCACATGATTTATCAATGTTGTCTTCCCCGACCCAAGATATCCTGCGATCACATAAATCGGCGTAGGCATTTTGTCAGCTTTCCGCAGTGAATTCCCATCTGCTGGTAAAATGTGCCCCAAGGGAGAAAGAATCGTAGCGGTTGATTCAACTGAAGCACAATTGTAACAAAAAGATCACGATTCTGTCACTTCAAGTCGATGTAATAAAACCAAAGGCGGTTGGAAGAATGCTCTTTTGAAGAGTCATTGACAAGGCAGCCGGCCATCTTAGTTTAGGGGTGGATTAAACAACTTGGCACTTGACCGGGACCAGAACAAAGGAGAGTCATTGGTACTTCAGTAAATGACTCTCGCACGGAGCAAAAGCAAATGGCTGGCAAAAAGAAATGGTACGAGACGTGGTGGGGACTCCTCTGGACATTGGCTCTAACTGATGCAAATCCGGGCCGCGGTCTTCGTGTTTTCATGGAAGTGGACAGGGAGCTTGGCGATCTGGAAATCGTCGAGAACGAAGGCCTTGATCGTGAACCCTACCGCACTCACAGCAAAGAGGCATCGGAAACCTGCCTTGGAGCTTCCTCGGCAACCTGCTCGACTTCATGAAGAAAGCTCCAAGGAGGTGTTTGCATCGACCGTGCATCCGTCCGACCTATCCATCACTCTTGAGACGAACCAGGAGGAGCTCTTCACCTTCAATCGTTAATCTCATTTCTGCGCGACAGACCATGACCCGAAAGCCGCACCGGCTCACTTGACTTCGATCTTGATTTCCTTCTTTTTGGCCTCTTCGGTCTTCGGGAGAATTATCTTGAGAACGCCGTTCTCAAAGCTCGCTTCAATCTTATCGGACTGAACGGTGGTTGGAAGACGGAACGAGCGCTGGAACGAACCGTAGTACCTTTCAGAATAATAATGGTGCTCGCCTTTTTCCTCTTCTTCCTTTCTCTTTTCTCCCTTGATCGTGAGCACATCGCCCGACATGGAGACATCGAGGTCCTTCACTTCCAAACCGGGAAGCTCCGCTTTGACGACGATGCTGCTCTCAGTTTCGGAAACATCCATGGTGGGAGACCATTCTTCCCCAAAAGCTTCGGCCAGCGACGATTTGCCAAAGAATCTGTTCAGAAGATTATCCATTTCCTTTCGTAATGTGCCTAGCTCTCTAAACGGCTTCCAAGGAACAAGTTCCATATTGCAACCTCCTGTTAAAGATGAGCTTTGTGGAGATTGCTCCGATCGTTCACCCGGAATCCAATTGGTCCGGATGGAGCAATTTCATTAGACCTGCCGATTTGACAAGTTTTTGTATAACAACTGAAGGATATGACCGGTTAGGATTCTCCTTCAGAATATATTGGGGGTCACAGTCCTCTCTTCTCAGGCGTCTTCGCACTCTTTGCCGCTTCATTCAGACAATCGTTATAAAAAGCACAGGCCAGCTGATCGCAATAGCCCACGGCCGAGCCGAAACAGTCGAAGTTTCCCTCAGCCGCTTGAATTTCCCTTATCAGCGTGGCTTTAGTTTTTCCGCGATGCTTTACTCCAATTCTTGTAGCAATGCTTTGGACCTCTTTCATGTTCATCGCCAGCTCCTCTCAACCAAAAATCGGAATACGACCGGTCTGAAAAAAGGTTAAAGTATTTTTCCATGACTTAACAATAACTGTGCCAGCCAAGCTTATCCAGACCGGCAAGGCGAATAATCATGCATCCCGGTCCATCTGTCGGAGAAGCGGAGAAGATTGCTCTGTCAGGTTTTTTTACATGGTGTAAAATCGATGCGCACACTTCCGGTAAGGAATCCCGATAAGAGGATCAGCCCCAGCAATTATAGTCCAAAATAATCAGTAGTTTTGCCTAAATCTAATTAGGTATTTTTGCCTATTGCGAGCTTCTTCGGCTTCCGTTAACCTACATCCATCTTCTGGCATTTCACCATTTGTCAGCCGTTGCATGCTATCTAAGGGGTATTTTCGCGTGAGCTTCGATGAGATCCATCCTGAGACAGACAGGGCATCCTTTCACGGTATTCGCGCAACTTTGACTGACGGCTCTCAGCCTTTTCTCAGCAAACAAGAGCTTCTGACCGCCTTCATCCGGCAAGCGCGGCCCACGATCAGAATCATAACTGGCGGCATAAAACGCCGCCCAAGGAGGTTTCTTATGCCAATCAAAGTCGGGAGACACCCAATAGTTTTGGTTGCGCTGGTCCTTGCCGCCGTTTTCGCTCTGCCCTGTGCGACCTACGCAACTGATCAGCCCGTTGTCATCTTTCACGCATTCGATCAGCACTACCATGACATCGAAAAGTTCGTGTGCGAAGTGTCCGAGCAAGGATACAGCCACATTCAAATCGCCCCCGCTCAAAAATCCAATCCCGACCCAAAATGGTGGGCGAGGTACCAGCCTGTGGACTACAGCGTCATCGAGGGCAGAGGCTCTGAACAAGAACTGAGGAATCTCATCCTCAAGGCTCATGGCTGCAACGTCAAAGTGATTGCCGACGTGGTCTTTAATCACATGGCGGACATGGAACAATACCGAGACCTGAGTTTTCCACAGTTCACTTCGCAAGATTTTCACAGCCGATGCGGAATCAACTATGAGGATGGGGAGAGAGGGTCGGAGATCAACTGCTGGCTGGGCTCTCTGCCGGATCTCGATTCAAGTAAGCCAAACGTTCAAAATATTCACAAAGCTTATATAAAAAAGCTGCTCGACCTCGGCATTGACGGCTTCCGGCTCGATGCGGCAAAGCACATGCAGGCTGAGGTCGTCCAGACTTATATCGACTACATCAATTACGCCAGCCATGGAAATGCTTGGAGCTATCTCGAAGTAATCACCGATCATGACACCCAGGCAGGCGATTACAATTACATTGCCGCCGTCACGGATTTCGTGCTCTACGACTCCATGAAACAAGCCTTCAGCTATGGCGGCGATTTACGCTGGCTGCGGGTGCCGCGAGCCATCGGCGACCCGCGCAGTGTCACTTTTGGAAGAAACCACGACACTATTGAAGAGCTCAATCCCGGGCATGCCATAAAGCCTTACAGTGACCCTTCAGATTCCTACCTGGCGACGGCTTATGTCCTGGCCAGGGAAAGCGGCACTCCATTGGTGTTGAACTGGGACAACGCGGATATTCCCTATATCAAGCACGGGGTAAAGTTTCGCCGAATGATGCAACAGCGAAAGGAGGAAGGAAAGAATGTGAAGGAGAATGTTTTGGCCGCCGTCGACAGTCCCACCGTGCTGCTGATGGAGAGGGGCAGCGAGGGGTTTTTCGTGGTCAACAAGGGAGTCGATGTATACGATGTTCGGGTCCTGGATATGACCCTGACAAATATCGACGGTTGCTATCGCGAGCTGTGAAGCAACTTCACAGTTGCCGTCGAACGGCGCAGCAACGGGAAAAAATACGTCACCCGTTGGGGCACCTGGGCTCGAGGCGGTATGGAAATCCATGGAAGGGATGCCCTGTACTTTGTCCGCGACTCCTGGAGCCAGTGTCTGCCCATGTAACGGGCGGTGCTCCCACCATGTCGGGTCACCCGCGGCCGGTATCCGATCTTCATTGCGCAGCTGGCAAGTCCGTCATCGCTTGCCTTGATTGACCAGACGTGGGCTTCTTCCGGGCCGCGGCAGCTCATCTTTTCATACGTCAGACCGTTCCGGGAGGATTTCAACACCTTGCCCTGCTTCAATCTGTTCGCCCGATAGCTCCGTGCATGAATTTGCCGATCTTCAGTTCGATCGCCACCAGCGCCTTGAGCCGCCGGTGGGCGCGCAACTCCGGCGTGAGTACCTGGTCGAAGTTGGTCTGGCTCAGTAGGGATTTTTCGTAGCTCTGGTTGTCGATCTGATGGATGAGCACGTTTTTGGACGAGCCGAACTTACGGGTCATGCGGATATAGAATTCCCGGATGTAAAAGACGTTGTGCGGGAGAACCCGCTGATTCCCGGAAGCTATTTCCGTAATCGGTGGACAGCTTCTCGGTAATGGCCGTTGCTATTTCCCAAGCCAGGCTGTCATTTCTCCGAGTACCTGCCGGTATATCGCGGTCGGCTCGGTGCCGTAGGATTTCGGGACATTGAAGGAGTGGTCCCCTCCTTCTATGATTCGCAGATCCCACGGAGCAGCCAGACGGGCCAAAACGGCTTGGAGGAGGTCGAGATCGCAGAGTTGATCCCGGGTGCCGGCAAAAAAAAGCATGGGAATCCGGATCTGATACAGGTGTGCGTCCCTCGGCTTGTCTTTCTTGCCGGGGGCATGAAGCGGATAGCCGAGAAATATGAGCTTTTCGACCGGGAGCCTGCCTTCGGCGGCCATCATGGAGGCGATCCGACCTCCCAGGGACTTGCCCGCCGCTATGATGTGCCGCGGCCTGTATTCTGAATCGGCTTGAAGAAAGCGATAAGCGCTCTCCCATGCAGCGCACAATATGTCGTAGCTGTCCGAGCTCCTCTTACTCTGCTCGCGGTAGAGAAAATTAAAGCGCAGTGTGAGGTAACCGGCTTCGGCCAGTCCATCGGCCAGGAAGGTTAGCATGGGGTGGTACATGTCGTTTCCGGCCCCATGAGCCATTATGATCCCGGTATCTCCCGCATAGTCGTCAGGGATGGTGAGGGCGGCAGAGACCTTCTTGCCTGCCAAAACGGGTATCTTCATAAAGCTGGTTTGCATGCTGGCCCTCCAAACATTGGTGTTCTCCACAATTCTATCCGTGATTTTCCGCCACATGTACTGTATGTTTTC